>Ga0160423_10003454_pt1 | contig 13122 bp, 12 predicted proteins | sample CRUFie14St8metaG_FD_108191 | JGI IMG/M metagenome (GOLD analysis project Ga0160423, IMG submission 108191) | Marine microbial communities from the Costa Rica Dome - CRUD Field 142mm St8 metaG | ecosystem: Environmental > Aquatic > Marine > Oceanic > Photic zone | place: Costa Rica: the Eastern...
AAATTAGATTACCTTAATAGGTGTATTAATGAATTTAAAAAAGAAAATGAATTATTTGATTTTACAGACATGATTGTTGATTATACAAAAGACAGCTACGTAACTAATTTTGATGTTTTATTTATTGATGAAGCTCAAGATATGCCACCTATTCAATATGACATGGTAGAAAAATTAATTAGTAATAGTAAAGAAACTTTTATAGCTGGTGATGACGATCAAGCTATTTTTAGATGGTCTGGTGCTGATGTAGACAGATTTATTAGTCTCAAAGGTAATGTAACGGTTTTAGATAAATCTTACAGATGTCCTAAAAGAGTTCATCGATTAGCTAATTTTATAATTACTAAAGTAAAAAATAGAAGAAACAAACAATGGAGCCCTAAAGATGAAGATGGAAAAGTATATAGACATGCAAGTTTAAAACACATCGATTTTTCTAAAGGTAATTGGCTTGTATTAGGAAGAACAAAAAAAATAAGAAAAGACATAATTGAAAATTTTTTTCTAGAACAAGGATATTGGTTTGGACAAGGCGATAAAAGACCAGTTGCTCAATCTGTTATTGATGCAATAAATTCATGGAAAAGATTGAAATCTGGACAGCAAATAAATTTAAAATCTACTAAAAATTTATATTCTAAAATTAAATCTCAAACTAAAGATAATTTAATGGGTATAAAAAGAGGATTTAAGCAATTAAAAAACACAAATGATGATGACATGTTTACTTTATTAGATTTACAAAAAAATCATGGATTAATATCAGATGGCGATTGGTATGATGTTTTAAATAATGTTGATGGTAGAGATCTTACATATATTAGACGACTTGAACAAATAGGTGAAAAAATTGATGGTGATCCAAGAATTAAAGTTTCAACGATACATATGGCTAAAGGGGGCGAATGCGATAATGTTGTTGTTCTAACAGATCTTGGTCCATTGGTTTACAAATCTTATTTAAAAAATCCAGATGACGAACATAGAGTTTTTTATGTTGCTGTTACTAGAGCAAAACATAATTTACACATAATTGAACCACAAAAGAAGCTAGGTTACAGAATTTATGGAAACGAAATTAGCGAAAATTAAAAGAATAGAAAAGGAAATGGAGGATTTTCACAGAGAAAACAATAAAAAAATAGAAAAACTTTTAGTTGAAGAGTGGGGTTTTGATTTAAAATGGGTTAAAAAAGCTAATAAACAGTGTGAAAGGAACAGAAAACGTGGAAAATAATTTAGGATTAATGAAATTTACACAGTCAGAGTGGGTGCCACCACACGAATTACCAGATCTTTCTGATAAAAAAGTAATAGCTTTTGATTTAGAAACTTATGATCCTCAACTTAAATACTCTGGTCCAGGTTGGCCTACAAAAAATGGTCATGTAATTGGTATAGCAGTAGCCGTTGATGGGTGGAAAGGTTATTTTCCTATAAGACATGAGAATGGTTTTAATTGGGATAGAAAAAGAGTTTTAAATTGGTTTAAAAAATTAATGCAATTAGAAACGACTAAAGTAATGCATAATGCTTTGTATGATTTAGGATGGCTTTACGCTGAAGGAATTGATGTAAAAGGTAGGATTATAGACACCATGATTTTAGCTCCAATAATTAATGAGAATAAGTTTTCTTATTCTTTAGCAGCTGTTGGTAAAGATATGCTTAATGAATATAAAGATGAAAATTTATTAAAAACCGCTGCAGCTGAGTTTGGTGTAGACCCAAAAAATGAAATGTACAAATTACCAGCTATTTATGTGGGACCTTATGCTGAACAAGATGCGGATCTAACTCTTAGATTATTTAACCATATGAAAACAATTATTGAGAAAGAAAGCCTAAGTTCTGTAGCAAAATTAGAAATGGATTTGTTGCCTGTAATTTTTGAAATGATAAAAAAGGGCGTAAGAGTTGACATAGAAAGAGCAAACAATTTTAAAAAAACTTTTAAAAATACAGAGAAAAAAATTCTTGATGAAATATTAATTGATTCTGGTATTGCGGTAGACATATGGGCTGCAGCAAGTGTGGCTAAAGTTTTTGATAAATTAAAAATTAAATATCCAAGAACAGAAAAAACAAATGCACCTAGTTTTACAAAAGACTTTTTAATTAATCATAAACATCCAATTGCAAAAAAAATTCAATCAGCTAGAGAATATAATAAAGTTCAATCTACTTTTTTAGATACAATATTGAAACACGGTAAGACAGGTAGAATACATGCAAGTATACATCAAATGCGTGATGGAGAATCTGGAACTGTTTCTGGAAGATTAAGTTATAGTAATCCTAATTTACAACAATTACCTGCACGAAATCCAGAAATAAAAAAACAAATTAGAGGATTATTTTTACCTGAAGAAAATGAAACGTGGGGTAGTTTTGATTATTCTCAACAAGAACCACGGATAGCGTCTCATTATGCACATAAACTTGGATGTGAGGGATCGCAAAAAATTGTAGATGAATATAATAAAAATCCAGATGCAGATTTTCATATCATGGTTGCAGACATAGCTAACATAGAAAGATCTCAAGCAAAGACAATTAACTTAGGTTTGTTTTATGGCATGGGTGTAAATAAATTATCAAATGAGTTGCAAGTTGAAAAAGAAATAGCTAAAGAAATATTAAAAGAATATAATAAAAAAGTACCATTTATCAAAGACTTAGCTTCACAAGTTTCTAATTATGCAAATCAAGAAGGTTATGTCAAAACTTTAAAAGGCAGAAATTGTCGTTTTGAATTATGGGAGCCCACTACTTTTGGAGTATTCAAAGCATTACCAAAAGACCAGGCAAAATTAAAATATGGAAAACATCACCATTTAAAAAGAGCTGGAACTTACAAAGCACTAAACAGATTAATTCAAGGTTCAGCTGCCGATCAAACAAAACAAGCGATGATAAATTTATTTAAAGAAGGCATGACTCCTTTAATACAAATTCATGATGAACTAACTTTAAGTTTTGATGGTAGTGATGAAACAAAAAATAAAATTATTTCTGTTATGGAAAACGCAATAGAATTATCTGTTCCAAGTAAAGTTGATTGTGATTTAGGAAAATCCTGGGGAGAGGCAACCTAGGTTTTCTGCGGTAAAAACGAAATCGCTTGACTATAATATTATATAATATAATATAGTATCATAATTAATTTTAAAGAAAGGAAAAAAATGAAAATGAGATGGTGGAATTTTAAAGTAACTTATGAAAATTATTTTCCAGCAAATGGTGTGAGTCATTTTACTAAAATATTAACTTATGCAACAGACGATGTTAAAGAGGCAGAAAAAATTGCAAAGCAAGATATTTATGACACAACTCAATTAGGTATCAACAAAGTTGAGTTAATAGGAGAAAGTTTAGAAGAATGAATTTAGAAGCAAAAATAATAGCGTGCGCTGAAAGATTAGGTAAGAAAGCTAGAAGAGATCCAAGAACTTTAGAAGAATTTAAAGTAAGAAATGATTGGGAAAGAGTAAAAAGGATATTAGTAAAAAGGTATAAGCGATATGATTAATCTTCAAGAGCTCGTTCTAATAATATTTCGAGTCGTATTACTCGTTCTTTTATCTCTGGTATGTCTTGCATTATTGCCTTTTCTAATAATAGTTGCTTTGTTTCTAGAGCCTCTAGTTTCTGGGAAACCATACCGTAGGATATACCTGCGGACACGAGTATTATGCCAAACCAAACAGCGTTTCGAAGATTAATTTCAATCATATTGCTTTTGAAAACATTAAACTAGCGCCAGCATTGTCGCCTATATTACCTGTTAAACTTAAATTACCACCAAACATAGGTTGGTTATATTGTAATGATCTATTTTGTAAATCAATATCTAAACCTTGATTGTCTGTCATGGCGTTGTAAACATTACCAATAGTGTTAACTGTTTGATTATTTTGTATATCTTCTAAAGTTGGTATCATATTTAATCCTAAAGCTAAATCTGTCTCGCTTGGTAAAGCATTTATAATACCAGTTTGATTGCTACTTTGATTATTAACTGGCACTATATCTCTTAATAAACTTTGTGCTTTTAAAATATCTCCAGAGGTTAACTGATTTGTATCTTTTAATTTTTCAAATGTTTCTGCAAAATTTGGTGGTAATGCAGATGAATTAGTTATGCCTTTGTTCATAACATTTCTAAAATTATTAAGTAACATTCCGCTTTCAATATTGTAAGTTTCGTCCAAGTTATTCATGTTAATTTTTTGTTTTGTTTTATCTTTTTTATCTTTTATCTCTTCTATATTTGTTGAATCAGTTTCAACCATATTCATAATTGGGTCTCTAAAATTTGGATCGATAAATTGATTAGGATTATAAGGTACGCCAGGCACAAAGTTAGGCTGTTCTTCTCTATCTATATTAAAAAAATCTAAAGTAGTATCAACTACCTTGTCTCTTACATTACCAATTCCTGAAAAAATATTTCCTATCATGGTTTTCTTTGCTATTTTTTCTGGTAATTCTGTCGCCAATAAATTTAAGCTGCCTGCAAAACCAAATTTTTTCTTATATGCAGCTCTATTTTCTGGTGAAGCTTTTATAAATTGATCTATTTTACTTTGATATTGATTAGGTGCAGAAGATAAATAAAAATCTGCAATAACTTTTTCGGCGGAATTAAGAGAATTATATCCGTCCTTTAACAATTTGTCCCTAATGTTGTTAAACTTACCTGTTCTTTTACCAAAATTTTTATCTGGATCAATCATGTCAGTTCTAAATCCCTCTGAACCTTTGCTAGCAACAATTTGATCTAATTGTTGCTCTGCATTAGATTGATTTCGCTCTTGCACTATCTGTTGATAAGCTTTTGTATTTTCTAAACCAACTCTTCTTGAAGGAGTATTAATTATTTGTTGAGAATATTGTCTACCAAAATCCCCACCGTGACCCGGAGCGTGAGGCATGTTACACCACCATTTGTTTAGGTTTCTTTCTGTTCATTAAACTTGCAATTCCACCATGTGCGGCGAACAACGGCAAGCCCACAGATTCTAACCTTTGTTGAGTTTGCGGATTCATACCAGATCCAACTGGTCCAGGTGTTGTTCCAGTTGAAGGTAAAGCGCTTATAGGAGTGCTTATAACATCAGCCATAATAGACGAATCTGGTTCTGGCACTGAAATTTCTGGTAAGGTTGTGGTGTCGTCTAAATTTATATTTATTAAACTTTCTGGCTCTTCAACATCTTCTTCTTTGTCAGATTTTTCTAAATTTTGTTGAAGATCAATATCAAAATTTTCAAATTTTTCTATGTCTGGATTTGTATAATTTGCATCTGGTGTATCTCCTTTATCTAAATCTTTTAACCAAGGAAATCTTTCTTCAAGTTTATCTGAACCACCAAAAATTGATTCATTTTCTTTCACAATTTGCTCTGCATTACCTGTATCAAATAAACCCATGGCTATACCGTCATTAATAATTCTTGTAAAAGATCTGTTAAATAAACTAGAACCAGATTTGGACATTTGCATATTCATAAGGTTATTAACAAATTTTCGATCCGTGAATGCCCTTGATATCATGGCAGGACCACCTAAAATAAGTAATGAACTTCCAAGCACACCCAAACCACCAGCGCTAGGATCTCCTCCACTTAAAACAAATCCTAAACCAAATCCAGATCCTGCAAGAGCTGTAGCTGATTTAATTTGTCCAGAAAATAATGCTAGTCCTCCTTGTTGACTACCAATACCTCTTTTTTGTGCTAAATTTAAAGATTTCAAATACGACTCAAAGTTTTTTAAAGCTTGCTCATTACCTTCAAACAATGCGCCTACAGTACTACCTTTACCTTTAAACCCTTTAATTTCACCTAAAACTTTTTTTGCATTAATAATACCGCTAGTTTCATCTACATTTTTACCAATAATATCAACAAGAAATTGACCTTGAATTTTTTTCTTCATCGTATCAGCTGCAGCATCTGTTATTACTTTATTTTTCAAAGCATCATTAATTAGATTGTAAAAACTTTTAACTCTTTTAGGATTATTGGCTTGTATAAAACTTTTGTAGATACTTTTTGATATATCCACACCTTCTTTTGTCATTCCTTCAGTATTACCAGCTAGCAATCCAGTAATAAATTTGTGATTAAAAGTTTTTTTACCGTTTTTAAAAATTTGATTTGCTTGTTGATACAACTGCTTAATCATTTTAATATCCGCTTCTTTGTAAGTGCCAGATTTAACTAATTCAGCAAGGCCTTTATTCATGTGTTTTGTAACACTTCCTTGCAAAGCTGCAGCCACTGCTTTTGAGCCTTCATCTGCTATTGTTCCTCCAACTTGAAATGCTCCTGTTTTTTGTAATAAAAATGATCTTACATTTTTTGCTGTGTTAAAATCTACAAATCCTTTATTTGTTGATGTTACTTGATCTATATATTTAATTATTGATTGTATTGGCCCTTCTTTGGGAACAATATCAGTTCCATAAACAATGTTTAATTGTCTTTTAAGTTGTGTTTTTAAAGGATTTAAATTTATAATTTTTGCTCTAGAGCCAACTACTTGAGCAACTTGTTTATCAACAGCTTTATAAGCACCAGTAATTGCTTTTTTGTAAAAATCTCTACCCCCAGTAATAAATACTTTTAAAGCATCATCGATATTTTCTTGTGTTGCATTTTTAATAAAGCTTTCTATTAATTTTGCTTCGCTTTCCAACAAGTTTTTGTTTGATTGTTGTAAAAATTCTTTGTTTAAAAATTTAACCAATTCACCTTGAACACCCTCAACACCTTCTTCACCTGCTTTAATAATTTTCCCACCGCCAAAAAAAGATACCTCCGCAAAATTTTCTAACAAATCAATTGTTTTAGATGTGGATAATCTTGCTGGCGTTAAAACTGTTCCTCCTTCCATAGCTATTCTTAAAGCTGCATCTGCACCCTCTTCTAAATTTTCACCATTCCTACCTCTAAATAATTTAAGTATTCTATTACCAAAAACTTTAGCTAAAAATTGATATGCACCTTCACCACTAGCCTCTCTAACACCATAACCTAAAGCTTCCATATAATCATCAGCCCAAGTTACTGACCCACCAGCACCACCTACAAAAGCAGCTAAAATTTTAGCCATTCTTGGGTATTTTTCTGCATACAATGCCATCCTAGCGGGAAAAGATGCTTGGCCTAAGTAAGGAACTAAACTCGGTGCTATTATACCACCAACAAATGCACCTATTTCTTTTTTGACCTCTTTATCTGTGATAAAAGCTCCAGCTTTTTCTGATGCATACCACATCTTTGCAAAATCTTCTGGTTTAGAAGCAATTTTTTCACCTACAAATAACTGCATAAAATTCATGTATTCATTAAATTCATCTTGTGGAATTGGTTCCATTGCTTCTGGGAAAGATCCTTTTTCCCTCTCTGCATCAATTGCAGATTGAATATCATCTGGTAAAAGATTAAACCTCTCTAAATTTAAAAGAGTTTTTGTTCTTTTACTTTCATTTCTTAACGATTTTATTGTACTAAATTCTTCAGCCATTATTTTATGCCCTCTAAATAAGTATCAAATTTGTTACCAGCTTTAATGCTTTCTAATAAATTTTGATCTATATTTAACATTGGTATAGCATTTTGTATTTGATCTACTCCAAAAATTCTACCTGCAATAGCTGATTCCGTTTCGTATTGTTTTAAATAATTATCAATTTGTTGAAGATACATGTCACTAGCAGTAGCTAAAAACTTTTCTTTTACGGTATCTGGTAAAATTTGACCATCTTTAACTGCATTATAAATATTTCTAATATTTTCAGGAACTCCTCCAGCGTTTTTAGCTGTTGCAAATTCTCCTTCACGAACAACTGAATTAGGATCTAAAAATTTCATATATTGAAAAATAAATGATATATCTCCTGGACCTGATTCTTGTCCTGCACTTATCACTAAAGACTGCATCAAATCTTGTCTTTCCGTAGTATTTTTAGTTATACTAGAGTCCATCCATTTATTTTTGTAAGCTACTACTTCTTTAATTTTTGACCAATCTTTTTCTGGATTATCTATTTTGTATTGTAAAATTTCATTTTCTAATTTTATTTTATTTAATTGTAATTCTTTTTCTTGACTGTAATTATTTAATTCTATTTCATTTTTAGAATTAGTAATCATTTGACCATAAGTGCTCTCTTCAAGAGCTTTTATTTCTTCATTTAATTTGTCTAAACCTAATTTTTTCTCTTGTGGCAGATATTCATTTTCAATTGATATCTTAATATTTTGTTGTTGTTTATTTAAATTATCCAACATTTTATTTTGAATATCTAACGAAAAACCCTCTTCTGCAAATTTATTTTTTAAAGAGTCATATTCATTTTCTAAAGTTAAGTTCTCTCCAGTTAATCTTAAATTGTCTATCTCTGCTCTTTTTTCTTCAAGTAAAAGAACATTATTTACTTCGTTAAAATCAAAAGTTTGCAGTTTTTCATTAATTAAAGCTTCTTTTTCTAGGACATCTAATTCTTGTAATTGTGCAGCAAATTCATTTTCTATTGTTTTTCTTTTTAAATCTTGAATTTTTATATCCAGATCTGTAGATAAATTTTCTAATTCTAAAACTTTTTCTGGTCTTAAAAATTCATTATTAATAACTTTTTCAGTGTTATCTAAATTTAAACCTTCTAGCTGAGCTTTTAATAATTCTGGTTTTGTATTAATATCTATTTCTTTTAGTTTATTTTCTAAAATTTGACTTTGAATTAATTCTTCTTTTTGATTAACATCTAATTGATTTAATAAATCAGAATATTTTAATTTAATTTGTTTTTCAGCATTATCAAATTCTATACCCTTTGTTTCTTCTTTTGTTTTATTTATTTCAGCTTCAACTTTAGAAACAGATTCGGCAGTATAAAGATCTGGAAATGCTATTACTTCTGATGTTTTTCTATAAACAGATTGAAGACCTTCGTCGCCTGGTGTGTTTGGATCATCTTTTAAAAAAACTTTAATTAGTGGATCATCTTCTTTTTTTAAAGCTTGTGTTAAAGCTGCATTTCTAATTGCTGCTTCATCTTTTCTTTTTAATTTATCAAAAGCAGAAGCCATCTGACCAACTTTTTGTGATCCTGTTGCCAGTATTTCTTCTAATGGCGCTCCTTGAGCATAAGCAAAAGCTAACGGTGCAACAACTTGTGTAAGCATTTCACCTTGCATTTGATCTTTAGATGGACCTTGACCCCCTAAGATTTCAGAAAAAATCTTGTAATTAGCATCATATTTTTTTTTTAAAGCAGTGTCACCAGATTCTACATCGTCAAGTGTTCCTAAAAAATTTACCAAATTTAAATTTTGTTCTGCTACTTTCATGTCTTCGTTTTCTTGCACACCTGATTCTTTTAAGTATTGATCTTCAAAATTCATCATTTCACCTAAAATATTTGATCCTTTATTTCTATAGACAATGCCACCGTCTTTGAATCCAGGTATACCACCTTGCATTTGCGGAGTTGGTTGAGGCATATTCATTTGAGCTTGCTGTGATGCAGCTATACCAGTAGTGCCAGCTTCAGTGTCCAACATTTGCATTAAAGGTTGAATTAAAGCTAGCACACTATCGGGAGTTTGTTCAGCATCTTTTTCTCCAACGTATTGAGCTAATTCATCTCTTCTTTGTTCTTCTGAAGCAGAATCACCTCTAGTTGAATTCATAAGCTCAGAATAATCTTGAGCAGAATCTATTTTTTCTTTTCCCTCTTCACCTTTTTGTACAATTTGTTCAGCTTCACCTTCTTTAAAACCGTCCATGATCCCTACATCTTCTGCATCTACTTCTCCACCTTCTTTAAAAGGTAAAGTAATACCAAATAAAGATCTTTCTCCTTCTCTAGTTACTTTGTTTGAATCTAACGGTAATTCACCTTCTCTTATTACTGCATTTGGATCAATATTTAATTTATTTCTAAATTCATTTAAACCTTTTTGTGTTAAGGGTTCGTCAAATGAAAAATTATAATTTTTACCATCAATTTCTATATCATAATTAAATCCTTCACCTTTTTTCTCACCTTCTCGAACGACACTTTTATCATCTAAATATTTTTTTAAATCATCTTCTGCTTCTTTTGAATCAATATTATCAGCAAGAAAAGCATTGTATAAACTATACAACTCTGGATTTTTATTAGTTAATTCTTCACTAGCAAACTCGCCCTCTCTTAATGTGCTTTCCGGGTCTTCTTTTTGAATTAATTCGTAAAGTTTACTGATTACTTGATTTTTAGATTTTTCTTGTTCTTCTTTAAATTCTTCTTGTCTAAATTCATCTGTTTCTGGATCGTAATTAGGATTTAATCTTTTAAACATCTCAAAAAGTCTAGTAAGTATTGGTTCAGGATTTGCCGTTTCCCCACGTTGTGATGAACCTTCAAATCTTTTAACCACTTGTTTATTAAACATTGGCCTATTTAAAACTGACATTAAAATACTCCTAATTTTTTAAGTCCCGCCATGCCAGATAAAGCTCCTATTCCTACACCTATCGCTTGCTGTAATGGGCTAGCTCCAGAACCAGCACCAGCGGTATTAATAACTTGAGCTGATGTAGGCGCTCCTTGATAAATATCTGATAAGAAACCTAATTGTTGATATGGTTGTAATCTAGGCTCAAGAATATTTCTTCTTCTTATATCTTCTTGTTGTTGAGCAAATTGTTGTTGTAAACCTCCAATACCGAGTAATTGATTAACGTCTTGAGCTCCTAAAGATTGTGATTGTAAACCTAAATTTGCAAACTGTGGTGCTAATGAACCAATTCCTAAAGCTGCTAATCTTTCTCTCTCTAATTGATTTTGAACACCAGCTTGAGCTTGACCAAAATTTTGTAAATTTAATTGTGCTAATGCTTTAGCCCTAGAATCTTGTAAATTTTTATTTAATTCAGCTTCAGCTACGCCGTATCTAGCTCCACCAAAAGTTCCGCCCATGGTAGCTTGACCTGCTAGTTGTCCCCTAGCTATGTCACCTTGTTTATCAAGCTCTGCCATTGTAGCGTCAATAACAGATTGTTGAAAAGGATTCATGTAAGCATCTAATTGTGCTTGAGTTGGAGCACCTCCAATATTCGATAATTGATTTACTGCTTGAGCTGTAGCTTGCTCTGCTTGTTGTAAGAAGGGTTTAAAACTTCCAATCCCTTGTCTTGCTAAAGCAAAAGCATTTTTTTGATCTTCTGTAAGTCCAGCTAAAATATATTCTGGTATTTCATAACCTTTTTCTGTTAAGGCCTTTGCAGAATCCATTAGCCCTAGTTTACGGGCTTCAATATCTGGGGCTTCTCTTTGTACGTATTCTTCAACCATTATGCTGCAACTCCTCTTGATTGCGGTGACAGTGTACCACCTTTTTCTAAATTTTTCATCATTTGATACATTCTTTTTGCTCCAGCTCTTCTGTCGCCACCACCAGCATTACGAACTGCTTTTGCTGTAAAAACAAATTCGCCATCACTTAACATTGCTGGTATATCATCACTTGTCCCGGTTCCCGGACCATTGATAGCGCCTGTTTTTCTAGGGAACTCCATTGTTGAACCTTTTGATAATTTTGAAATACCACCACCATCTTTTGCTCTAACAAAATCAGTAGGCAAATCTTCTCTAGGAACGCCAAAATAATTTTGCATGTCATCCATGTAGTAAGGTTTAGTTCCAATACCAGAAACTTGAAATTGTTGAGGGTCAGAATAATAAAATGGATTTAATGCATATGGATCTGTTGGCACATAATTTTCTTCAGCCGCTTTAGCTGATAAATAAGTAGCTATAGGAGCTCCAATTGCTGCAGCTGTTCCAACATTACCTAACAAACTACTTGAACCTTTTTTTGCTACTTCTTTTGTTGTTTCTTTAACAAATTCTTTTTCTATTAAAGGTCTTAATGATTCATCTTCTAGTACGGATGGATTTAAACCTTTATCGGCAACAAATTTTTCCAAAGTCATTCCTCCATCAGCAGTTACTGTTTCAGCAGCCTTTGGTAATAATTTATTTAGAACATTAAATTTATCTCCGAAAGCAAATCTTCCTCCAATACCCTCTCCTGCAAATCTTTGTAAAGGTCCAAAACGACCAGCTATTGATCCTATTCCATAACCAAGAGCGGCATTTCTTAAAGCTTCTGCAGGTGATTTTCCAGCTATTAAACTACCTATGCCAGATCCTATTCCAGCACCAGCTGAACCACCAATCATGAAACCTATACCTGCGCCTGCAATAGGTGCAACTTTTTTTACTGTATCTTTTACTTTTTTAAAAACTTTACCAACAAATCCGCCTATTCCGTATCGTGGTATATTTTCTAAAAATTGTTCATCAATCATGCATAATCCTTATAAAGCAACGGTTTTTGTTGAAAAGCAAGGTGGTCAATCTTGAAAGAAATAAACCTAATTTAGCGTTCAATTATAGGCAAATTTCTAGTAATGTGCAACTAGAAATGAGCTTTGACATATCTAAGGTACCTATGGTTCGTATCACGTGGCACGATGCGCGGGACACGGAAACTGGATGGATACCTATAAGAGATATAATTAGTGCTCCCTTAGCAATATGCCAAGAAGTTGGTTGGATGGTTGTTAATAATCATCAAAAAATAGTTATTATGCGTTCATGGTGCACCGATAAAGATGATAATCATGGTGGAGGAGCGATAGCAATACCAAAAGGTTGGGTAACAAAAATTGAGTATTTACAGGTCGCTTATTCAGAGACCACGTAGTTGTCAAGAAAACAATTTTAAAAAGTTCTGTTGATCTATGTAAAAATATGTTTACATTAGGTTCTCACCAAAATTAACAATCACAGGAGTAATTATGAACACAGAAGAAGTAAATAAAGCTATTGCTGTCCTTGCTGACAAGGTGAGCAAATATCACGAAAGACTATTAGCAGCAGAAAGAGATTTACAAAGACACATTAAAAATTCAGAGCAACATTGTTGTGATGACTGTGATTGTAAGAACTAAAGTTCTCCGCCAGATCCAAATACATCAGGCATTTTGACGACACGTATGGTTACATCCTTGGCTTTAGTTGAAGCCCAAGGATTACCACAGTCGTTACAATTA
>Ga0160423_10003456_pt1 | contig 13120 bp, 20 predicted proteins | sample CRUFie14St8metaG_FD_108191 | JGI IMG/M metagenome (GOLD analysis project Ga0160423, IMG submission 108191) | Marine microbial communities from the Costa Rica Dome - CRUD Field 142mm St8 metaG | ecosystem: Environmental > Aquatic > Marine > Oceanic > Photic zone | place: Costa Rica: the Eastern...
CAGCTATGCAAGAAGCCATGATGGAACATATGAAAAATAAATTAACAAATACAAATGTTAAATGGACTGGTTACAAAGATTGTCCTTTTTTCCCAAGACAGCTAGAACAAGAATACAGAACAATATCTGGTTCTGGTTGGTATCATAAGATGTATCAAATTATGGTTGCGTTGGCTGGTAATGCTATAAAAAATAATTATCCTATATCATCGCGAGAGATTGCATATCTTTGTAGAGAACTCGATATTGATACAGGTAATTGGTATGCAAAAAGACCACTCGATAAAGAGGCTGAGAGAGCTCTGGAATATGTTTACAAAAACCAATTTTAATGATATAATATAACTATGAAAAATATAACTGTTGTAGGTGCTGGATATGTCGGATTGGCAAATGGTGTTGCCTTATCTCAGCATCATAATGTTACTATTCACGATATAGACGCTAATAAAATTCATCTTTTAAATAAAAAGAAAAGTCCTATCCGTGATGAATTATTATCCGAATACCTGAAGAAAAAAGAACTCAATTTAAAAGCTACATCATTTGCTGATGAAGCATATATAGGTGCTGACTATGTTATAGTTGCCACACCTACTGATTATGACCCACAAACAAATTATTTTAATTTAAACTCAGTATATGCTGTCGTTGCAGAGGCATTAAAACAAGCTCCAAAGGCTTTAATTGTAGTAAAATCTACAGTCCCTATCGGATTCTGTGAAGAAATAAACAAGTATTTTAAAACAGATAAAATAATATTCAGTCCAGAATTTTTAAGAGAAGGCTCTGCTTTACACGATTGTATTCACCCATCAAGAATTGTTGTAGGTTCTATTAAGGGCATAGAGTTTTCAGATATGCTACATCAAGCAGCACAAGGAGACCCAGAGGTTATTATTACAGGAGATAAAGAGGCAGAAGCTATCAAGTTATTTGCAAATAGTTATCTTGCCATGCGTGTAGCTTTCTTTAATGAACTAGATACATATTCAGAATTTCACAAACTCAATACAAGAGAAATTATAGATGGCGTGTGTATGGACCCAAGAATAGGTAAGGGTTATGCAAATCCATCTTTTGGTTATGGTGGTTATTGTTTCCCTAAAGACACAAAACAATTACTTGCCAATTTTAGAAAGGACAGAATACCACAAAGAGTTATCGGCTCAATTGTATATGCAAATGACATAAGAAAAGATTGGATTGTTAATCAAGTACGACATCATAATCCTAAAGTTGTAGGTGTATACAAACTTGCTATGAAAGCAAATAGTGATAACTTTAGAGTATCGGCTATTATAGATATACTCAAAGAACTTGGTAAACAAATTAAGGTAGTAATATATGAGCCTGAACTCAATGCAACAGAGTTCGAAGGTTTCATAGTAGAAAATGATTTTAGTAAATTCACAAAATTATCTGATGTAATTATTACAAACAGAAAAGATGATGGACTAAATAATATAGGTAAACCAATATATACAAGAGATTTATTCGGAGACAATTAATGAAAAATTATTTAATAATAGGTGGTGCTGGGTTTGTAGGCTCAGCTTTATGCAAACATTTATCAAAAAATCACAATGTGGTTTCACTTGATAATTATTTTACTGGTACAGAAGCTAATCATCATGATAATGTTACATATGTACATGGCGATGCGGCAAATGTTCAAAAATGTGTCGGTAATTTACAATTCGATTATATATTTCATTTAGGGGAATATGCCAGAGTAGAGCAATCATATGAGGACTTTGAAACAGTTATGGAATATAATTACCATTCCTTTCCAAAGGTACTTGAATTTGCTAAGAGGCAAAATGCAAAGCTTGTATACTCTGGTAGTTCTACAAAGTTTGCCATAGGTGATGAAAAGGGTATGAATATGAGTCCTTATGCATACACTAAGGCTCAAAATACTGAACTACTAAAAAACTATGCTGATTGGTATGGCTTGGATTATACTATTGTATATTTCTATAATGTATATGGTGACCATGAGATTGGCTCAGGTAAATATGCAACAGTTATTGCCAAGTTCCTACAGCTAGTCAAAGAAGGTCATAAAACTTTACCAGTTACAGCTCCTGGTACTCAACTGAGAAACTTTACACACATTGACGACATAGTATCTGGTTTAGTGCTTGCTGCTGATAGAGGTAACGGCGATGGTTACGGAATTGGCTGTGATAAAAAATGGTCTATGCTAGAAGTTGTTGAAGCTATGGGTGTAGATTATCAAGTGGTAGAGTCCAAAAGAGGTAACAGAATGGACGGCCAATTACACACAGATAAATTAAGAGCTTTAGGCTGGAGAGCTGAAAAAGACTTGGGTGATTATATAAATAATAAATTAGGAAATAATTCCGAAGCAGTTGTAGAAATAAGAGAAAAATATGTACAAATATAAAGTAAAAGTTACCCGAGTTGTTGACGGCGATACAGTAGATGTCGATATAGATTTAGGCTTTGGTATGATATACAAAAAGCAAAGAGTCAGAATGTTAGGTATAGATACACCTGAATCACGAACAAGAGATTTAGAAGAAAAGTTTTATGGTAAAGCCTCAAAGAAATTTTTAAAGGACACACTAGAAGGAGCAGATGATGTATTTTTAGTGTCCCACGATAAAGGTAAATTTGGTAGAATACTAGGAGAACTTTTTGTTGTTCATGCAGAAGGACATCCTGTATTTGAAACAGAAATAAATGTGAATGAAATAATGATTGAGAACCATCATGCTGTAGCATATACAGGTGGAAACAAAGATGATGTAGAAGCTCAACATTTAGAAAACAGAAAAAAACTTGCAGAAAAAGGTTTACTTTACTCCTAAAATGTGATATAATATACTAACAAGTATATAAACACAATTGGAGTAACTATATGATTGATAAAATAATTAACACGAGCGACTGGATTTCAGTCGATCAAATCCCTGGTGGTGGCACTCAGCTCCACCAACAATACCTAAAAGATCTAGGTGTCGATGGCCAACTATCTGGCGTATATCAAATTGTTCTAAGAGACGACATAGATAATGTCGGAGATGATTTGGTACATCCAGCTATTGGATACACAGGAATGGGTAAAGATGTATTTGTAAGAACATCAAGTGGTATTCGCCCGGCTGGCGGAACCCATGGCGTAAACAAATATATCAAACACAAAGGCTGGAATAAAGCTGATGTAATGGTCAGATTTCATATTACCAAGCCTGGTGATGAAAGGGCAGTAGAGGACGAAATACATACCTTACAAAAAGAAGCAACAGGTGAAAGATTTGCCTGGACAAAAGCTTCTGCTGGTAAAGATGGTAGAGTCGTTGATATTAAAGATAAAATGCTAGACTGTTCTTTAGATGAACTAGAAGAAATAATGGCTGAGTTTGAAGGTATCTGGCATGAGGTATCTACAAGAGAAGCAGATGCGAGGTTAAATAAATGTCTCAAAAGGTAGGATTAACTGCATCTACATTTGACTTGCTCCATGCAGGTCATGTGGCGATGTTAAGAGAAGCAAAAACAGCATGTGATTATCTAATATGTTGTTTGCAAAATGACCCATCTGTTGACAGACCAGAAAAGAACCCACCTGTGCAAAACATAGTGGAACGACAAGCTCAATTAGCAGCAATTAAATATGTTGATGAAATTCTTGTATATAATACAGAAGCAGAATTACTAGACATATTAGCAATGTATCAGTTTGATGTTAAAATAATGGGCGAAGAATATCGTAATAAAGATTTTACAGGTAGAGAACTTTGTCAAGAACGAAATATAGAGTTCTATTTTAATCAAAGAGACCATAGGTTTTCTACTAGTGATTTGAGAAAAAGAGTTTACAAAGCAGAAGATTTGTGATATAATATACTAATTAGTAATGGAGAAAATATGCCAAGTATAGATTTAACACCTAGAAAGCGACACAAGAGAGATAAAAGGCCTGCAAAGCCTATGCCTTTCGATGTTGCTCTCAGGAAATTTAAAAAGTCCGTAGAGAAAGCTGGAATTATCCAAGAGGTTCGTAAAAGAGAATTTTATGAAAAACCTACGGCAAAAAGAAAACGCAAGAAAGCCGAAGCTGTCGCAAGACATAGAAAAGCTATGAGGCTTGAAGCACAAAGAAACACCCCAAGGGGAATATATAGGAGATAATTATGTCTGTAATGGATAAATTAAAAAAGAATTCAAAGGTCAAGTTTACAAGTGTACTTGATAAATCAGAATTCTTTACTGAAAAGGAAATGGTTACAACTCCAGTTCCTATGATAAACGCTGCCCTTTCGGGTGATTTAGATGGCGGACTAACTTCTGGACTCACAGTTCTAGCAGGGCCGTCAAAACATTTTAAAACTTCATTTGCTCTACTCATGGCAAGTGCATATTTAAAAGAACATAAAGATGCTGTCTTATTATTTTATGATTCAGAGTTTGGTTCACCACAATCATATTTTGAAGCATTTGATATTGATACATCTAGGGTATTACATACTCCAATCACTGATGTAGAACAACTTAAATTTGATTTGGTTAATCAACTAGATGAAATTGATAGAGGAGATAAAGTTGTTATTGTTATTGATTCTATCGGTAACCTTGCATCAAAGAAAGAATTGGAAGACGCACTGAATGAAAAATCAGTTGCTGATATGTCAAGAGCTAAGGCACTTAAGGGTCTGTTCCGAATGGTTACTCCTTATCTTACAATGAAGAACATTCCCTTACTTGCCGTTAATCACACTTATCAAGAGATTGGATTATTTCCAAAAGCTATTGTATCAGGTGGTACTGGTATCTATTATTCAGCTGATAACATCTGGATTATTGGTAGACAACAACAGAAGAAAGGTACAGAAATACAAGGTTATAACTTTGTAATTAATGTAGAAAAATCTAGGTTTGTAAAAGAAAAATCTAAGATACCTGTTTCCGTAACTTGGGAAGGTGGTATTTCTCCTTATGGTGGTCTATTGGAAGTAGCAATGGCTGGTGGTTATGTTGTCAAACCAAATGTTGGTTGGTATGCATCTGTTAATAAAAAGACAGGAGAAATTAATGAGCCTAAAGTTAGAGAAAAAGATACTCTAACTGCAGAGTTCTGGGACCCAATTTTTAATGGTACAGATTTTAAAGAGTTTGTAAAAACATATTATTCAATAGGTCACAAACCCTTGCTCGATGTCGAAGAAATCTTAGAAAACACTTTACAAGAAGAGTAAAATGAGTTATAATATAACAGATAAAGATTATGTTTTTGTAGAAAATCCTAACGATCCAATGACCGGTGTTAAAATTACCACTGGTCAATGGAAAGATGTTATAATTGTGTATGGGGCCGTTTCTGTAAAAGAAGATGAAGCTTTGCAGATGGCAACATTATCATTTAATTTTAATATAAAGGACCCAGCAGAACATGACTTTGATACTTTAAACGAAGATGAAGAGTTTAAAAATTATTTGGGTGCTATGCTTCAATATATAATAACAGACACACTTGAATATAATGAAAAAAATAATTTATCATCAATAGGAATAGGAAAAGATGAACGACCAGTTACCGACACACATATTGAGTCATCTTCTAAATAATGAGGAATATTGTAGAAGGGTAATACCATACATTCAAAAAGATTATTTCGAAGGTACTCACAAAACAGTATTTGACCTGATAGTCAAATTTGTACATAGTCATAATAAATTACCAACGGCTAGAGTTCTTGATTTAGAACTTAGAAAGATTAGTGCCCCAGATGATATTCTAAACAACGCGGCAACCCTAATCAAAGAAATATCTACTAAAACAGATGTTGATACAGAATATATGATTTCTGAATCTGAGAAATGGTGTAGAGATAGAGCAGTATATAATGCTATCATGGATTCAATTGGTATTATTGATGGCAAAGATGCTAAAAGAAGTGAAGGTGCTATACCAGAAATACTATCTAAAGCTCTAGGTGTATCATTTGACCAAGCAATCGGTCACGATTACATTGATAATTCAGAAGAAAGGTTTGATTTTTACAATACAAAAGAAGATAGAATCCCATTTGACTTAGATTACTTTAACAAAATTACCAAGGGCGGTTTACCTAATAAAACTTTAAACATTGCTCTTGCAGGGACTGGTGTAGGTAAATCTTTATTCATGTGTCATTGTGCTGCATCAGTCCTACAGCAAGGCCGTAATGTTTTATATATTACTATGGAAATGGCTGAAGAAAGAATAGCAGAAAGAATAGATGCTAATCTCATGGATTTACCCATCGAACAATTACAAAGAATTGGTAAAACTGCTTTCGATGATAAAATACAAAAGATTGCTACAGCATCTATTGGTAAACTTATTATCAAAGAATACCCTACAGGCGCTGCTCACACAGGGCATTTTAGAGCTCTACTCAATGAATTAAAATTAAAAAAGAATTTTGTACCAGATATGATTTATATTGATTATTTAAATATTTGTGCCTCATCGCGTATGCGTGGGTTAGGCGGAAGTATAAATAGTTATTCATACATAAAAGCTATTGCCGAAGAGTTGAGAGGCTTAGCTGTGGAATTCAATGTACCTATAGTATCGGCAACACAGACCACAAGGTCTGGGTATAGTAATACCGATGTCGGCCTAGAGGACACATCTGAATCTTTTGGTTTACCTGCTACTGCTGACCTTATGTTTGCTCTAATATCAACAGAGGAGCTTGAGGAACTTGGCCAGTTATTGGTAAAACAATTGAAAAACAGGTATAATGATCCTACTAAATACAAGAGATTTGTAGTTGGTATTGATCGTTCCCGCATGAAACTATATGATGTAGAGGAATCGGCACAACAGGATCTGGTTGCAGACCCCGTACCCGATAAACCTATTAACAAGTTTGGGGACCGTGAAACTGAAGATACGTTCGCAAACTTTAAAATATAAAAGGAGACTATATGTTAGATATTGCAAAAGATTGGCTAATGGACAGGTGGGCAGAAAGAACCTCGTGGGACGGCGGTGTTATCGTTCTGGGAAGCTTGTCAATTATTCTTTTCGGAGGAGTTATCAAGTGGTTAGCTTGGTTGGCCTTAGCTTATGGTATTTACACTTTTGTAAAAGAAGAAGTATAATAACCTTTATTTAATGAAAGCAACAGGGGGCATTTCTATATGCCCCTTTTTGTTATATACATATAAAAAAATGTAATTTTTTTTCATAAGCGTGTTTACATTCCTATCAAAATGTGTTATAATATACCTATATTAAATAATTGATAAGGAGTAATATGAAAAATTTAATAAATAAAATCTCTCAAATCGATAATTCTGTCGATTTAAATGCTGTAATAGACGCAGTTAAAACCCAACAAAAAAGAATTAAAGCTTTAGAAATTGCTAAAGCCAAAATGTCTTTATCTGTTGGTGACAATGTTAAAATTAATACCAGAACAGAAGTTTTTGTTGGTAAAATTTTAAAAATTAATAGAACAAAAGCAATTTGCTCTATTAAGGGTAAAGGTGATGCTACCTTTGATGTTCCACTTAGAATTATGGAGGCTGTGTAATGAGCAATTTAATTAACGATTCAATCTTAGAACAAATATCCGAAGAGATTGAAGAAATGGATATCCTTGATGTTGCAAAAGAGCTTGGTGTAAATACCAACTTTGCAACTTCTGCAGCATGGGACTCAGCAGATGAGTTTCTTGCATGTGCAGATTTGGATTCCCTAAAGAATAAATTAACTATGAAGAGATTTGAGGCCTTGTGTCAAGGTTAAATCTACTTCTAACTGAGCCAGTGTATCGGGTTACAGACTCTGGGGGTTATGGCCGAACATACGAGGGGGCAATGAAAAAGGCCCCTACCACTTTACTTTTAAATGAACTTGTGATATAATATATAAATTATGGAGAAAATTATGGAATACAAAGATATGACTGAGGAACAACAAGCACAAATAGATGCTCTAAATGATTCACTTGATGATAACAATTTTTGTATGTGTGGTAAAGTTATTGACACTTGCCCAGACGCATACGAACATATGACACAGGGTTGCTAATGACTCCCTGGACTCTCATACAAAGGCTCGAAAAAGATAATAGTAGATTATACAAAGAAGAGCTACTCAAAACAGAACTTTTTGATACCGAAATACAGATGGGTTTACTATATGCTTTGGACCCACTTGTTACATTCGGTATTAAACAAATACCTATATCAGAAAAAGATGGCCCTGGACTCACATGGGATAAATTTAATGAACTTGCTGTTGCCCTAAAAACAAGAAACCTTACAGGTAATGCAGCAAAAGACGCTGTCCAAGCTACAATGGATATTGCAACACAAAAACAATGGAATAACTGGTACAGAAGAATTTTATTAAAAGATTTAAGATGTGGTGTATCAGAGAAAACAATTAATAAAGTTGCACAGAAAATAAAACTTGACTTTGAAATACCTAGGTTTGGTTGTATGTTGGCAACTGATGGATTAAAGAAAGAAGGCAAACTCGCTGGTGAATGTTTGCTTGAAAACAAATACGATGGTGTTAGAGCTATTGCTATCGTACGAAATGCTGTATGTACCTTATACAGTAGAAACGGAAAGATATTACCAAACTTCCCACACATAGAAAAGGCTCTCAGTAAAGTAGAATATGATAATACTGTATTTGATGGCGAAGTCATGAGCGATGATTTTCAAGCTCTAATGAAACAAGTTTACAGAAAATCAGATGTAGATACTAACGACGCCTATCTTGCTCTCTTTGATGTTTTATCATACGAAGATTGGTTATCAGGTGGCTGTGATTTAGAACAACTCGAAAGAAAAGAAATACTAGATAGCATGTCCTTTGATGATTGTGTTATACCAGTCGGATATAAAGAGGTCGATTTAGACACAGAAGAAGGGCAACAAACATTTTCAGAAATAAACAAAGAGGCCATAGAAAGAGGCTTTGAAGGCTTGATGGTCAAACCAGTTACAGGTAAATATGAATGCAAAAGAAGTGACCTGTGGTTAAAAATAAAACCATTTATTGAGGTTACATTATCTATTGTTGATATAGAAGAAGGAACAGGTAAAAACGAAGGCATAACAGGTGCGCTCGTTTGTGAAGGTACTGACGATGGTACTTTTATCCAAGTGAAAGTTGGTAGTGGTTTAACAGACCAATTACGACAAGACACATGGGATAATAAAGATAAAGTTATAGGACAACTTGTAGAAATACGAGCTGATGCTGTAACTCAAAACCAAGATGGTACATTCAGCTTGAGGTTCCCTAGGTTTAAAACATTTAGGGGATTTGAATTAGGAGAAAAACTATAATGATTAATTGGGTATTCGGTTGGATTAGTATAGATTATCTCAAACATAAAGGAGTAATTAAATGACAGAAATAAAGAAAAACAAGTCCCGTTGGGCAGGTAAATACAAAGGTATTGATTTAGACACTTTAGGTACTATAGCATGGTATCCAAAAAAGTATGATGACCCATTTAAATTTGACTTTGATAAAGTTAAAGCTAGAATAGAAACAGCAGAGAAAGCTGGATATACAGATGATGTTGCAACTATCAAAAGAAATATTACTAGAGTAGTTAAAGATAACCCTGGTATGTTTGATGAATTTATGGAGCTAGTATGAACTTAGATAATTATAAAAATCCATTAGAAAGATTAGTATTAGGACTAACATTTGGTGTTTGTGCACTAGGTATTAGTAATATGTTTCTAATTATTTACCTAATTACACTATGACCCCCGCATATAAAGTAGAATGCCAAATAAAAGGTATTAAGAAAGCCGAATATGTCTTTGCGACTATTTCAGAAGCTACAATGTTTCAAGTTGCAATGAAGAAAAAGGGTTATAATACACATATGTCATTCAGAGACCTGGACAAGGAGAAAGACGAATGGAATACATTATAATATTGTTTTTTGGCGTGGCGGCCTGTTATGAGTTTTATCGTAGAGGTTTACGCGATGGTGCTACAAAAACGGTAGAAAAGCTTCATGAAGCAAAGATAATTGCCTTTGATAATAAAGGTGAAATATATCCAAATCCTTTTTTCGAAGCTTAAAAAGTTATAAATAGTGTTATATACCTAAATTTTATGATATAATATACATAAAAAGGACACTATGAAAAAACTTACACAGTTAATTAAAGAGGACCTCAATAACCTTAAGTGGAATGGAGACGAGAAAGCCTTTGCACTTTCTTTATTATCTGATATAGATGATAAAATAGGTTCAATTAATACTGAAATTGAAATAGACCCTAGACCTCAAAAACAATCTGGTAAAAAACTAGGTGTTTCACAATTAATGCTTGATGCAGATAGAGATAAATATGCTCCACTTGTACAAGATATTGTAAATAAACACCCAGACTTAGAACTAGGCCCTGTTGGTAGTGCAAGAAAGGGTAAAGATTACGCAATCAAGTACAAAGATATGGAAAAATATATCTATGTAAATGTGCGTCCTATGGGTAAAAGAAGTGCTGCTGGAGATGACCCTAATGAATTAATGACTGCAGCATTATGTTTATTACCTAAAATTAACATACCAAAAGATAGTGATGAAATGGATTTACTCATTGAATTGGTAGAAGGTCAACTTAAAAATGTAAGTGGATATAAACAAGGACAAGTAGATGCATTAACTGGAGATTATCCTAATATGTGTCAAGCTGTGTCCGCTGCAAAGGCTGTGCATGATGCTGGTTATGGAAATGCAGATAAGGTATATTTGACAGGACAAGCTTGGGACGAAGATGTAAAACAATTCCAAATCTCTAAATATGGAATGAATGATTTTAACTCGTCTGACTTTATTGTAAAGAAAGGCGATAACTTTTTAGGTGTATCACTTAAAAAGAAAAAGAGACTTACAGAAACCGACCCAACACTAATTAACAAATCTTTTTCAACATTATTCCAAGATAAAATCTTTGATAAAATGATACAACAGCTCGAACTGAGAGCTGGTATGTTCTATCTTCGTGTTCTAGCTCAAGGTAAGAGAAAAGGCTTACTTGATAAAGAGTTATTAAAGGACATGAAAAAGAAAAGACCAAGTACTAAAAATTGGAAAGAATTTATACAAAGAGTTCCAAATAATTTAATTAATGCAGAACTCAAAGGCTCTAAATCTTTATTTAAAGATATGTCTAAAATTATTTTAAAAAATAAAGATATGGTAGCCAACCAATTGGTACAATTAATATTTAAAGCAGATTTAAAAGAATTACAGAAAGTAAATTTTGATTTTGCTTTAGTAACTGGTATAGGTGATTATGGCCCATCGAAAGGTGTGGTTGTTGAAAAAGGCGAATATAAAGATATTAATACGGTAACAACAAAACTGGACGAATTATTTTCAACAGGTAAAGTTGATTTAAAATTAGACCCTAGGGCAAAACAAGCATTTGATGTAGGTGCTACTGCTGCAATTCTGGTATTTGATTTAGTGATTGGTAAAACAAAGATATGTACAATCACATTGAGATATAAAGGAAACTTTAGAGCAGCGCCTTCATTTATGGCTGTGATGCACGATGACTTTAAGAAAATATACAAATGATAAACTTTAAAACTTTTTTAGAAGAAGGTCTTTGGGATAATATCCGAAAGAAGCGTGAAAGAATCAAAAGAGGTTCTGGTGAACGCATGAGGAAAAAAGGTGAAAAAGGAGCTCCTACTCAGGATGCTATAAAGAGAGCACAAGAGGCCAAGGAAAGAATACCTCGTAAGAAAGGACAACACAGAGGTAGTTCAAGTCATAGTGATTTATATACAGATGAAGACCCAAGAGGAACTATTCATGGGTTAGGTTTTAAAGATGCTGAAACTGCTAAGAAAGGTATTGCTATAATTAATAAAGCAAAAAGAACACATGCACATAAAGTCCAGGCCACTCTCGTTATGCAACAAAGAGCTAAACAGGCTATTAAAACGACAAAGGACCCAGAAAAGAAAGCAAATCTTAGAGATGCATTTAAAATTTGGACTGATCATTTAGAAAAGTTAAAACAAAAAACAAAAGAAATGAATAAATGAAAAACTTAAACTCATATTTAACCGAAGCCAAGAATACTCATATGACTCATATTGAGGACTTAGTCTTGGACGGTGGAGTTAAGGGGGCCCGCCAAGCAATCCTAGCGCTTAGATCTTTGAGGGATATGTTGAGTGGTAGCACAAAAGCACCTGTGGATGTTACCGTCAAGTGGGACGGGGCCCCCGCCGTTTTTGCAGGTATTGACCCAAGCGATGGTCAATTCTTTGTTGCAAAGAAAGGCATATTTGCTAAAAATCCAAAGGTATATAAAAACCATGATGATATTAAAGCAGATACTTCAGGAGACCTACAAAAGAAATTAATATTAGCCTTTGATAATTTAAAAGGCCTTGGCATAAAAGATGTTATACAAGGTGACTTTATGTTTGAAAAAGGTGATTTGAAAAAGGAGAAAATTAATGGAGTCGGACATATTGTTTTCCACCCTAATACTATTGCTTATGCTGTACCAGAAAAGTCTGTCTTAGGTAAACAAATATCATCTGCAAAGATTGGTATAGTATGGCACACATCTTATTCAGGTGGTACCTTTGAAACTATGAAAGCAGAATTTGGTAGAGAGATTGCTAGTAAATTAAAACAAACTAAAAGTGTTTGGATGGTCGATGCTACATTACGAGATCTTTCTGGAACTGCTACACTTACAAAGTCTGATACATTAGAAATATCAAAGAAATTATCAGACGCAGGAAAAATATTCCAAAAAATAAAATCAAGCACTCTAAAAGAGATTGAAAATAATAAAGAATTAAATTTAGTGCTGAATGTATATAATAATTTAATGGTCAGAAAAGGACAAAGAATTACAGATACGAAGAAACACGCAAATGGATTAATCCAATTTGTAACTGATAGATATGCAAAAGAAATAAGTAAGCGTTCATCACAGAAAGGTAAAGATGTACAAATAACAAAAAGAGATGAATTATTATCGTTTTTTAGTAAAAATAATGTAAAAAACCTTAAAAATATCTTCGATTTACAGAATTTAATTGTGGATAGTAAATTAATTATTATAAATAAAC
>Ga0160423_10003457_pt1 | contig 13119 bp, 11 predicted proteins | sample CRUFie14St8metaG_FD_108191 | JGI IMG/M metagenome (GOLD analysis project Ga0160423, IMG submission 108191) | Marine microbial communities from the Costa Rica Dome - CRUD Field 142mm St8 metaG | ecosystem: Environmental > Aquatic > Marine > Oceanic > Photic zone | place: Costa Rica: the Eastern...
AGTTTGGACTATCAATGGATCATGATCTAGCAATGGCTAAATTAAATTTAGCTGGAATAGCATTTACAAAGCGTAGAAAAATCGAAGCGAAACGACTGCTTTCAGAAGCTCAAAAACTAGATAAGAGAAACATGATGAGTGAACAAATTCAAATCATGAAACAGCAAATGAAAAAAGCATCTATTCCAAATCAGCACTTTGGACAGCAAAGAGGTAAAAGAAGAAGATAATTTACTTTTTTAGCTAATTTTTAGGAATTTCAATTACGTATTTTTTTCTTGATTTATTGATTAAATGGGTCTCTTTGAGCCAAGGATTGTGAATTTTTAACTGTTTATAGTTAATGTCAAACAATGAAGCAAATTTAACTAAATCTGTAATTGCGCTATCAATTTCTATTGAATACACATCTGGATAATTATATAAATTTGAATCTATGAAATTAAATCCATAATACTTTGGATTCTTAAAAATTTCCTTTACTGCTAAAATCCTAAAAATATAACGACTTGTTTCTTCTCCCAATAGAAGATCGTAATAGTTTGTTGCGGATTGGCGTTTCAATTCGTTTGATATTCTCCCACCACCTGCATTGTATGAAGCTGCAGCGAGAGTCCAAGATCCAAAACGCTTTTTAGCCTTTAGTAAATAATTACATGCTGCCTTGGTTGATAAAATTATATTACTCCTTTCATCAACATTAGAATTTACCTCTAAATTATATTCTTTGGCAGTAGACTTCATAAATTGCCAAAATCCTTTAGCTCCAGCTGGAGAAGTAACATTCCTTAATCCACTCTCAATCAATGCTAAATATTTAAAATCATTAGGGACTCCGTGTGATTCCAAAATTGGTTCAATAATTGGAAAATACTTATGGGCTCTTTTAAAAAATAAAAGTCCATTAGATTGCCAATATGTATTGACAAGTAGTTCCCGATCAAAACGTTCCATTATATCTAAATCATTTAGAGGAACAGATTCACCACAAAAATTTATTTTTTCTGGAATTGACAATGCACATACATTATAATTACAATCATATTTTGAAATAGTATTCAAGGATTCATTATTATCTTTAAACGACAATAAAAACAGACCTAAAAACATCAAAGTTATAATTGAAAAAAGAATTTTTTTTTGAGATATTGGCATATAATTATTTTTAAGAATTTATATAAATATCATTTTTAATTGGTAAAAATCAAAAAAATATTGAAGGTAATTAAATTAAATTGCTGAAAATCAGTGTTTTTTTCCTAAATTTGCATAAATAATTTTTAACCAAATCACCATTATAATGCTATCAGCTTCAAATATTGTAGATAACATTTTCTTACGCCAATACGAAATCAAAGTTGGTAAACACATGGCTACTATTGAATACTCTCAGCAAGAACGAAAAATATTCTTAACTAAGCTTAATATTCCTTTCGAAATTGATACTAATGATTTTTCCGAAAATTTTATTAAACTGGTCTTAGAAAACATAAACGAAAAAAAAATAAGCGTTGTTCCTACCAGTCCACCGATTGCTAAATTCATAAAAAGAAACAGACGTTACAAAAAAATGCTCCCGGTTGGAATTAGGATATAATTTTTTTATCAAATTTAAATCGAACAAAACCTTCTTCATCAATTTTCTCAAGTTGAACTTTCTTTAGTGTATTTACAAGTTCTGGATTCCATGGGTGTCTAACTCTTATATAATTTTCTGTGAATCCATGGATATAACCTGCTTTGTTCTCACTCTCAAATAAAACTGTTTTTTTAGAACCAATTGATTTTTCATAGAAAAACCTTCGTTTTTTTACAGACAATCCTCGTAAAAGTTTACTACGTTTTTTCCTCACTTTCATTGGCACAGAACCACTTATATTTAAAGCTTCTGTGTTTTCTCTTTCAGAGTAGGTGAAGACATGTAAATATGAAATGTCTAAACTATTTAAAAAATTATATGTTTCTAAAAAGAACTTTTCCGTTTCACCTGGAAATCCAACAATAACATCAACACCAATACAAGCATGAGGCATAGTCGATTTAATCTTATTAATTCGGTCTTCGTACAAATCTCTTAAATAGCGTCTTTTCATTTTTTTCAAAATAAAATTACTCCCACTTTGAAGTGGAATATGAAAGTGAGGGACAAAAGAATTACTTTTAGAAACAAATTCAATAGACTCATTCTTTAATAAATTTGGTTCAATTGATGAAATCCTTATTCTATTTATTCCTTTAACATGATCTAGTGCTCTGATCAATTCAAAAAATGTATGTTTATGTTTTTTATTCCCAAACTCTCCTTTACCGTAATCCCCAATATTAACTCCGGTTAATACAATTTCTTTGATTCCTTTTTGAGAAATGTATTTTGCATTGTTTAGTATATTTTCAAGCTTGTCGCTTCTAGAAATCCCTCTAGCTAATGGGATAGTACAATATGTACATTTATAATCACATCCATCCTGAACTTTCAAAAATGCTCTGGTTCTATCTCCAAGCGAATAACTACCAACGTAAAAGTCAGCTTCATCTATCTCACATGAGTGAATATTACAAATATCATCCTTTGACAAATCATTTAAATATTCCAATACATTAAATTTCTCTTTTGCCCCTAACACTAAATCAACTCCATCAATGTCTGATAATTCTTCAGGTTTAAGTTGTGCATAACAACCAATTGCAATTATATATGCATTGGAATTAATGGATAATGCTTTTTTCACTATTAACTTAAAGCGTTTATCAGCATTTTCTGTTACTGAGCATGTATTAATAATATATATGTCAGCAGATTCTGAAAAATCTACTTTTTCATATCCATTAGATTGTAAATCCCTTGCTATTGTAGAAGTTTCAGAAAAATTTAATTTACACCCTAATGTATAAAATGCTACTTTTTTAGTTGTAATCATTCTTGTAAATTTACAAAACGGACAAATTTACAACGAACCATATTAATGACAAAATACAATCAGATTAAGCCAAAAATAATATTATTGTTAGTGATAGCACTAAAGTTCTTAATTGGCTGTCAAAATTCAAATATTCAAGCTAAAAACAATCAAGTTTTTAGATATAATGAACATAAAAACATTAACAGCCTTGATCCGGCTTTTGCCAAAGATAATGCTAATATTTGGGCAATTAATCAACTTTTTAACGGCTTAGTTGAGATGGATGATGATATGCAAGTAAAACCATGTATTGCAAAAGATTGGATTATTTCGGAAAATGGAACCCTATACACATTTAACATCAGAAAGGATGTATTTTTTCATAAACACGAAAGATTTGGAAATAAAAAAACCAGAGCAGTCAATGCAAAAGATTTTGAATTTTCTTTTAATCGATTAATTGATCCTGAAATTGCGTCACCCGGGGGTTGGATATTTGAAAATGTTAAAACCTTCAAAGCGGTTGGTAATAAATTTCAAATAAAATTAAAACATCCCTTTCCAGCTTTCTTAGGATTATTAACTATGAAATATTGCAGTGTTGTGCCAAAAGAAATTACTTTACTGTACGGAGAAGATTTTAGAAAAAATCCTATAGGCACTGGCCCGTTTTATTTTAAAAAATGGCATGAAAACAATAAGTTAGTTTTTAGAAAAAATAATAATTATTTTGAAATGGATTCAAACGGAATTAAACTACCATATTTAGAATCTGTGGCAATAACATTTCTACCTGATAAACAATCTGAATATTTAGAATTTATTAAAGGAAATTTAGATTTTATTTCAGGAATTGATTCATCCTTCAAAGATGATATCTTGGATTCAAATGGAAAATTGAATAATAAATACCGAAATCAAATTAATATTCTCAGAAAACCATACCTGAATACAGAGTATCTTGGTTTTTATCTTGATTCAAAAGAACCTGAAATTCAAAGTAAACTATTGAGAAAAGCTTTCAACATGGGTTTCGATCGAGTAAAAATGATGAATTATTTAAGAAATAATATCGGTATTCCAGCAAATGGCGGTTTTATCCCAAAAGGATTGGATGGTTTTAATTCAAAAATTGGATTTGGATATAATCCAATACATGCCAGAGATTTAGTCAAAAAATATAAAGAATTATCAAAGAATAATAAACCATCATTTACAATATCTACAACCAGTAACTATTTAAATCTTTGTGAATTTATTCAGAGAGAACTACTTGATATAGGTTTAGAAGTTAAAATTGAAATCATGCCTGGATCAGCACTTAAAAGTGCAAAGGCCAATGGTAAAGTAAATTTATTTAGGGCTAGCTGGGTTGCAGATTATCCAGAGGCACAAAATTATCTATCCCTTTTTTATAGTAAAAACTTTTCTCCATTGGGTCCAAACTATACACACTTTAAAAATAAAAAATTTGACAAGATATACGAATCTACATTTTTAGAAGCTAATGATTCTATTAGAAATGAAATGTATAAAAAACTAGATAAAATTATTATGGATGAAGCCCCTATTGTTGTTCTTTTTTACGATGAAGTAATAAGATTTGTAAGAAATAACATAACTAATTTAGGATCAAATGCGATAAATCTATTAAATCTCAAAAGAGTGAAAAAATCTTAATAGGATGATCTAAATTTTTTACTGATTTCAAATACCTCTTTTAAAATCTCTGCGTCTTTATCTGAAAATTCACATCCTCGCCGTTTCATTACAATAGATGCAACTTTAAATGCCTTCTTAGTCAAGTACGTTGAAAAACCTTTATTTCCGCCCCAACTAAAACTTGGTACAAAATTTCTAGGAAAACCACTACCAAAAATATTTGCAAAAACCCCAACAACAGTACCCGTGTTAAACATTGTATTAATTCCACATTTACTGTGATCACCTAGAATTAATCCACAAAACTGAAGATTAGTATTAATGAAACTTTCAGATTCATAATTCCATAATTTAACATCGGCATAATTATTTTTAAGATTTGAGGTGTTAGTATCAGCACCTAAATTACACCATTCCCCTACAACAGAGTTTCCTAAAAACCCATCATGTCCTTTATTGGAATACCCAAAGAAAACAGAATTACTAACCTCACCTCCTACCTTGCAATATGGACCAATAGTGGTAGATCCATATATTTTAGTTCCCATTTTGACAATAGAATTTTCACATATTGCAAAAGGGCCTCTAATCAAACTACCTTCCATAATTTCTGAATTTTTACCAATGTAAATTGGACCATCAGAAGCGTTTAAAGTGCAAAATTGCAATTTAGCTCCTTCTTCTATAAAAATTAATTCTTCGTCTATGCATTGAGCTCCGTCTGGTATAGGCTGAGAATTTTTATTTTTTGTTAATAATTCAAAATCAGAGATTATTGCTTCTCCGTTAAGTCTATATATATCACATAAATTCTTAATTCTCAAAACTGATTCAGGACATTTTAACTTATCCAATGAATCAAAATCAACTGAATCCTGGATGTTGGATACTCTGAAAGCAACAACAGTATCATTATCAAAAATCGCTTGATTCGAAGACATTTTTTCTATGATTGACATTATGTCTTCGTTAGGTAAATAAGCTCCATTGATCATAATGTTATCAGGAAATTCAACCATAGGAAATTTGTGAGATAAATAATCTTCAGTCAAATTAGTTATTGTAGTACTAGTGAACATCTCCCACTTTTCTCTGATTGTAAATATACCTAAGCGTATTTCTGACACTGGCCTTGTATATGTTAAAGGTAAGAGAGCATCTCTGTATTGACCATCAAATAGTATGTAATTCATTTGATAATTTTTTATAAAAGTAATAAAAAAGCCTTTCAATTAATGAAAGGCAAAGATTATGGGGCAAAAATTACTTTTTAAATTTGGCGTATTTATTTTTGAACTTATCAATACGACCTGCAGTATCAACTAATTTTGACTTACCAGTATAGTAAGGATGAGATGTTCTTGAGATTTCCAATTTTATTAATGGATATTCCACACCTTCAACATCGATAGTTTCACTAGTGTCTGCTGTTGACTTGGTTATAAAAACATCATCATTTGACATGTCTTTAAAAGCAACTAGCCTATAATTTTCTGGGTGAACTCCTTTTTTCATCTCTATGATTAATTAATTTTGAGGTGCAAATTTAGCTATTTTTTAGAAAACTACAATAATATGCAATTTTATTTTTTTATTTGTAACATTTTTTAAAAAAAATGTACTATTAATTATAATTAAAATTAATTTTTATGGAAGAAGAAAAATTGCCCGGTAAATTTGGAATTAATAATGGCTTATTATTAGGTGCCTTAATGATAATTATCAGTGTTTTTATTTATGCTACTGATATGGCTTTTAATAATCAACAATGGCCTACTTATATATATTATATTGTTTTTCCAATAACAATTTTTTACACAATTTATAAATACAAGAGTTATAATAATAAGGCACTATCATTAAGTGATGCAATTAAAACTGGTTTAGTAACAGCCTTAGTAAGTGCATTAGTATACGTGGCTTATGCTTTATTGTTTAATTATGTTATAGATCCAGAATATAATTCGAAAATTATTGATTTAGCTACTGATCAAATAGCGCTGATGGATTTAAAAGTAGAAGAAAAAGAATTATCATTAAAAATTCTTAAATTCTTTACTGATCCAGTCAATAGTAGTTTAATTTGGATAGCAGCTAGCATGTTTTTTGGATTAGTTTATTCTTTAGTGGCAGGATTAATTATGAGAGAAAACTAAAAAAACACAAGTATAATTTTGTAATTTTGGGTTCTTGTATCAATTTTAATGGATATTTCATTAGTCATACCCCTTTTAGATGAGGAAGGATCTTTAGAAGAACTTCACAATTGGATAGTCAAAATTATGGAATCTAATAACTATTCTTATGAGCTCATTTTTATAGATGATGGAAGTAATGATAACTCATGGAATATCATTAGATCTTTAAGCCTAAAGAATAAAAATGTTAGGGGTATAAAATTTTTAAAAAATTTTGGTAAATCGCAAGCACTACATGCAGGATTTGATATTGCGAAAGGAGATGTTGTAATTACAATGGATGCTGATTTACAAGATAGTCCAGCAGAAATTCCAGAAATGTACAATCTCATTAAATACAATAATTTTGATCTTGTCTCAGGTTGGAAGAAGAAACGATACGATAATTTTTTCGCTAAAAACCTACCTTCAAAATTATTTAATTGGGCTGCTAGTAAAGTTTCAGGAATTAAATTAAATGATTTCAATTGCGGCTTAAAAGCTTATCAAAATAAAGTTATTAAAACAATCGAGGTTTATGGAGAAATGCACAGATATATCCCTGTTTTAGCTGCAAATCAGGGTTACAAAAAAATAACTCAAAAAGTAGTTGCACATCAACCAAGAAAATACGGTAAAACAAAATTTGGTATGGAAAGATTTATAAATGGTTTCTTAGATTTAATTACAATTTGGTTCACTTCAAAATTCGGAAAACGTCCAATGCACTTTTTTGGATTTCTTGGACTAATAATGCTATTCACAGGAGTTAGTTTTGCTGGATATCTTGGGATTGATAAGCTTTACATCAACCCTTCTGGAAGATTAATAACTGAAAGACCAGAATTTTTTATTGCTCTAATTACTATGGTAATTGGTACACAATTCTTTATAGCTGGGTTTTTAGGTGAAATTATCCTAAAATCAAAGAGTCATAAAGAAAGATATAAAATATCAGAAAAAATATAAAAAAGTAAAATGATCTCAAAATTATCTGATACTACACAATCAAAAATATCAATATGGAAAGAGGATTTTTTTGATACAAAAACTAAAATATCAATAAAAAACTTAGAAAAAAATTTAGAGGAGCTAGAAGATTGCTTTTACAAAGATTTGGAATTTGGCACTGGTGGTATGAGAGGTGTAATGGGTGTCGGAACAAATCGAATTAACAGATATACTCTTGGAAGGAATACTCAAGGACTATCGAACTATTTAAATGAATTACACCCTGACGAAAGCGTAAAAGTTGCTATTGCATATGATTGTAGACATAACAGCAAAAAGTTTGCAAAAATTGTCGCTGACGTATTTTCTGCAAACGGTATTAAAGTATTTCTATTTGAAGAATTAAGAACAACTCCAGAACTCTCATTTACTGTTAAGCATTTAGAATGTCATTGCGGAATTGTTTTGACTGCGTCACACAATCCACCAGAATACAACGGCTATAAAGTGTATTGGAAAGATGGAGGGCAACTAGTACCTCCTCATGATAAAATTTTAATAAACCTAATAAATGAATTAGATTACAGAGATGTCAAATTTAATGCTAACAAAAAATTAATTGAATTTATTGGATCTGATGTTGATAGAGTGTTTATTCAAAAATCTGTAGAGAATGGAAAATTAGAATTAAATAATGATAAGAACAGAAATGAATTAAGCATAGTCTTCACATCTCTTCATGGAACAGCTATTACTGCAGTTCCTGAAACATTAAAATTAGCTGGTTTTAAAAATGTACATATAGTAGATGAACAATCATTACCGAACGGGGATTTTCCAACTGTAAAATCTCCAAATCCTGAAGAACCTGAAGCTTTAGAAATGGCTATCGATCTTGCTAACAAAGTAAATGCTGATATTGTAATAGGTACAGATCCAGATTGTGATAGGCTCGGAATTGCAGTTAGAGATAATTCAGGAGAACTAGTCTTGTTGAACGGCAATCAAACGATGGTTGTTATGACAAAGTTTTTGATTGAACATTGGAAAAATAAAGGTAAAATAAATAATAATCAATTTATTGGATCAACAATTGTTTCAACCCCAATGTTACCAAAGTTAGCAAGTCATTATGGAGTAGATTGTAAAATCAGCCTTACCGGATTTAAGTGGATAGCAAAGATGATAGAAGATTTTCCGAAAATGGATTTCATTGCCGGAGGAGAAGAAAGTTATGGCTTTATGGTTGGAGATTTTGTCAGAGACAAAGATGCTGTAACCTCAACATTACTTGCATGTGAAATAGCAGCATTTGCAAAATCTAATGGAAGTAGTTTTTTCAATGAGCTAATAGATTTATATTCAACTCATGGCTTTTACAAAGAACGTCTGGTGTCAATAACTAAAAAAGGTAAAAAAGGAAGTGGTGAGATAAAAAATATTATGAAAAAATACAGAAACACTCCTCCACATGAAATTAACGGTTCAAAAGTCGTTTTGATTGAAGATTATTTAAATTCTACAGCAATTGATGTTAAAAATAATAGGACAAAAGAAATTGTAATTCCGAAAGCTAATGTATTAATTTTTAAAACTGCAGATGACAGCAAAGTTGCTTTACGCCCAAGTGGAACTGAACCTAAAATTAAATATTACATTAGTGTTAACGATTGCCTAAAATCAAAAAATGAATTCAAAAAAATTAATATTGAATTAGAAGAAAAAATTGATTCTTTAATTTTGTCAATGAATTTATAACTATATGAAAGAAATCATCAAAAAATTATTGCCTTTCATTAAAAATTACAAGAAACATGTAGTATTAAACATTGTTTTCAATCTACTTTATGCTGCTTTCAGTACACTTGCATTTGTATCTTTAATACCAATGTTAAATGTATTGTTTGATAAAACCCAAAAAATTACTCAAAAACCAACATGGAAAGGGATTAGTGACATAAAAAACTTTGCAAATGATTCCCTTAACTACAAAATCACAAACCTATTGGAGATAGGTAATGAACAAATTGCACTTCTAATTGTTGTCTCAATAGTCGTTGGAACATTCTTTTTAAAAAATCTCTTTGGCTATCTTTCTATGCAACATGTAATGTATTTAAAAAATGGAATTCTTACAGATTTAAGAAAACATATGTTTAAACATATTATTGACTTACCAGTAAGTTTTTATTCAAAAAGAAAAAAAGGAGATATTATGGCTCGGATTCTGGGTGATATTAACGAAATGCAAAATTCATTTTTTATAATTTTAGAGCTTGTTGTAAGAGAGCCCCTAACTATTATCTTTTCGCTGATAGTTATGTTCACCTTAAGTTGGAAATTATCAATATTTGTTTTGTTATTTATTCCAATATCAGGTTTTGTAATATCAATTATCGGTAAACGTTTAAAAAAACAATCATTAAGAACTCAGCAAGAATCTGGTAATTTAATATCTACTGTTGAAGAAACGCTTACAGGAATGAAAATAGTTAAAAGTTACAATGCAGAACCAGCATTTAAAGACCGTTTTTCCGATTCAGCTGATAAAATACTAAGACTAATTAATAAAATTGGCTTAAAAAATAATTTAGCAGGCCCACTAAGCGAATTTCTAGGAATAATCACAATTGCTGTTTTACTTTGGTATGGTGGTAAACTTGTTTTAATTGAAAAAGTAATTGAAGGAACGACTTTTATTGGTTTTATGGGACTTGCATACGGAATATTAACTCCTGCAAAAGCAATAAGTAAAGCCTCATATAAAGTTAAAAATGGAATTGCTGCAGCTGACAGAGTCTTTGAAATATTAAAAAGTGAAGATAACATGGAGGATGCCATTGATGCTGTTACTTTAAATTCATTTAAAAACACTATCGAATTAAAAAATATTTCTTTCAAATATGAAAATGAAATAGTTTTAAAAGATTTTTCTTTAAAAATTAAAAAAGGACAAACAATTGCTCTTGTTGGACAATCTGGTAGTGGAAAATCAACAATAGCTAGCCTTTTGACCAGATTTTACGATGTAAATAGTGGACAAATTAGTATTGATGGTACTGACATCAAAAAAATAACTAAAAAATCTTTGAGATCTAATATTGGATTAGTCACACAGGACTCAATTTTATTTAATAATAGTATAAAGAATAATTTGAAAATCGGTAATGAAAATGCTACTGAAGATGAAATTATTAAAGCTTTAAAGGTTGCTAATGCTTGGGAATTTGTCAAAAATTTTCCTGATGGAATAAACACAAATATTGGTGACTCAGGCAATAATCTTTCAGGAGGTCAAAAACAGCGACTTAGTATAGCTAGGGCAGTTTTAAAAAATTCACCAATCATGATTTTAGATGAAGCTACGTCGGCTTTAGACACAGAAAGTGAGCGTGAGGTACAGGACGCTCTTGATAATATGATGAGGAATAGAACCTCAATTGTAATTGCACACCGATTGTCAACAATTCAAAATGCCGATAATATTATTGTAATGAAAAAAGGTGAAATAGTTGAACAAGGAAAACACATTGACTTATTAGAAAAAAAAGGTGTCTATCACAAACTAGTCTTACTGCAATCTCTAGATTAATTATTAATCATTTGCAAAAACTGTAATAAAATTTAATAAATGTAACTTTGGATGTAAATTTCAAAAATTATGCGCTTACATAAAAATTTATGTTATGCTGTTATTGATGGTATACTGGAAATCTTTAATGAAAAAAAGTATGCCGATAAGGTTATTCAAAAACTTCTCAAGCGTGATAAACGTTGGGGTAGCAGAGATAGAGGCTTTATTGCTGAAACAACTTATGACATTGTACGCTGGAAAAGACTTTATTGTGAAATTTCTGGTGTTAAAGAACCGTTCAGTAGAGACGATACGTGGAGATTATTTGCTGTTTGGTTAGTGCTAAAAGGAATTAAACTTCCTAATTGGAAATATTTTAAAGATACTCCTTCAAGAAAAATTAAAGGTAAATTTGATAGCGCAATAAAAATAAGATGCTTAAAGGAATCTATTCCTGATTGGATTGATAAGCTCGCAGTGGAGGAATTAGGAGAAGTCTTATGGGAAAAAGAAATTTCTAAACAAAATGAACAGGCTGAAGTTATTATTAGAGTCAATAAACTCAAAACAACTAAGAAAAATTTAAAGACTAAATTAGAACAAGAAAATATTAAAACTACTGAGATTAATGGTTATCCAGATGCTTTAAAATTAACTGAGCGAAAAAATGTTTTCAAAACAGATGCATTTAAGATGGGTTGGTTTGAAGTTCAGGATGCCTCATCGCAATTAGTGGCTGAATTTCTCGAAGTTAAGCCTGGTATGAAAGTAATTGATGCTTGTGCTGGTGCTGGTGGAAAAACACTACATTTATCAGGCATAATGAAAAATAAAGGCTCATTGATTGCAATGGATATTTACGAAAGTAAATTAAAAAAACTAAAATTAAGAGCCAGACGAAATGGAATTCACAATATTGAATTAAAATTAATTGATTCCAGAAAACCGATTAAAAAATTAAAAGAGAAAGCTGACCGTTTACTTATTGATGCACCTTGTTCTGGTTTAGGAGTTTTAAGAAGAAATCCTGATACAAAATGGAAATTAAAACCAAATTTCATAAATGAAATAAAACAGACACAAAAAAATATTCTGCAAGATTACTCAAAGATGTTAAAGCATGGTGGAAAAATGGTTTACGCCACTTGTTCAATATTACCTTCAGAAAATCAACATCAAATATCATCATTTTTAGCCTCTGATCACGGTAAAGATTTTAAATTAATTAAAGAAAAGAAAATCTTTTCTCACGAAAGTGGTTATGATGGATTTTATATGGCTTTACTTGAAAAAATAATCACATGAAAAAATTACACTCAGTTATTATATTATTTTGTTTTCACTTTGGAATATCACAAATCCCAACAGGATATTATGACAATGCTACAGGAAATAGTTATAATTTAAAAACACAATTGCATAATATTATAAATCAGCAAAATGACCAAGGATACAGTGCTATTGATGGATTTTTTTCTGATTATGATATTGACAATTATTTTGAAATAGATTTTACTATTTTGGATATATACTCTGAAAACCCAAATGGTGATGATCCATATAACTTTACTCCAAGTGATGATGAATGTGGTAATTATAGTCAAGAGGGAGATTGTTATAACAAAGAACATATTATTCCAAAGTCTGTTTTCAACGAAGAGTCCCCAATGCAAGGTGATGCACATCACCTATTGCCAACTGACGGAAGAGTAAATGGATTTCGTGGAAATTTCCCGATTGGAAGAGTTGATGATAATAATTTATCATCACAATCAGGTATCTCAAATCCAACTCAAAATGGTTCAAAATTAGGAAACAACTTAAATGAAGGGTATTCATCTGGATACAATGGAAT
>Ga0160423_10003459_pt1 | contig 13117 bp, 9 predicted proteins | sample CRUFie14St8metaG_FD_108191 | JGI IMG/M metagenome (GOLD analysis project Ga0160423, IMG submission 108191) | Marine microbial communities from the Costa Rica Dome - CRUD Field 142mm St8 metaG | ecosystem: Environmental > Aquatic > Marine > Oceanic > Photic zone | place: Costa Rica: the Eastern...
CACCCTACTCACTGCACTACAAGTGTGAAGTGGAAACATCGACATGAAAGCAAATCTATTCTCTTTCCATGTGTACCTTCGACAGGACGGTAACATAGAACTACAGAAAGAATCTGTACGTCCAGACGAACTACAAAAAGAAATGGACGCGGGAGTGCCCGATTATGACGGCGCACACTCCATCGCGTCCCTTCTTAGATACGTCAATTCAGTGACTGACGAGATGATAGACAAGTCTAGGCAGTACGTCTCTTAGCCATAGACTCTTCAATCTTCTTCGCTCGTGCTACTTCATACGATGACAAAGAACCATCGTTGTCGAGATCAGCTTTATCCTTGTTCTTGATTTCTGCAGAGTCGCCGTCTGTTTTGCGTACTTCTGCACCCTTTGCATACATCTTCATGATACTATCCTTACTGATTGAATACGATTCTTCCTACATCCACGGGCTGTAGTACCCCCGCGCTAATATAGTATTCTTCAAGGTAGGGGTTTGACGTCACATCTAGATTCGTCATTCCTCTTGGGATTTCATCTGCCACAAACTTCATAAGCTGTGTAGCGAAGTAGTAGGCATCTTCGTCTGCCACCAGTGCTTCATCTTCTAGAAGTTGTTTTACGATACCTGCCGACTTCTTATCACTAAGAAGGAAATCTAGGGATTTGCCTCTCGCGAGTGCTGCGTATCTGATTGCAACCTCTGCCATGACGTACTCTTTACTGACCATGCCCCTAGCGAGGTTGAATGCCTTCGACAGGGCGTTGTCCAGCGTGAAGCCTTTCGTGACACTCGTAAGCTTATTGTCTGCCTTTCGAGCCATAAGATCGGTTTGGTCGATACGCACACTATACCGGAACAGGGCATGCAGTGTTTCAAGCTGTTCTTTGTCTACGTTCGCAGCATCTGCAAGTCTTTTGAGTGCTATGCCCTCTACGCTATTTCCTGTCAGCGCGTCATCCAGTACAGAGAATACTTCTGCGGGATTATTGTACGCCCCGGTTGTCACAGTGTCGCCTGTGAACAGCTTAACGGTGCGTGTACTAGGACCGTATCCACCCAAGTACTTGATTGTATCTACAAACAGTGACTGCATAGCCTCGCCCTGCTTTTCGGGCGACATCGACTTATACGCTTTTGATGTTTGCAGTTGCTGTAAGAAGACAACAGATTGATCGGGTGCGTTACTGTTCATGACATTGTTGACAAATCCCTGCCCCCTAAACGAGTCGGGCAGAGACTCCTCAACTTTTGCCATTGTTTCTGCATCTTGCCTACGCAGAGATTGGGCTGCATCTAAGTCTTCTTGTGCGTTTTTTGCCAAAGTCAGTAGGTCAGCGTGTGCCTGCCTAAACTCCGGTATGGCGTTGACAACCTCAGTGATTTGACGGTCCGACATCAGCAAGTCTTCCATGTCCAGCAGTTGCATCTGCTTCGGACCATCTACAGTCTCTACAGTCATCACAGACGCTTCCGATATATCCCGCAAATACTGCTGAACATTGCCTTCGTACTCATTAGGCACTGTGATACGCTTTGGAGCGTCCCCTTCCACTAGACCCGGAATAAGTCCTCTATCTAGGGCACTCTTAACCCTAGACATATCACTCGCTCCGTAGAAGGAGTTTCTTACCGCATTTCCTAGAACAGCCTTCATAACCATAAAGGTATCCAAGTCTACTGTTCTAACTGCGAGTTTAGCGAGGTCATCATCTCCTATGGGTACATACTTCCCAGTTTCATCTAGTTGCTGCACAAGTTTCTGTTCTATAAGCGAGTGACTGACTGGTGCAATGGTGTTTATTACCTTTTTCAACTCGGTCTGTATAATGGAAGCGGAATCGAATTTAGGGTCTGTTATAGCGGATACGAAAGGCTTCAGTATGAAACTCAAATTCCTTTCGGGATCGGCCTCTCCTGTGATCTGTTTACTGACGTTCACAGACTCCACAAGACCCCCCAAAGTTCCTTTTCCTTCGAAACGCAACTGCTCTGCGCGGTACACAGTACGAGCGACAATCACTTGATTGAATTCGTCCACACTGCCCGTAGTAGTGGCCCAGTTTTCAAACGCCCTATCTACTTCCTCTAGCAGTTTAGAACCTAACTCTTTCGACTTATCGTTGCCGCTAAACAGCATTTTGTTTGCACTCTGTCGCAGAGTTTCTAGTTCTAGGGGGCTAGTCACCATCTGCAAATCTTCTGCAGTGATTTTTAACCTGTTGGGTCGTGTGAGGTAGTAAGCAAGCTGCATATCTGTCATCTGTGAGCCGCTCTCGATTTTGAGGGCTTTTGCAACCGCCTCATCAGAGAATACGATCTGTTCTTTCATCCACTCCCGGAAAGTTGGGCCATCGACAAAGTTATATCCTCTCTTCTTGAAAGCCCGACTCATTTCTTCCGGCATAGTGTTGTACCACCTGTCGATGCTTCGTGCAGCAGCACTGTTCAGTGCATCGTACATACGCTCTCCCGACTTGCCTCCCAAAGTGATTGATTTTAGGGTACTAGCATTCACAAGGGAAAGGAACGAGCCGGTCTGCTCGTTTTCATACAGTCTAAACATTTCATCAAGACTGTTTCCAAACGATGCAACAGGTATTGTAATATCAGTGGATATCTTAGAGTAGGCATCTTCAATGATAAGATCACTCTGCGCTCTTTCGAGAGAGACAATCTGTTGAAGCATTGTACTCTGCTTTTTACTGATTTCTACAGCGTCTTGCAGAGGTCGGCCATTGTCGAGTGCCTTCACAGATGCTTCGCTGATCAGTGATACAGCCGCTGCAAGCCTGTCTTCTACGAGTTCAATCTTCCTGCGTTTAGCTAATTGTTCTGATGTAATTTCAACAAAGTCAGAAGCCATCCCGGAAGTTGTATTGGGAGATGCTGCGGCCTCTCTTCCGGAAATCTCTGATTGTCTTTGGGCTAAACCAACCCTAGCAAGTAGTGAATCTAGTTCTCCGCTAACAAATGCACGATCTAAAAACTTCGCATTTTCCGGCTGTGTCAGTTCATCTATCGTCGCTTGCGCTGCCCTTGCATCTGCCTGTATAAGTTCATTTAAGTGCCTGCGGCCTGTCTTTGATGCGTTTCTAAAAGTACCGGCAAACTTTTCTAGATTTTGGATAGCGAGTGATCTAGCTAGTTGTTCCGATTCAGTCAGACGGCCTACGTCCTCACCCTTCAGTCTCATTATCTGCGCGTCGAGAGCCTCTGACGCTGCAACCATACCCGCTATCTGCAATTCACTTGCTTTCTGATCTTCAAGTGCTTTGCCTACCTTGCGATTGAAACTCAAAAGCTGACCGACTCGCATGCTACCCTGTTCCGCCTGTCTCTGTCTTTGAACAGAAAGCAGGAATCCCATCCCGGAAAGTTGGCCGAGATTTAAAGTCATATTCGCTTTTAGTGTATCAAGTTCCGCTTTGCTAAAGATTTGATCGCCGTTGGCATCGACGAGTGTATAGAAAGGCTTTACTACAGTCTCAATGTCCGCCAAGCCTGTTTCTATGTCTTGTATGAGTGCATTCCTATTATCTGTAGACAAAGTGCGGAACATACCCGAAGAGAACTGCTGAAGAAGACGCCGAGTGGCTATAGGTAAGTTTTCTGCGTCGGCTGGGGTAGTAGCCATTAGGTTGCGGAGTCCCGGCGGCGTAAATATGCCCTGCCCCCTTGCCTGTCCTGCTAACCCTATTGCTGCTCGTGCATCCGGTCCGATATTTGGATTTTTACCTGCACGTAACGCTTCTAAGTTACCGAACATATAGCCTATAGCGTCTTCTGTGAATGTCTTTGCATTGTACATTCCGGTGGCAGCTAACGAACTTACAAACGGAATACCGCCCCGGATATCGAAACCCCTCTTGATAGTGAGTCCGCCCATCACAATCGCAGCGGCATAAAAATCAGATATGGGTCCGGTTTCCGGAGATACCTCTCTGTAGAAGGCTTGTCCCAAAGCCATGGCCGTGTCGAAGCCCGGAGAGAAACCGTACTGTTTCGCCCCTTGGATGGCAGTGCGAGTTATAGTCCAGTTTTGACGAGAGCGGGCAGCGCGAAGATCAAACGCAGCATCTAGAATTCCTCTGTTATTGTTCTCGTCTATGGCGTCAATCAGCTTCTTCTTTGCGTCTTTGATTGCGCCGGACTGGGTAGCCGCAGCTTCTCTGAGGGCTGCGTTTGTTTGACCGGATTCCGCCACCGCTGTCAGTCGTCCCCCACGCAGGGGTCCAGTACCAACCAGTGTGCCAATAGTCCCGTTTACAAGCATACTCTCTGCACGGGTCTGTCGCTGTAATTGCTTCGCTGCCACACTAAACGGTATTCCCGCAAACTGTGCGTATTGCTCTGTGTATTTAACGATATCAGCGGTGTCCATATACATTGCCGAATAAGGCAGTGTCATATAGTCCTTCGGTTCCATCCCCTCTATGTCCGCTTTTGTAAGAACAGAGCCGTCTTTTCCTAGATATCTAGGGGCAGTGCCGAAAGCAGGACGAGCGAGATACGGAACTTCAGTGGATAAGCGGGCAGTGGCACGAACAGCGTTTCCTGCTACAGCGAACGGTACGCGGACAGCATATCCTGCACCTAAGTTTTCCAGCACAAATACTGCAAATTTGTCCAAGAAGCTTTTACTATTTAGTGTAGCTTCGAAGAACTGTTCTGCGAAACTTTCGCTAACAAAGTTGTGGCGATATTCTTCTTTTGTTACTGTCTTTCCGTCTGCCGTCTCGTATGTAACTTCGTCTTTGATGGCGTAAATAGACTCGTTAAAGGCTTCCTCGCCTACGATGTCCCTCACTTGCTTTCGAAGCAAGTCATTAAGAACTGTACTCCTGTCTGCAAGACCGCTTAGTGCCCGCACCTGCATGAGATCATTTGTAACATCTTCTTCTGTCAGAAAGTTCTCCGCAGAAAGGATTCCGAATGTATTCTCCGAAGTGAAGGCGTACCGAGTCGCCCAATGAGTGAGGCGGGGTAAATAGTGTTCCACCCCCTCATCGGTCATATCTGCTAGATTGTAAAGGCGTTCTGCTACAATCTGCAGCACGTCTGCGTTTATAACTTGATCTAATGCTTGACGGATCACCGGATCACGAGGCGTCTGTACGTTTGTTGATAAGAAGTTCTGAAGTTCTAGGGCTTGTTCAGAACGAACCCGCGCTTCTCTTCTATTACGATTAAGAGTAAAGAAGTCCGTAGGACCGTCGATAACGTCTAGCACACCACCAACATACGGAAGTAATTCCGGGGCGTTAGTCATCCCATCAAAGCCGCTAGGGTTGTCTTTAATTTCATCGAAAAGTTCAATCTCCCCCGTCATCAAGTTTTGGGGAAAACCGCCCGTCTCTAAGTAGCCTGTCTGCAAAACTCCTGCAGGATCGCTCGGCGCTAGACTGTTAATCCGTTTCATAATCGGCCCGTCGGGATCGCGTACTTGCGCTAGCAGGTCTAGGTCTTGCTGTGTGGCAGTGCCGTCTTGTTCTCGCTTATAGGCTTCTTTAGCAGCATCGTAAGCGCCGGACTGAAGGAACACAGGAGAATTTGAACCGAAGTATGTGTTTAAGTCCACTGGTCCTTCGATTCTATCGTACGTCTCACCGGAAAGGCCGTACTCCAAGAACTTGGACCGCACTCCGGGCAATATGCCCGCCTTCAGTTCGTCCATCTCACCGCTGGCTGTTTTTGCTGCAAGATATTCTTCGTACGTCATTCCGCCGGGGAAGGTTTGATTCGCTAGGCTGGAACGTGAAAATACTGTGTCCTGCATGTTTTTAGGTTCCTTGTGCCCTTAACTGTTGGATCGTAGCATTCGGTACGATTTGTCCGCTTGTGAAATCGACGAAAAGCGTAACGCCGGGGATGAAGTCTTGACTCTTAGAGGAATCGCCTATTCTTAACACGCGGATGTTATTTTCGTCAGCTATAGAAACCCTATTGCCCGCTGCATCTGTGCGATATCCTAACACTTTTTCAGCCAGCGGTAAACTGACTACGTATCGGCTAGCCATACCGGGATTGCTAAAGTTACCGCTAGCATCGAAGATATCGCCCTCCGTCTCGTTTAACAGATTCTTGTACAATCGTACATCATCCATACCCCGGTTGACACGCAAAAGAGGACGATAGTGTGTGAGTGCCTGCATACGCTGTAGATGTGGCCTGCTTAGACGGTAGCGACGATTGTTACCCTCGCCAGTTGCCTTAATCTTGAATATCTTTTCGTTATAAACAAGATCATTGCGCGACTTTCTAATAATAGTTCTGATAGTATTAAGACGTGTGCCTACGTTATCAGTTTCCCCACCAGAGACTGCTTGGAGTGCGGCTTGGAAATCTCGTTCAGAAATTCGACCACTGGGGTCCATAGTCTTCGCGTAGTTGTAAGCCAGTGTCACAAGAGCCGTAGCCAGTTCTGCTTGATCGTCTTTAAACTTCTGTCGCACAAAATTCTGCGCCATATCCATGACCCTTTTTCGCTGTGCTATTGCACTTCCTCCCTCTTCAACTCGCATATCAGCCACAGCGAATAGGGATTCATTATCTTGAAACACAAACGTCCTTATATTCCTGCCGATAGAAGCAATGAGGCCCGCGTCTGCATCGAACACGTTTAGTAACTTCCTAGTGAGAGAGTCTGTAAAGGGATCATTGATGTTTAACCCCATAAGAATGCCTTCGACTTCTTCGGCCTGTGTTAGGAAGTTTCGATGATTGACAATCGCTTTCGATACTACATCGTAATCGACATTCTGACCCAGTGTTTGTCGTACTACTGCATTCATTTGAGACAGAGTGAAGCCCGTCGAAAACATCTCTGGGGTCACGCCCTCGGGCAGTTTAGGATCAATAATAGATGCAGCTATAACATCGACTTGCGTAGAGATGTCGAAGATGTTGTTTCTAGCGAAAGTCATAGCTACGTTCTTTGCTTGTGCGTTGCTCATAGGAACGCCAACACCCATAGTGAAGATACCACTCTTCTGCATGGTATCCACGGCCTTGAACGCTCTTAGAGGATCAGCCTCACCGGGTTTAACAAGATCGAAGACAACATCATTTGTAAGGAACATAGCTTGCGGAGTTTTGCCGTATGCAGCCGCAACATTCCTTACAGCAGCGTCTGCGGTAAACGAGTACTGTGCGTTAAGAGCAAAAACATTACTGTCTGCGGGCTGTTCGTATCTTGTAGTTACGAATCCTGTGATAGTATCGCCTGCCATCGGGAAACCCCGACTCGTAACTATATCAGCAAATCCGGGAATCTCTTTGAATAAGTTCTTCGCAAACTTGTCAAAAGGAACGTCCGGCATTGCTTCTCTAGCCTCGGTATCTTTTCCGCCGGGATCACCTGTCATAATCAAGGTCATCAATCCCTCTGCACGAGACAAGAACGCTGCCTTAGACCCCTCACCCGTATCGGGAAGTCCATTAAAGAACGCGCCCACATTGCCGATTGAATTCATTTCCTGCAGTGCTGCAAGAGGGTCTTTCATGTCTAGCTTAAACGTAAAAGTGCGTTCATTTTCGGTATTCGGATTAGACACAAACGCTGCTTGATTATTAGCCACCTCTTCTACGATGTTAGCCACCTGTTGCAGTGCCCGATATTTACCTAGAATTGCTATCGATTCTTCGTCTTCCTTATTGGTGTAATCATTAATGTCGAATCCCGCATCGTCTAGATCGGACAGCATAATTGTTGCCAATCCCTTTTTAGCACCTAGTCCCGGCGTACCTGTACCTACTTCTATGTCGAACTCGCCAAGATATCCTTCCAGTGTAGCTAGCCAGTCAGTGCCCTGTATATCTTGTACTGTGTTACCAAACTTGCCGCTTACAATCTGCTTCTCTAGTCGATCAAGAGCAAGATGATCCTCAACCGCTTGAGGATACAACTTGAATTGATACGTACCTTCTCCCGTTTCTTTATCGTCATCGTCTTCTGTATTTATTGCAAAATCTACAGTTAGATTTTTTAGGGCGCGAATCTGACCGAGAATAGGTTCGAAGGATGGTTCGCGCTCTTGGGTTTTTGCGTTATCAATTTCTTTGTTAATTGCAGCCTCAATCGCAGTGACGCTACTGGATACAGATGAGTAGGTTGCGGGTGGCTGTACTGCTTTTAGATTTTTGAGCAGGCTATCAAGATAGTCCCCTGCAGCCGTTCCCGTAGAATACAGACTTTTCTGCGATTCATAATACGCTATTTGAGTAGCTACATCTTTGGTTTTCGGCGCACCGTTGATAATAGCCTGTTCTTGGGCAGACAGCGGCTGTGAAGCGTAAGCAGTGAGAGTTGCGTAGGCTGTAGGAAAGACCGACACCATTGAGCCATTGGGCATTTCAACCTTAGTATTGAACAGATCAATTACGTTTTGATCTCTTGCAAGCGCCCGTGCTGACTCCACACTTTTAGATGCTGTTGTTAATACACTTTGAATTTGCTGCGGCATATGGGCCATAGCAGCGGTTTGTATTTGGGCCTTTTGAAAGTCATCTAGATTAGCCAGCATAAAACTTGCGTTAGAATTAGGCATAGTCGCCGCGTGATACCATGTCGCTGCCGCAGCCGCATTTTCCGGCTTGGACATATGCGCTACAAAATTGGTCTTATTAGTAAACAGATTGTCTGCAGACTTCTCCGCCGCTTTAGCAGCCGCTTCAGCCTCTGCCTTTTCTTTAGCATCCCGTGCATCGTAGCCCTGCAGAATGGTTTCAAGAATTCCACCGACGACTGCGTAAGTCAGATCACTGCCCATCTTCTGTCTCCTCTGTATTCATAAATCCTTGTGGGGTGGGAGGAGCAACAGGAGTATCGTCCAAAGGCATTTGAATACCCGGTCCTGTATCGTCATTGCCGCCCTGTCGCAAGGTCTGATTTAACTTCTGTCTCATTGCGGAGAACATGCGGGGATTGTTAATTTTAAGCAATTCTAGAAACTCTCTGTCGTCCATCTTACCTTCGGACATGGGGTCGTCTTGTTCGAACATGCGATAAGGAACGCCCTCTTGATCCGCCAAGTACGCTACGTAAACAGCAAGCGGACCCTTGGCTATCAAGCCGACATCTAGACTGAAGTCGCCGTTTTCGAAGCCGGACATAACCCAAGACTCTACGATATGTTCCACAGAGACTCCGGCAATCAGCAGCTTAAACATCTCACCCCGAAACTCTTCGTCGGAGTCTAGCTTACCTGTTGCCTGTTCTAGGACTACATCTACGTCTACGTTCTTGGGCGGGTTGCCCCACGGCCAGTGTTCATTCTCCACAGTAAGCGAAATGCCGGGAGGGGCTGCACCAAAAGGGTCACTGCCTTGAACGTCCCCGCGACGGGGTTCAGAAGATTTTTGTCCTACAAACATACTTGTTTTTCCTAACTGCTAAGATGTGACCTAAATCGTGCGCGGCCTACGCGATTAGAACGTGCGCTTCCTATACCGGCGTTACCGAATGATCCGGCGTTAAAGTTAGGACCTACGTTCTGCCGCTTTCTAGTCGTAGATGCTTTGTAGTTATTGGCTGCAAGACTGGCAAGATTTACATCTCGCGCAGTGTTTTGGGCAAAATATCGAAATGCCGCCTGCAGATTAGGATTCTTCAAACCGATAGGTGCTTGCATCATCTGTGGTGTGGGGCGGGCAGAGCGAAGAGCGGAGTCGAAGTTGTACATCTTACGTGGAATGAAACTATCATCTTCCTTCCTTTGCTTTCCCCCCTCTATGATATCATACGCTTTTGCTCCCATCTGAAACAGATCGAAAGCTTCTCCGAAAAAGTTACCTATAGACTTAGAGAGTTTGAAATCCTTCAGCATTATTTACTCCTTAACCATCAATCCTCACCCCATCTACCGATTACTTTGATGAGGTTGGTAGCAATGGTGTTTCGTTGCTGCTTGTTGTACAGCTTTTCTGTTGCGGACACTTCTAGAGATTTGAGCATCGTCTCGTGCTGGCGCTGCTTCTCACTCTCTGCTTGTGTGAAGTTGAATGTCGCGTTATCTCTGTACATCTGCCACAACTGATTCATGGCAGTCTGTGCAGCGTTGTACACATTCTGTGCATTGATCCGGTTTACTTCGTTCTGTGTCGCGGTATTCGCCGTATTCACAGACCGTCGCCACTGCGCGTTAGATTGATCGATAGCAAACTTCATGTTTGCGTTGAACTTCTCCCGCTGATCTTGCATCGATGCGTTGTACTCTTTGTACGCATTTTCTTGATTTATATTGAACTGTTCGATGGCAATGCCTCGGTTGATATTGGCAGTATCAATCTGCACACCCAATTCAGTAAAAAACTCTTCAATCTGCATCTGATTCTTAGCATTGAATTGCTTCCGCGCGTTTTCTGCTGCGGCGTCAGTCAGAGCGGCCTGCGTAGCGGCGCTGTATTTCAGAGTATTGGCCTGTTGCTGATTGTCGAGATTCTTCAGATCGACAGACAGTAGGGCTTGTGCGTTTGAGATAGCAGCCTTCGTACGGGCATCTGCATTTTGCCTATCCATAGTAGCAACTTGCAGTGCATTTTGCAATGCTGCTTGCTGCCTGTTGTCCAAGTTTTTAAGCTGAATAGCGCCATACATCTGCGCGTCCTGTGACGCTACAGAGATTCCGGATTCCATGATTGACTGCGTGATAGCGGCTGCGGCTAGCGAAGATGCACCCAGCCCTCGCTGTTGCATAATCGCTACTGCCTTACGCGCCTGTGGGGATGCCCACGGCGGCAGAGGTTTGCCGTCTTCGATGCCTGCAAACAGTTCACTAAGCTGGTATTGTACAGTGGCCCGCTTATCTAGTTCCTCTGTTTGCGCTTCAGCGAATGCTCCATCAGAAAGCTTTTGCGAAGAGATATCGTCTAAGTCCAGCAAATCATCGAAGTCAGACTGTGCAGCAGTCAGCGTGATGTCTTTCGAACGCTCCACTGCGCTATCAATAGAGTCCACCCTGCCCAAATTTTCGTCGGGATCATCGGGCGTCTTGATGTCGTACTTAGACATATCTGACGTGTCCACAAGACTAGGATCGACAGTGGGCATAGTATCGTCTGTAGCGAGAGTAGCACTGCCCTGCTTTAGGAGTTCTTCGTCTTTGACTTCCTGCTTTACAGCCGCAGGCTTAGTCTCGTCAGTGCCGACCTTCGCGGCCATCGTCTCCGTCTTCTTTTCGAATTCGGTGCGCGGGTCTTCTTGTTGCTCGTCTGTGGTGTTATCTTCTGACATTACCTAATCCCCATAAATACAGACACGACCATAGCAACCACCAAAACAGTGCTTCCCATGATCATCGCCTCAAGACGCCACATACGCTTATCCAAGCTGTCAAGTCTCTCTTGAACAGCCGCATAGCGTATGGCGCACTCTTTTTCGTGTGCCTCAAGTTCCATTTGTGTCTTGAGTACGGGTTCCATAGCCAGCTTCATACTTACGACTTAGGATTGTCCGCTTTGATTTGTGCTACTTTAGTCTGCCACGCCTCTAGTCCGTTTTCTGTGATGTACTCAATTTGAGATTCTGCACCGCCGTATGCGTTTTGGCGGGCAATCTGCCAAGCCGGACGTGGGTCTACAGGTGCAGGCTTTTCTGCGGCTGTGCGTGTCGCACCTTCAGACAAGAACGAAGGGGCCGTTCCTGTTTTCAGATGGGGTGGGACAAGCTGAAGAACCATATCGTCGAGATCGGCTTCGGTCATGTCTGACGACAAATCTAAGTATGTCCATGATCCATCAGACCATTGAATCTTAGCCCTGCCGTCCGTGATTTCGGGAATTGTATATTGCATCAGTTTACTGTGCCTCCTTGCACTGTTCCGTTCTGCGTTAGCGTGACGTTTGAAAGTCCTCTAATGTAGTTTCCTGCGTTTGCTCCGGAAGAACCACCACCGCCGCTGCTTCCGCCACTGCCATTAGTATGGTTACCGTTACCGCCTGTAGCACCCGTGTTTCCGGCTGAACCGGATGATCCCCCCTGTCCGTAAGAACCGCCAGCACCACCAGCGCCGCCCGTACCGCCTGTGCCGCCGGAACCAGCATTAGTACCACCACTGGAACCGCCGGAGCCGCTAGACCCACTGCTGCCGGAAGTGGCTGACTGCTGATATCCTTGACCTACTCCGCCACTGCCGCCGCCGCCGCCGCTGCCGCCGCTACCACCGTTGTAGTAGTTTGTGCCGCTTACCAGTGACCTTCTACGGATAGCGAATAGAATGACTTGATAGCCGCCGCCGCCGGGATACTGCGGGCCGACAGGTTGAACTGCTGAAGCGGATGTTTGCCGTTGATACTGCGGGTTACTACCTGTCGAGGTTGTGGGGATGCTGGTAGTGCCGACATGACTACTTTGCCAGTACCAATATAGGGAGGCACCATCAGAGCGATAGTAAGCATAGGTAAAGGGAGAACTTGGAGCATATGTGTAACTTGTCCACGAACCATAGTAAGAGTACGCTTGACTTCCTTGTCCGCCAGTACCGCCCGTGCCACCAGTGCCACCAGCGCCACCTCCGCCGCCCCCAGCACGGATCGTACCGTTGTTGATGAGAGTACATGCAGCATCTGCTTGGAAAGCATCACCGCCCGCGCCGCCAGCAGCACCGCCCGCTCCGGTCAGTGTGCCGTTGTTTGTGATAGTCATGCTGCCGGACAGGCCGCTATCAATCTGCAGTGCTTCTTGACCTGTGCTAGTTGCGCCCAGTTCGACACCGCTGTTGATAACAATCTCTTTAGGGTAGTCTACGCCGTAGTCATCACCAAACAAGGCGGACGCATCTTGATTTGTTGCGCCACTGCTATAGGTATGACGAAAACCCTTCGCTTGACTGTAGAAGTCCGCAACTTGTATCTCACCGCTGGTAGGCACGTTTGCAGCCAAGTTGGTGCTAGGATTGTTGCCAGCTTTTGCACGAACCAGTGAGCCGCCCCGGTACAGGTCAGAAAACTTCACCTGTCCGGAACCGCCAAATTCGTCCCGCATCTGCGAGAATTTTAGTTCGCCACTACCCGTTAGAGCCATTTTCCAACTCCTTCACCCGTGCCGACAGTTCTTTTACAGCTTCGATAAGAAGAGCGTGAAGCTGATCGTAGGCGACTACATCGTACTCTGTTTCCTC
>Ga0160423_10003460_pt1 | contig 13116 bp, 10 predicted proteins | sample CRUFie14St8metaG_FD_108191 | JGI IMG/M metagenome (GOLD analysis project Ga0160423, IMG submission 108191) | Marine microbial communities from the Costa Rica Dome - CRUD Field 142mm St8 metaG | ecosystem: Environmental > Aquatic > Marine > Oceanic > Photic zone | place: Costa Rica: the Eastern...
AACGGCAGTTACAAATTCTATTGATTTTCTTCCATCATTTAAATTTACCTCATTACTTTTTTTTCCTTCTAAGTTGTTAGCAATCTCGTTAAACAAACCTGCATAACCTGATTGAATGTTTTCAACGTTTCCAATGACTTCATCAATTTTTTTTTGATAATTTGGTTTTCTGGCCTCAAAACTCCAAGTATCTTCTGCTGGCTTATAAGGTGAATTTCCTGATGTGGCTGTTAAATTCTCAAATGAAAACTTTAGTCTTGAAGTATCATTTGCAGCTCCTAGAGTAATTGAGCTAGTTACAAGAGAGCCATTTTGCATTTGGATTGATAGTGCTGCACAATCTTCTACTTCTATATTATTTACTCTAGTTGATAATTTTGCATAAACAGAAAATATACCACCAAATACCATAGTTAATAAATCATGAATATGTATAGCGTGACCAAGAATAGCCCCTCCTCTTTCACCCTTCCATGTTCCTCTCCATTCATTATCGTAATAATTTGAGTCCCTATTCCAATATGTCTCTAGAGAAGCAACAAAAGGTTTTCCTGCTAACCCACTTTCTATTAATAAGTTTAATTGTTTTGTACCTTTACCAAATCTATATTGAAAAACAGGGTAAATATTCTTTTTTGTTATTTGAGAAATTTTTATTAATTGATCTACTTCTTCAAGACTACCTGCTAATGGTTTTTCACAAATTGCATGCTTACCTGCTTCTAAGGCTTTTTTTACATATTCAAAATGTAAATCAGGAGGTAAACATATATCAATCAGATCTATTTCATCATCGTTGAGAATTTCTTCATAATCTTCAGTTATTTTTGTATTATTGTTTGAAATTAATCTCTTTGCTTTATCAACATCTAAATCACAAATATATTTTACACTAAATCTATCCAATTGCGTATTAAATGCATTCAAGTGTTCTTTACCAATACCCGCTCCAATTATAGCTACTTTAAAAAGTCTATTGATCATTTTCTGCAATTATTTGAGCTTGCAATGCAAGCTCCATTGATAAAAATGTAATTTTTTGTGATGTTGCCGTTTCAGTTCTGTTTAATACATCGCTTATTAAGTTTGAAAAATATGGAAGCTTTATATTGCTACAATCAATGTATTTAACTTCTGTATTGTTTGCATAAAATAAATGATCCCCCGAAGATTTTTTGGCTATGTCTGTATATTTTCTAAGTTCAATATAACCTTTATCACCTAGTACAAATAATCTGCCATCTCCCCAAGTTGGTAAAGCATCTGGAGTAAACCAATCTAATCTTATATATCCATGACCAGAGTTTCCAGTCAAATTTATTTCGCCAAAATCTTGGAAACCTTTTTTTTCTGGTATACTAGAATTTTGCACTAACGCATGGTTTATTTTTGCAGTAGTTGATCCAGTAAAAATTAAAAACTGATGCACTTGATGAGAGCCAATATCAGTTAATATTCCCCCATACGATTCTCTATCATAGAACCAATCTGGTCTTGCATAATTACCTTTCCTATGTGGACCTGTTCCAATAGTTTGTACAACTTTCCCTATTACACCACTATTGACTAAATCTTCCGCTTTTGCAACAGCTGGAACTTGAAATCTTTCAGAAAAGTTTACTGACCATATTCTTCGATGATTTTTTACTACTGATTTAATTTGTTCAAGTTGCTCTAAAGTTGTGCATCCTGGCTTATCAACCATTACATCCTTTCCATTTTGCATTGCTAAAATTGCTAATTCAGCTCGATCTTTAGGTATCGAAGAAATTAAAATCATATCAATTGTATCATCTTCAATTATTTTCATTTTATCTTCAACTTTAGATAGGAAAGGAAATTTATCTTGAAAAGTTTTATTGTTATTTGTTTCTTCTTTCGTCCACCAATAATCACATGTGCAGCCTAAATTTAACATTTCGCCAAGCATATCGTAAATATGGCCGTGATCGATTCCCAATACCCCTAGTTTTAACTTTTTCATTAAATTTCTTCTCTTTTTATTCTCATTTGTTTTTTTGAAGAATATTCAAGCATAGATATTAATCTATGAACCTCTATTGCAGAACTTATTGAAGCTATTGGTTCTCGTTTCTCTTTAATTGAGTTCTGAAAATCTAAAATCATATCTCTATGCCAATCACTTGTGAATGCCATGGGATCTGCTCCTGCTCCTGAAGATTCTTCATCCCCTATAGTTTCTTCTTTTCCATTTTGCCAAAATAGTTTTAAAAGATTAGATTTTAATAAAACTGTTACATTTTTATAATGCAGAATTATTTCTTCTGTTCTTCCTGGATAGGATGCAGTTGAAGCAAATAATGTGCCGAAGACTTGATCTTCAAATTCTAATCCTGCACTTACGAAATCTTCAGACTCCATTGAATGAAAAGAGGATGTTTTATTCATTGAGGTAACAGCATTAATTTGTCCCGTAAACTGTAAAGCAAGATCCAAAGTATGTATTGCTTGGCTTATTAATACACCACCTCCATCTCTACTGTAAGTTCCCCTTCCAGGTTGATCATAGTAAGATTGTTCTCTCCACCATGGGATATAAATTTCAACTGCAGATAATTTTCCAATTTTTTGAAAATCTTGAGATAATATGTTTTTCAATTTTAAAGCAGAGGGTCTTGCTCGATGTTGGAGCATAATTCCAATGGGTATTTGAGCTTTTAGACTTAAAATTTCAATTTCTTTTGCATTAGACAAATTCCTTTCAATTGGTTTTTCCATTAATATAGGTATTTTACTTTGTATTAATTTTTTAACTATTTCAATTCGTACATTTGGTGGTGTAGTTAAAATTGCAAAATCTATAGAATCATTATTGCAAATTTCGTCAATGCTAGAAAAAATTTTAATATTTTTAAAAATCTCAATTTGATTGCTAGATAAAAATTTATTACTTGAATTAATATTTGAAGCAATAATTCCTATAACAGATATATTATTTGACAATGAATTTAAGGCTTCAACATACACTTTACTTACCATGCCTAATCCAATAAGGACAACTCCATATTTTTTAGAAGCGTTCAAAGTTTTTTACTATTCAAAATTTTTTCAGTTTCACCGTCAAATATATGTATTTTTTCATTATCAAATGAAACTGCAATTTTTTGATTTCTTTTTAAAGATACTTGATAAGGCAGTTGTACAGTAAGTGACTCATTAGACTCTAGTTTTAAATAAATATATGTAACAGATCCTAGTTGTTCAAAATTATCTATAATTGCTTTTAAATCACCTTCACCCTCAAGAGATACATCTATATGTTCAGGTCTAATTCCTAATATCAATTCACTGTTTTGATTATCATTATTATAAACTGATTTAATATGATGATTATTTACTATTGTAAGACCATCAGGCATTTTTTTTGCATTTATAAAATTCATTTGTGGAGCACCAATAAATCCAGCAACAAATTTGTTAGTAGGATAATTATATAATTCCAAAGGTGTACCAATCTGTTCAATTACACCATCTCTCATTACGACAATTCTGTCTGCCATTGTCATAGCTTCAATCTGATCATGTGTTACATAAATCATTGTATTTCCAAGTTCTTCATGCAAGTCTGATAATTCGACCCTCATTTGCATTCTTAATTCTGCATCTAGATTTGATAAAGGTTCATCAAATAGAAAAATAATTGGTTTTCTTACTATTGATCTTCCTATAGCAACTCTTTGTCTTTGGCCTCCGGATAATTGTCCTGGTCTTCTTGCCATAAGTTCTTCAATTCTTAGTAATTTTGCTGCAGATTTAATTCTTTCTTCTATTTCACTCTTATCTATTCTTAAATTTTCTAAACCAAATGAAAGATTTTTTTTAACTGACATATGCGGATACAAAGCGTATGATTGGAATACCATCGATAAATCTCTCTCTGAGGCCGGAATATTATTAACGAGTTTTTCTCGAATAATTATGTCTCCTTCTGTAGGAACCTCTAGACCTGATATTATTCTTAAGAGAGTTGATTTTCCACAACCAGAGGGTCCAACAAATACGACGAATTCTCCTTCATTTATTTCTAGGTTTATATCTTTTAAGACTTTTACATCACCAAAAGATTTAAATATATTTTCTAGTTTTAACGCTTTTGCATTCATTATTTAAGTCCTGTTGTTGCTATACCAGTAGTTATATATTTTTGAAGATAGGCAAATACTATTGTTACTGGAATTAATGTTGTAACTGTCATTGCTAAAATATAATTATAATCAGTATCAAATTCTCCAGCAAATGTTGTTAAGCCAATTTGTAAAGTATGTTGTTGAGGATCTGATATTAAAACAATTAATGGCCATAAGAAATCGTTCCATCTCCATATAATACTTAATATAGCTAATACTGATAAGGCTGGTAGAGATAGTGGCATAACTATTCTCCAATATATTCTCCATTCTGATGCTGCATCCATTCTAGCAGCTTCAAGAAGTTCATTTGGGATAGTTAACATATACTGTCTTAATAAAAAAACACCTGTAGGTGTAGCAGCTGCAGGAATTATCACACCCCATAAAGAACCAAATATACCAAATGACCAAACTACAAAAAATAATGCAACTAAAATTATAGTTGATGGTATCAATAATGTTGCGACTATTAAAAGAGTAAATGTTAGTCTTCCTTTAAACTCATATTTAGATAGAGCAAAAGCAGCCATTGAATTGATTATTAGAGTTATAGCAGTAGCAACTACTGTAATGAAAATACTATTAAAAAAATATGTAAAAAATAAAAATCTTTCTTGTCCATTTATTCTTAGTATGGGATCTAAATAATTTTCAATTGATACTCTTACATTTTCTTTAGGTGTAAGTTTCTTTTTTTCAATTTCAAATATTTCAGTAGGATTTTCAATAGTGGCTACTTTAGTAATTTTTTTTGTTGGTCCTGCCTTAAATACAATCTGATTGTTTTCAGATGGAATCTCATATAAAAATTTTTCACCTACATTTTCAACAATAGTAGTAACATGCTCATATGGAAATACCCTTGTGTCAAATTTTTCTAGTGACTCTTTTGATTTAAATGAACTTAAAAGTGTCCATGTCACAGGAAGAAAAATTATTATAAATCCAAAAAGAAGATAAATATATGAAATAATATCTTGAACACCTAATCTACTCTTATTTTTAGATCCCTTTGTGGCAGTTAAAAATTTAAATATTTTTTTTGACATTTCTTTTAAAGCTCTGATTGTTTTCTTGTGATATATAATTGAAAAAAAGTAAATATGGCTATTACAATTGCCATCAAAACAGATGCAGCAGCTGCACCTCCATAATTTGGAGATGAACCAGCCGATACAGTAAATGCTTCTTCATAAATATTTTGCACCATCATAAATGTTTCCTTTCCTGGACCACCACCAGTAAGTAAATAAACTTCATCAAAAATTTGGAAGCTTCTTATTAGACACAAAACTACAACAACAGTAAATGTAGGCATAAGAAGAGGAAAGGTAATTCTAAAAAAAACTCTTGTAGGTTTTGCTGCATCCATTTCTGCAGCTTCGTAAAGATCCTTTGGAATAGCCTGTAAACCGGCTAAAATAATTAACATATAAAAACCCATGTGCGACCAACAAAAAACAAATACTAACCAAAAGAATGGCCATCCAGATTTTGGAGTAACTAGCCAATTTATTGGACGAAATTTTCCAAAATCAAATACACTATCAAATTGTATTGTAAGTAATAGCAATGATGAAATTAAAGCCAAAAAAATAGTAATTAAATAACTGAAGCTATTTTCATTAATTATTAAATATACATAAATGAAGGTAAAAAATAACCCAAAGTAAATATTATAGTGAGATAAGCTTTCACTGACTAAATATATTGGATTGGACCAAATAAATATTAAAAAAAATACAGCAGCAAAAACAAAGGACCAAGATACAGATATTTGTTTTTTTGGTTTTATTAATTTTTGAAGAATAAAAATTAAAACTATACCTATTATGACCGTAAGAATAATATCAAAACCAGCTTGACCAGCGATTAAATTTATTCCTTTAATAGAGGACCCAACTACATCGTTCAAAACTCCTTTTCTGTGAAGAACCCATGTCCATATATTTGCAATTACTACAGGTGAAAGTAATACAGGATAAAAAAATACAGCTCTCCAAAATCCTCTACCAATAAATGATTTATTAAGTATTACTGCTGTTGTAAGAGCTACAATACACATTATTGGGACCTGGAAAAATACAAAAGTAAATGTATTATATAGAGAATTCCAAAAATCATAACCAGCATTAGAGCAAGTTGATGGATTGAAAATAGACTCACAATCAAATATATCTAAATAATGCTTCCAACCTACATAGGGTCTTTTGTACAATAAAATTGAATCTCCACCAGTTAATGATACCCAAAAATTCAAAATGACTGGTAAAAAAGTAAATAGACCGAAAATTAGAAGATTTGGAAGTAAAAGAGCATATGGCACTCCAGATTTACCCCATATTTTTTGAGACAACTCAACTGGCAAGCCTATTAGATCAACAAAGAACTGAGGTATTTGATAAATCTTGTACTGTCTTTCTTTAAAAAGCCAAAAACCTCCTAAAAAAATCCAAGCTAATAAAATTCCTATTAAAAAACTTCCAGTATAATTCATAGGGTATGTAGGCCGCAATAAGTGCGGCCTACCTTAATGGTTTTTACTGACCTGTTTTCTCAGCAATTTCAGACTTAATTCTTTCAATTGCTGTATCAAGATCATATTCACCGTTCATAACACCACCCAAATATTGGGTTGTAGCATTATAAATTACAAATCCAAATTTACTTCCTTGTAATTGATATGCTTGAGGAGTTTCTTTTGCAGCTCTTGCAGCATCTGCAGCAAAAACATTAAGTGCATTAGAAACAGCTTCACTAGCACCAGCTTCAGAATAATCTATTCCTTCAGCTTGAATTTGAGCATGAGCAGGAATAGCCATTCTGTAAGTATACCATTCTCTAGCTTGTTCATATTCTCCTAGCCAAGCTACAAACTTTGCAGCAGCTTCTGCATTTGGTGAATGGTTAAAGGCAACAAATCCTGAACCACCTGGCATAATACCACATCCTGCAGGACCACAAGGAACTGGAACTTTAGTCCATTCAAAACTGTCTCCAACACTGTTCATAACATTAGTAACATTCCAAGATCCAGACATATAAAATGGTACGTCTTGATTAAAAAACATTTCGTTACCGTTTGCATATTTAGATCCTGAAACAGCTGGCCAAATATCTGCAGGCATTAAACCTTCGGCATGCCAATCAACCATTTTTTGTGCAAATGTTTTAAAACCATCGTCAACAATCATATTACCGTTTGAGTCAAAATATTTTGCTCCATATGACATAGCCGGTCCAGCCATTCTATGACCAGAACGATCCATAACCATACCAGCATAACTTCCAGTATTTTCCATTACCTGCCTTGTAGCATCAGCCCAATCATCCCAAGTTGCACCAGCAGAAGGTACTTCAACTCCAGCTTCTTCAAACATTGATAAATTTACATAAGGGCCTGTGACAGTCATCTCGTTGTGAAAACCAAATATACCATCAGGTTTTCCAGCTCTGTACCAAGGTAAAACTCCACCGTATTGTTTATTCCATTCTGCAGCATCAACATATGGGGTTAAGTCTACATAATAAGGGTTTAAACCTCCAAGATCAGTTATTTTACCAATATCAGGTCCTGAACCTGCTTCTAATTGAACCGGTAGCTGTTCTCTAATAACATTGTAACCAACTAAATTTATTTCAATATTAACGCTTGGGTCCACTGATTTATATTTTGAAATCAAGTTTTCCATTAGCTCAACTTCTGGTCCGTCAGCACTCATCATAATAGATAAATTAGTAGATGAAGCTGCAAATGAAGTTGATAAAATAAACAAACTTGTAATAAATACAGATAGTTTATTTTTTGTTTTTAAGAAAATTTTCATAATTCCTCCATTAATTATTAAACCATACAATCACTGTATTTCATGTCAACAGTTAGTTAAACTTATAAATTGTTAAATATTTGTTATTTTTTTATAAAATTTTATTCAAAAAATTATCGACTTTTTTCCTAAATTTTAAGGTTTCTATGTGGCCTGATTTTCTTTCCACACAAAACTCTAGATTGGCTTCACTTTTATTTTTTCTATAAATTGTTTCAAGTTCATTCTTTGAAATATAAAATGATTCAAAATCAGTAAATTTATCTTTTAAGCCTACACATATTAATTGATTTCTAGGTGCAATAAGACCGGCAATTTTTGCAGTACTAAATTTTTCTAATAAACCTGGTACGGTCATATAATGCCCATGTCCATCATGTGTATTTTTTTTAATCAAATTTCTAAGATCTGCAAAAGAACACAAATGTATTGAAGCTGTTATTCTTCTATCTAAAGCTGCAACCCAATAGGAATGAGTTGCACCCATAGAAAAACCAAATGTTATTATTTTTTTTTTATTTATAGATTTATGTGCATATAGAAAATTTACCCCTAATAATAATTCTGAAATCATTTTTCCAAATAAGTTTTTTCCATTCCAACTTAAAGATTTTGATAAACTAGATTCATTTGGTATTTGTCTACTTCCAAAAGTTGGCATTTCAATACATAAAACTGCTATATTCCTTTTTAAAAAAAAAGAGGCATAATTTGATAAAAGTGCTGATCTGCCATTTAATAATTCATTTCTTCCTATTGAAAAGTTACCTCCATGAGCATGACAATATAAAACTGCTGGAAAAACATTTGTTTGATCTGGTTTTATAAAATAAAAAGGAATTCTTTCTTTTTTATTTTTAATAAATATCCAATCCTCTAAAACATAATTATTCCAATTTGTCTTTGAGATTAATTTTTTTTTAAAAAAATTATTTTTGTTATCAATTTTTAATAAAGTTAGTAAATTTTTTCTTAAATATGTAGAGTTCAAATTAAAATCCTTTTAAATAATAATAAATTAAACTACTATTTCAAAATATAATTAAATTGAAGAACAAATGATTGGTTATTTAAGTTTAGGCAGAGATACTTTTGATATTAAGTACGCTAAACAAAAAATTTACAATATATCTAAGATACTTAAAAAACTTGATTACAAAATTTCTGAATTCGATAAATTAATTTTATCACAAAATGATGGAGATAAGGCGATTAAGTATTTTAAGAATAAAGAATGTGATAAATATATAGTTATTCAATCTACGTTTACAGATGCCGAATTTATTCTAAAATTTGCCTTAAAATTTAATAAACCAATACTTTTTATTTCAATCAAGGAACCAAGAAGTGGAAAAAGATTAAGATTAAATTCTATTTGTGGAGTAAATTTAGCATTACATGCTTTAGGCAAAAATAATAAAAAGGGAGAATTTCTAATATTTGACAATAACTCAAGAACTATTAAAGAAAAAATAAAAGATTTCGTAGATCGTAAAAGCATTGGCAATTTAAATTATTTAAAAAAAGTAACCACTAAAAATAAAAAAAATATTATTTCAAAAATTGAAAAATTAAATTTAGGATTAGTGGGAGAAAGACCAAATGGTTTTTACACATGTGATTATAATGAGTTAGAAATAAAAAATAGACTTAAAACAAATATTAAAAAAATAAGTCTAGATAAATTATTTGCAGAATCAAAAAAAATATTCAAGGAAGAGTTAAATCACACAAAAAATAAAATAGGTAATTATACCTCAGGTTTAGAGAAACTTAACTCAGTTGAACTAAATAAAAGTCTATCAATTTTTCATGGTTTACAAAATATAAAGAAGGAAAAGGATATTGATTCTTTTGCAATAAGATGTTGGCCAGAAATGTTTACTAAATTTGGATGTGCTGCGTGCGGTCCTATGGCTATGCTTAATGAAAAAAAAATTAGCTCAGCATGTGAAGCTGATGTATTAGGCAGTATTAGTTGCAGAATTCTAAACCAAATCAACAATAAACCATCATTATTAGTTGATATAGTGGATTTAGATTATAAAAAAAATAATGTTGTTTTTTGGCATTGTGGGCTTGCACCAATTAGTATGTCAAATAAAAAGAAATCTAAAGCCATTCTTCATTCTAATAGAAAAAAACCACTGTTGTTTGATTTTGCATTTAAAAAAGGAAAGATAACAATATTTAGAGTTTCAAAATCCCGTAACAAGCTAAAATTTTTTATTTTAAAAGGAAAAGTTTTGGATGAAAAAAATTCTTTTTCTGGAACATCTGGTGTTGTTTCATTTGGTAAATCTACTACAAGAATTATTGAAGAATTTTTGCTTAGTGGAATGGAACATCATATTGCATTTACTTATGGAGATATATACGAAGATCTATTATCATTAGGTAATAAATTAAAAATACCAGTATACACTTTATGAATCAAAAAATTAAATATGCAATAATTGGTACTGGGGCAATGGGCAGAGAGCATATTAGGAACATTGAAATCATTGAAAATGCAGAAGTTGTTGCTTTGTGCGATACATTTGAGGGTTCAATAAAAGCAAGTTATGAATTGGCTAACAATAAAAGTATTAAGTGTTTTAATAATATAGATAGTTTGATTAAAGATGATAGTGCTGATGCTTATGTTATTTCTACACCAAACTTCACACATATAGATGTAATTAAAAAAGTTTTAGTAGCAAATAAACATCTCCTAATAGAAAAACCAATGTGTACAAATGTTGATGACTGTTTTGAACTACAAAAAATTACTAAAAATTATAAAAGTACAATTTGGATAGCTATGGAGTACAGATACATGCTCCCTGTAAGTAAAATGACGGAATATATACATACGAAAAAAATTGGCGATCTGAAAATGCTAACTATAAAGGAGCATCGTCAGCCTTTTTTAGAAAAAGTAAGAGATTGGAATAGATTTTCCCGAAATACTGGTGGAACGCTTGTTGAAAAATGTTGTCATTTTTTTGATTTAATGAGACTCATCATTCAAAGTGAACCAACTAAAATATTTGCAAGTGCTGGACAAGATGTAAATCATTTAGAAGAGAGTTATAATAATGAAGTACCAGATATTATAGATAATGCATTTGTAATTGTTGATTTTAAAAATGGTGTAAGGAGCACTTTAGATTTATGTATGTTTGCTGAAAATACAGATTTACAAGAGGAATTTTGTGCTGTTGGAAACTTAGGTAAAATAGAGACTGGAGTGCCATCTAATAGGTCTGGTAAAAATTCTTCTACTTTAAGAATTGGTATGAGAAATCAAAATAGTCCTATTCTTGAAAATATTACAGTAGATAAAAAAATATTTGATGCTGGTCACCACCATGGATCAACATATTATGAACATTTAGGTTTTATAAATAGTATAAATAATAAGCTGCCTGCGGAAGTTTCAATAAAAGATGGTCTGTATTCTGTTGCTATGGGCCAAGCAGCTGAGATATCGGCAAAAGAAGGAAGAGTAGTTGAAATGAGTGAATTTAATCTTTAAGGCTTTGAAAAAATTTATTTGTTGTATCAACTATAAAGTTACTTACTCTGGTATTTGACTCTTCAGTTACTCCAGCTGTATGTGGAGTTAAGATACAATTCATATTTTTAGTGATTTTTTTATAGAATTCTTCGTCAATAGGTTCATTCTCAAAAACATCTAACGCAAAACCAGATATGATATTATTTGAGTATGCGTCTAGTAAGTCTCTTTCATTAATTATTCCACCTCTAGAAGAATTAATAATAATAGGTTTTTTTTCCATTTTGGAGAAAACTTGTTTATTAAACATATATTTAGTTTCTTCACTTAAAGGCACGTGTATTGAAATAATATCTGATAACTTCAAAATCTCATTGAAAGATACTTTTTTTAAATTGAAACTCTCTATTTGTTCAAAAGAAATAAATGGATCGTAAGTAATAAATGAAACATCAAATGAGTTAGCTAGTTTAAAAACTTTTTTTGCAATGTAACCAAAACCTATTAAACCTAATGTCTTCCCTTTCAACTCATTTGTTACAATAGTATTCCTTGGCCAATTTCCTTTTCTAGTCTGATCACTCACAATTAAAGTTTTTTTCAATAATATTAGAGAAGAATTAACCACATATTCAGCAACAGAGTCTGCATTCATACCTGTTGCAGGTTGAACAAATATATTATTTTTATTACAGTATTCAGTGTCTATATTATCAAGACCAACTCCTAGTCTTCCGATATATTTTAAATTAACTGCTTTTTCTAAAATACTTCCATCTAGATTTGTTTTATTTCTTACAATTATTCCATCAAAATTATGTATTTCTTTTTCTAAGTAATCTCTATTTTGCCAAATTTCCTCATTATAAATTATATTAAAATCTTTATTTAAATTATTTAAAACTTGCTTATCTAAAAATTCAGTAATTAAAATATTTATCATTTAATTTTTATTATCTTTATTTTTTTTAAAAATTTATTTACCATATTTTTTTTTGGTATTGAGTATATTCCTCCCTTTTTCATACATTTTAATGTTGCGGTTGCTGCTGCTAACTGAATACTTTGAGAATTTGATTTATTTAATGATAGAGCTGTTGCAAAAGCACCATGAAAAACATCTCCTGCACAATTTGTTTCAGTTGTTTTTACCTTTGGAACTTTACAATGATACAAAGAATTATTTTCAACCCAATAAACACCTTTAGATCCCATAGTAACTGCAACAAATTTATTTGTTTCGTTGAATATTTGAAAAAGAGCTTTTTGCATATTGATATTTTTTTTATAAGTTTTCAAACCTTCTTCAGAAAATATAGGGTGAGAAGCTTTGTTAACGATTTGAGAAATTTTATTTGAACTTTTAAAATTATCTAAATCTGCAACACATTTAATATTTTTTTTATTAGTATTAATAGCAATATTAAAAGCCATATCTATCCATCTCATATCTACTGCATAAATATCTTGTTTTCTAAAATTTAATTTCGGTATTTTCTTATAACCAAGTAGCTTTGGATCATTATAAGCAGCTAGTAATCTTTCACCCTTTGTATCCTCAATTACAAAGCTTTGCGAAGACTGACATTTTTTTATAAAAATTGATTTACTAGTGTTGATAGAAAATTTTTTTAAT
>Ga0160423_10003462_pt1 | contig 13114 bp, 11 predicted proteins | sample CRUFie14St8metaG_FD_108191 | JGI IMG/M metagenome (GOLD analysis project Ga0160423, IMG submission 108191) | Marine microbial communities from the Costa Rica Dome - CRUD Field 142mm St8 metaG | ecosystem: Environmental > Aquatic > Marine > Oceanic > Photic zone | place: Costa Rica: the Eastern...
ACTCGCCCAGCCACTCCAAAGTTGCGAGCGCGCCAGGGCCAGCCCTGACGTGATCGGCCACCCGCGAAACCAGGTTTGGGTCCAGAAGCCCGCCGCGGCCGCCGCCGCAAACGACGTGAGTGACGGACTCGTCAAAGTGCTCGAACCTCGCGGCGCCCAGCTGCCTCGACAGGTCCACAGCCCTCCTCCTCTCCCCGCCGTCCAGCCCGAGGCAGAAGATCCGGAGAGAATTTAGCGCTACGGCGCCTCCTTTGTTGGCTTTGCAAGCGTTCCCTCGCCTGCCCCCGCGGTGGTTGACGGCGGTCGCCTCGGCGTCCCGCCCCGCCCCAGCCGCGGCCCTCATCGCTGCCGCCTGCTCCTCCGCGCTCGTGGGCTGCACCGGGTACTTATGTTCCGACAGCCTCGCCTTGGATTGGACCGAGTCGTAGAGCCACTGCAGGGAGACCACGTGCGTGCTCTTCCAAGTCACTGCCCTCTCATACTTTGCGCTCTGGGTGTTCACTGCGATCAGGTGGGTCGTTCCCCTCACCAAGTCCTTTGTATACTTCCCGCCCGCGGCCTCCACCGTCGCCTGGACTCCCGGCCTCCTCGCCTGGTCGACCCCCGTCACGCAAATCACCAGCCCTTGGAGCGCCGGGACCCGAAAACCTCCATAAGGAAGTTGCTTGCGGGCCTTGTGGCACGCGTAAACCCACTCGGCCTTGAGGACGGGCGTCTTCGCCACGCTCAGCACGTCGAGATACCTCTTGCTAGTCACGTCTGAAGCTATCAGGACATGAGGTGGCTCGCTTGTACTGCACTTGTTTAACAAACGTCCCCCCAAGTCCCGGACCATCTGCTCGACGTCGTCGACTTTGTTTTTCGGCAGGCCCACCGTGAGCACCCTCGTGCCCTTGAAAGGCGGCTCATGAAGCTGGGAAAGCCCCATGACCGCTCCCTCCGTCTGCCCCCTCTGCTGCCCCCTCTGCCCGACCTGTTTTTTCGAGCGGGAAGCCCAGAGATCCAAAAATCAGGATCGCGGAAATGTCGCGGAAATGTCGCGGCCCCGCCAAAACTCAAAACCCAAAATCAATCGGGAGGCGGGAGGGCCGACAGAAGAAGAAAGCGCGCGCGCGTGGACCCAGGGGGGCGTCCGGTGTGCTCGGTGAGGGGGCCCGCGGGGGGGGGGGGGGGGGGGGGGGGGGGGGGGAGGGGGGGGGGGGGGGGTTGGGGGGTTGGCTGGAGGAGAGCGGAACACGGGGGCCCTCGGTCTCGTCAACTCTCTTCGTGCCGCCGTCCTCGGGAACAGCCTGAAGTGAGTGCCAATATGCTGTGCACTCCCGGGTTTTGGGAGGATGCCTACCAGGCTCTCAAGGAAGACGCCCTGAGCGGTGCGACGACCGCCAGGAGGGTTCTCATTTTCGTGGCGACGGACTCGTGCGATTCCATTGCTACGCTGCAGATCCTGGAGCACATCCTGAACAAGGACAACGTACCGTATGGTATCTACCCTGTGGCCAACGAGGCTGACTTGGTAAACAAAGCGGAGGACATGTTACAGGACGACGCGGAACGGTCTGTCGTTTTAGTGAACTGCGGGGCGACGGAGGACATAAGAGAGAAGCTGTCGTGCGGCCCTGGAATAAGGGTGTACGTATTTGACTCCCACCGTCCGCTTCATATGCGCAACGCACAGAAGGAAAACTCTCAGGTCCTCGTCATTTGTGGCGAGGAGGACTCTGCTCACGAGTATGTAGAGGAGGGACTGGGCAACCTCTTGGACGCGGAGACCAGCTCGTCTTCCTCTGAGGAGTCAGAGGTTGAGGAGGACGAGGAGGGCGACGGGTCGGGAAGCAGGAAGAGGCAGCGGAGGGAGCTGCGGCAGAGGAGGGAAGGTTTGAGGAAGAGGGTCAGGGAATACTACGACAGAGGGGCGTCGTTTTCCCAGGCGGCCGGGTGCGTCGCGTACGACTTCGCCTCGCACCTGAACAAGGACGACATCGGGTGCCTGTGGCGCGCCATCGTGTCGCTCACCGACCACTACGTGCACCAGAGGACCTCCCACGAGGATTACATGAGGACCGTGATTGAGTACGAGAGGAGGGTCGCTCAGAGCTCCCAGGAGCCCGGGTCCTCGCAGGGCGACCAACACGGCGCCAACCTCGGCACCAAGAGGATCCAGTACAAGGAGGACTGCCACCTGGTCATGCTGCAACACTGGAGCCTCGCGGATGCCCTGTTCAACTCGCCCTACGTCGCGACCAGGCTTAGAACTTGGAAGGAGTCGGGAAGGGAAAAGATCGAGCTGATGCTGGCGAAGATGGGGTTTCCGCTGTCCGAGTGCCAGCAGCACTGGACCCACATGTCCCCGAAGCTGAAGCAGAAGCTCAGCGCCAAGCTCCAGGAGTGCGCCCCGCAGTTTGGCCTCGTGAACTTTCAGTTTGCTTCGTTCCAGAGGGAAGACGGGTACACCAGCGTATCCTCCACGGACATGGTGCACGCCATCACCGCCCTGCTCGAGGTGGGCTTCTACTCTCCAACCGAGGACGCCGGATCGGCGCGGGAGGCCAAGACCTCTGAGGCCCAGGTCGTGGAGTCCTTCTGGGCGGCATACGAGTCCTTGGGTGGAAAGAAGAAGGACCTGCTTCAGAGGGGCCTCGAGCTCGCGATGCTGCTGCAGAAGGTCATCGTCAGCGTGGGGGGCGCGCAGCTCAACCGCAAGACTGTGTACCAGTGCGGACACTTCAGGTACCTCAACCTCGACGAGGCAGGGCTGGGGGAGAACGCGGGGCTGCTTGCCCATCCATTGGTCCTGGAGAGGCTGGCTTTCTTCCTGCAGGACGCCCACGCTCACATGGGCAGGAGCCACAAGCCCGTCGTCATCGTGGGCCCGAAGCTGACGGGCGAGAGTGTCCTGGTCGTTGGGGTCTCTGGCAATGCGCAGCCTGGCCAGGCTGCCGGGAACATCTTCAGCACAAAGTTCAAGAAGGCCTCCGCCGGGATTGGTGCAGTCCACGAGGCGAGCGGATTCGAGTCGAACGTGATCAGGATGCCCTACCTGGACGTCCAACAGTTCATGGACGAGCTCATTACAGACATGTGAAGCGGCGCAGACAGCTGGGAAGGATGGGCGAATAAAGTGTGATGGAGGGAAAGCGGTTCTGGGTGCAAAGCTGGCCAACGCCAACCCAGGAAAATGGGAGATCGAGGTGAATCAGTTAACCACCGCGGGGGCGGGCTCGTCAGGGGAGATGTAATTACCATTTTTATCACAAACGCTAGACGCTCTGTTATCTCGATCCCATCTCCCGTCTCGATCTTCAAGCCAGTCTTGCGCATGAAGCTGAAAACGAAGCTGAAAACGATCAGGGTGAAGGCATCAGCACGATCGTCGTTGCGCTGGCTCTGAGGTGGCTTGGCGATGGCGTATCACATCGAGTCGGCGAGTCGGGGGACCCGGGCCGAGGCACACCTGCCGCGGCGGACGACCCTGAAGAATGGCCAAGTCGCTTTGCTGGACCTGCTCCGGGAGCCGTACGACGATGAGGATGTCAAAACGCTTCACGCCACCTTCTCACAAGTGGTGGACGAGCAGCTGGGGTACCCGCAAGTTGGCCCCGTCACGCTTGATGCCTTCAAGGCCTACTACCTGAGCGACGATGTCTTCGTGCTACGGTCTCAAGACGCCTTAGGGGAGATCTTTGGTGCATTTTATATCAAGCCAAACTTCCCAGGCAGGTGCTCGCACATATGCAACCACGGATTCATGGTTCCCCCGCCGCACCGGAACAAGGGCGTCGGGACTGTGCTGGCCAAGAACGCGCTGTGGCTGTCCAAGCTCCTGGGCTACGAATATGTGTACTACAACCTGTGAGTCAGTCGCAAGTCGTGACCTCGGCACGTCACCGTCGTCGCCCAAAGCGTTATCCACTGACCCTTCTCCCGTCTCCGTCTCCGTCTCCCTCTTCAATCCCAACAAGCGTTTTCACGGACAACAAGCACGCCATCCACGCCTACAAGAAGCTTGGTTTCGAGCAGACCGGGTTCGTGCCGAGGGCCGGCAGGGTGACGAGGGCCGGGGTGACCACATACCAGGACGCCGTGCAGCTGCACTTTGATCTCCGCAGCGTTGAGACAGAGCCGGAGAACTCACCTGAGGGACGGTGAAAACTTTTTTCTTTTTCTTGAAGTTACAAAAGAGTGAATGCTGTTGGTTTGAAAGCTCGCCCGCGCGCGCTTGTGTGTGTGGACCAGGCCTTCATTCAGCCGACCCTACCGGCCTCACTCACACGGAATCCTTGAACTTTTTCCTCATCCTTCTGACAAACCTGCTGAAGTCCTGGTCCTCGTTCAGGTCCTTTTCCAGCTCGGCCACCCCAGCCACCTCCGGGCTCACCCTCAGCACGGAGTACGTGTCGTCACCAGCAATGCGAACGTCGAACCAGAACTTGCGGTCGGGGCTCCTCCTGTCGATCTGGGTGAACCCTATTCGCAGGGCGTTCTCCTCCGCGGACCCGTCAGAGGGGGTGTGCACAAAGTGCATGCCGAGCTTCTCGCCGTAAAGCCTTGCGAGGCTCTGGAAGCTCGAGAGCTTCTCCTCTCTCTTGGCGTGCCGGTCGCGCTGCTCCTGCTCGCGCTGCCGGACGAGGTCGGCCTTCAGGGACACCTCCTCTGTAAGCCTGGAGACCTCCTCCGGCAGGAGCTGCGCGTTCCTCTGCTTTTCTTCCAGCTGCCGGTTGGTTGGCGAGAAATGGGTGACGGAGGGCAATGAGAATTTGGAAGGTCAGCTCATCGTTCGGGCCGGCAGGATGGAGGTGTCGCTCACCTCCTGCAGAAGGGCGCGGGCCTCCGTGTTTTCCTCCTTGATGCTCGCGTCCAGCTTCTCGACCTCCGCGAGGAGCCTGCGACGGGGCCGGAAACACAGAGAGGGAGAGAGGGAGAAGTGGTCAGAAGGGAGGGGGTCTCGCGCGTCGGTCGGTCGGTCGGTCGGTCTCATGCTCTTACTTCTCGTGGTTCTCCTTGAGCTCCTCGTACTCCTCGCTGGCCTTCTTCATGTCGACCTGGTGTTTTTGTCGGATGGACTCCACGGCGTTCAGCCTGGAGTGGGCCCACCTGTCGAACCCGCCCTTCTGCCTGTTCAGGCTCGCGTTGAGCTCCGTGAGATTCATCGTCGTCGTCGTCGTCGTCTCTGACCCTGCGCGCGCGCCACGCCTCTCTCGAACTTTGCTCGCCCACTCGGTCCTCTGTCGGGATAGCCGTTTGAAATGTTGCGGATGTTTTTTTTGTCGAACATTTCCACGGAAAAATCGCAAGCATGGCACTCAGTGGCTGGAGATCCCAAGAGGATCGCTCCAGGATGACAATGCAGAATGGTAGACACAGTCGAAGGCGTGTGGAGTCCGAGTCGTTTGTGAGTCGATCTATTACAGTGGTCCGCACATCGATTACCATTTCGGGAGGGCGCGAAAAGAACAACAACAACGACAACAAAACCTCTCTCCTGCGGCCCTCGAGAGACGGCTCAAGTGCGCTTTGCCTTTTTCTTCAGCTGTTCCATGATCAGCAGCCTCAGCCTCTCCATCTGGAAGGGCTTGGTCAGCACGGCGTCCATGCCGGCCGCGAGGAATTCCTCCTGGTCAATCTCCAGGGCGTTGCCCGTGAGCGCCACGACGATTCCGTCCCAACCTCCCTTCCTGAGCTTCTTCACTGCCTGGTCGCCCGAGAGCACTGGCATGGTGATATCCATCAAGACGACGTCGTAGTAGTTCTTCTCGCACAGGCTGAGAGCCTCAGCCCCATTGCCGACGGCGTCAACGGTGCAGCCCTGCTCCTCCAGAAGCCTTGTCCACAGCTTTCGCAATGTGGTCGAGTCCTCTGCCACGAGGAAGCTAAGGCCCGCAATGCTGCTCGGCCCCTGGTCCTTGGCCTTGTCGGACTGGGACTTGGGTCCGGTCTCCTTGCTGGCCTTCTCCGCCTTGGAGAACAGCACCGTGAACCAGAACAGCGTACCCTCTCCGTAGGTGGACTCCACCCCGATGGTTCCGCCCATGCACTCGATCAGGGCCTTGCTAATGCTAAGGCCGAGGCCGGTGCCTCCAAACTCCCTGGTGATGGAGGGCTTGGACTGCGAGAAGGCAGAGAAGATATGCTCGAGGTCCTTCTCCGGGATACCGATGCCGCTGTCCGAGACGGAGAACTTGAGCCTCTTCCTGAAGGTGTCCTTGTCCAACTCGACCTTGACCTTAATGAAGCCCTGGAAGGTGAACTTGATCGAGTTGGAGACCAAGTTGAGCAGAACCTGCCTCATCCTCGTGGTGTCCGCCTTGATCATCTTGGGAACGGCGGGGTCGATCTCGAACTTCATCTCCACGTCTGGGCAGGACCTCTTAGCGACCTCCTTCTGCTCCGACATGGCCTTGGAGATCATCGATCTGACGTTGAAGTCCACCGGATCCAGCACAAGCATGTTGGCCTCGATCTTGGCGTAGTCTAGCACATCGTTCACGATGGCGCACATGAGCTCGGACTCTTGCTTGATGGTCCTGACGGACTCCGCGACCTCGCCCTTGAGCTTCTTGTTGTCGATTAGCATGTCAACAATGGCCACAATGCCGCTCAGGGGGTTGCGCAGCTCGTGGCAGACGAACGACAAGAACTCCGACTTGGCCTCCGACGCGACCTGGGACTCGCTCAGGGACTGCTCGTGCAGCTGCTTCTCGATCTGAATGGACTTGTTCAGGTTCTCCAGCTCCCTGAGATGAGCGTTCTTCATCTCTGCCTTCTCCCTGTTGTGCAGCTTGATCAGGTTCATCATCTCAACCTCCTGGGCGTGCCTCGTGGCCGCCTTCTTCTCCTCGTAGTCCTTGATCGTCTTCTCGTCCTCAGTCTTGTGGTCATTCATCGCCTTGTCCTTCTCGGACTCGAGTCTGTCGGCCAGCAGCTTGATCTCGTCCTTGGCAATCTTGATGGCCTCCTCGGCCTCCTTCTTCTGCCTGTCCAGCACGGCCTTCATCTCTGCGCTGTCCAGGTCCTGGACATCCTCGGCGATCCCCACCTTGCCGCCAGAAGCCGACCCGGAATCCTCCGACTCGAGAGAGGCGGCGGTGCCCCTGGTGATGCTGGAGCTGGTGGATCCGCCGCCCCTAGAGCCGGTGTGCGACCCGGAAAGCGACATTTCCTCCCTTGAGAGCTTCTCCTGGAAGTCCTCCGCCCGCATCTTGAGCTCCTGCTCGAAGGACTGCCTGAGCTGCTCGGCGTGCTTCTTCTGCATGTCGAGGAGCTGCTTCTCCCTCTTCTGCTGGTCGTCTTTCAACAGGGATGCCTTGATGGCCTGGTTCTCCACCAAGTTGGCCTTCCTGGCGTTTTCCTTGAGAACCCTGATCTTCTTCTTCAGGCGCTGCTTCTCCAGCTTCTGGTTCAAGTCCAGCTTGTTCAGCTGGAAGAGCCTCTCCTCCTTGGCGATCTCGAACCTCTCCGTGAAGCTCAGGTCCTCGTCCAGTTCCGCGAGCCTGTACTTTGCCTTCAGGTGCTGGAGCTCCCTCAGCTGCTCGGCCTCCTTCTGCTGGAACTCCTTGAGCTGCTGGGCCTTGAGCTTGTTTTGCCTCAGCACCAGCTCCTGCTCGTTCTTGTCCTTGAACCGCATGTCGATCTCCTGCCACGCGGACAGGTTTCTCGCCGCCCTCTCGTGAGACTCCTGGAGCTCAAGCCTCTCGCGCTTCTCGGAGTCCTCGATGTGCCTGGCGCTGATCTGGAACTGCTTGCGCCTCTGCGCCAGAGCCATCCTGAGCTGGTCGGCCTTGTTCTCCGCGTCCCTGAGCTGCTTGATTTCCGCGATCTTTTCCTTGAGCAGGTCGCAGGTCTGCAGCAGGGCTTCCTTCAGCTCCTTCCTCTTCACCCTCTCGTTTGCCTCCCACTCCTGCAAATCCAAGAGCCCGTCCTTCTCGAGCTCCTGCCTCTCGCGCAGCTGCAGCGCCTCCTTGGACTCTGCCACGGAGCGCTGGGCCTCGGACCTCTGAAAGTGGACGCGTTTCTGGGCCACGAGGATGGTCTCTTCAATCTGAAGGGACTCCTTCTGAAGCCCAACGAGCTTGGTGCTGGAGTTCTTGACCAGAGAAGATACCTGCTGCGCCGCGGCGGCCTTGTTCTTCTTGTCATCCTCGCTCTCCGTCTTCTTCACCTTTCCGGCCTTCATGAACCCGCTGTTGGACCCCGTCTCGGCCCCCTCCGTGTCGCTCCCCACATTGCTGTGGGCGCTGGAGCTCATCTCGAAGACCTTCTAGGCGCTCCTCCTCGCCAACCCAATTCACCAGCAAAAGTCAAAGGTCGTGACCCCTTTTTACGTAAGAGTCTCTGGAATAAGGGAGCAGCGCGCGTTGCCCTCGTCGACTGTACGAGGTCGTTGCCAAGGTCGCGCCTTTTTCGATCGATCGATTGATGATGATGGTATTCTCTTCTGCCTCAAGACGACGTTTTTTGGCAGAATTGGCTACCACCTGGGTTCCAACACGCGTTCAAAACCCTCATTACGGACACAACATAGATATTTCCTGTGCCTGGCAGGGTGTCTTTCTTGGACTTGCACGTGCCCTGCAATCGTTCATTTACAAAGGGTTTAGCACTACGAGCACAGGACCAGTGCCCCGTGGAAGAATTAATTAATTGCCCCCCCCACCCCCGCGAAGCCCGGGTTGGAAATTTCGGGACCCGGGTAACGTCTCTCACAGAAGAGTCGTCGCAGCACGCGCCTCAAAGAAAATAGTACGCCATTTCTACAGCACGGTCCATGTAGTGCGGTCCGGATAAGAAAAGGGGGCCATCCACCACAAAAGACACAGTGAAAACGCAAAGAAGCGGCGCGGGTAGGCTGCGCGACGTAGGCCATCGACATTCTAGGACTAACGATGGGTATGATGGAGACGAGCATGACAAAGTCCGTGAGCGGCTCGCGTGTCGCGGCGCCCAGGACCCGCGCAACGGCGAGGTGCATCAATGGACGCTCCTTTCGTCTCAACGTCACCGCTCGTGCCCTGGAGCGGGACGTTGGCCTGATGGGTACGAAGGCCGGCATGACGTCGATATTCTCGGACGACGGGAAGATGACCCCTTGCACGGTTGTTGGTCTCAAGTCAGGCTGCTTCGTGACTCATATCAAGACGGTGGAGACGGACGGGTACAACGCCGTTCAGGTCGGGTACGACGAGAAACGCGAGTCTCTGCTGACCAAGCCGGAGCTGGGCCACCTAAAGAAGAACGGGTGCCCTCCACTGAGGCACCTCGCGGAGTTCAAGCTCGAGCAGATTCCAGAGGGGCTCGAGGTCGGGGCGGAGCTCGACCCGACCGAGATGTTCTCCGTTGGCGACAAGGTCGACGTCGCGGGAAAGAGCGTGGGCAAGGGCTTCGCGGGAGGGATCAAGAGGCACGGCTTCAGCAGGGGCCTCATGACACACGGAAGTAAGTCTCACAGGGAGCACGGAACCACCGGACCTGGGTCTACCCCGTCGAGGGTCTATCCAGGAACGAAGCACCCGGGCCAGATGGGAGACAAGCGAGTGAAGGTGAAGAAGCTCGAGGTGTTGCAGGTGGAGAAGGACATGATCGTCGTGAAGGGGAGCGTCCCGGGAAAGCCGGGGAACATGATGACCATCACGAAAGCAAAGGGAAAGTGGTGATTTTTGGATCGATGGATGGAGAGGGGTGGGGGCCGTGGGGGGGCGAGTGCTTGCCCGCGAGCCCGATCCCAAACCACAGGAAGAAAAACGCGAAAAAATCGCGACGGACCGCTTGTAGTGTACATATTTCCAGAAACCCGAGTCGCTTAGCTTTCTCCAGACTCCGACGCCCCTCAGTCCTGCTTTCTTGCGATGAGCTTTGTGCATGCCACGAAGAATGCCAGGAAGAAGGAGAGGACGACGACGTCCGTCCCGAAGGTCCCGAAGTGGAGGACCCGCAGCCCGACGACCTTCTGGGCGAGGACGAAGCAGAAGGAAGCCGTGACCAGCATCAGGGCCTGAGAACCAACCGGAGATCAAAGAGAACAGGAACGACGCGGTGGTCAGGTCAAATCAACGTTGGGGTTGGAGGGAGGAGCGAACGAAGTTTTGGCTTACCACCGTGGTGTAGGCGTACGCGATCATCTGGGCGTAGGTGCCCATGGTGGCGCCATATTGGGGGACGAAAACCTTGAGCTCTGATGGGGTCACCTCCACCGCGTCTGAGAAGTTGGCTCCGTACGCTCTGCGTTGTTTTTTGGTGTTGTTGTAGATTTTGTGGAGGGAGTGGGATGGAGAGCCACGCTGCGTCAGCCGCGAAACGAACCAATGAGACCTCTCGAGCCCCTCTCGTCTGCACTTACGCCTTCCACTGCGCATCCCACGTCTGCTGCACCTCGTCCATGAAGTCCTGAAAGCTAGAGTAGTCGGTGGGAACCACAAGGTCACTGTAGCTGGTTACGCACTTCACCCCGAAAGAGGCCTTCATGAGCCTCTGGGACATCACGTGTTCCTTATTCGTCGTGATCACTACCTGCACGGGCGTCCTCTCCGCGTACGCGTACCGCAGCATCCCGCGCTTCAGAGGAAGGGACTCAGACTTCACGTTTCTTGTTCCTTCAGGATACACGACAATGCCGTGGCAAGGGCTACGTTGGATCTGTTGCGTGACCCACTGGTTGAACTTGGCGAAGTCCCGAAGGGCGTTCCGGCGGAAGAAGACCGCGTTCCGTGTGATCAAACCATAAAAACCAAAGAGAGGAAATGCTCCAAGCACTGCGAGTCGGCTGAGAAAGCAGGACCGTCCTTCCACCACGTGAAGGTCAATAAAGAAGTCCCCCCAGTCCCTGTGGTTGCAGATCCAGACGCAAGGGCCGTCCCTGTAGCACTCCCCGTCCCCGACCCTAAAGAGCTTGACCTTGTAGAACTTGTTCATAAACGCTGTCCACGCGAAACAGTCGTTGCGTTTTGACTTGCTTAGGCTCCACTCGTCGCCAAAGGCAACGGTGAGCGGAAAGCTCCACCACATCACCAGCAGCGAGCAAAAGAAGGACACCCTGTCCCTGAGGATCCCCATGGTTCGCCCCACCCCCTTGCGCCCGTCTCCGACAAGCTCGAGTCTCTCTCGATCCTGATCTCGATCCCCCTCCTCCACACCGACACCAAGATCGGGCCTTGGGAGGTGGCGGGAAGCCGAGCCAAGAAATCAAGAAAAATAAATCAAAGTGTGTGTAAAAGTCAATTACAGAGCCTGGATACAGAGCTCAATCCGATCCCGGGGCGCTCTCCCAGAGCGCGTCCCCCGCCCCCCGCCCCCTGGTCGCCTCCCTGTGGTCCTCGGGGAGCTTTTGCCATCTCACCACGCTGCCTTCCCAACCCACCGAGGCCAGAAGAGGCTGGTTGGGGTGCCAGTCGCAGTCGCGCATCACGCTCCTGTGGAACCTGAACACGGCGGTCTTCTTCCCGGTGATCACGTCGTACACAAAGAGGGACCCGCACTGGGAACCCGAGAAGATGTACCTCTGGCCCGTCGTCTCGGCTGGGGACCACCGACACCTAATGAGAGTTTGAAGGACCCTGTGGCCTGTGAAAGTGGCGATGCTCCTGTCGTTTGGGTGCTTCACCTTGTTGGGGTTGCCGGGGTAGGGCTGCCACCTATAGTCCCAGAAGAACCGCGGGGTCCTGTGCTTCTTCATCTGAGATAGAGATAGAGATAGCATGTGGTCAGCAGACGGCTGCTAAGGATCAGGATCAGGGACGAGGACTTACCTGAGTCCCGCTCGTGTACATCGCGCGTATGTCCCACAGCTTGCATTTCTGGTCCTTGCCGTTGGAGATGAAGTACCTGCCGTCGCCCTTCGGGGACATGTAAGTCAGGCCCTCCGTGTGGCCGGGCAGTATGCCCTGCGCCCGGCTCAGGCCCTCGCCCCTAGTATCACACCTCCTGTCCCACACCTTCATTTTCGAGCGCGAGGAAAAGAAAGGACGCATCAGAGGCTGGGCCTCGCACTCTCATTTTCCATGGGGCAGGCGATGACAGAGAGAGAGAGAGAGAGAGAGAGGCGGGGAATCTCACCTTGATCATGCAGTCGTCGCTTCCGGAAAGGTAAACCTGGCCCGAGTCGCCCATGAAGCACACGGTGTTCACGTCGTCCTTGTGGGCGTGGGCCTTGGCCACAACCCTTTGCGCCTCCACATCGTACAGGTACGTCGCATAGTCGCTTGAGCCGGCGAGGATGAACTTTCCGTCGCCGGAAAAGTTGATGGCCCAAAGCCCGAACGAGCCGTCCGAGAAGCCCTCGCCAAAATCCAGAGGGATGTGCACGTCCGTGATGTTCTGGATGGACCTGTTCGTGCGAGCGCGAAAGAGAGAGGGAGAGGTGGAGAGAGCCTCGAGGTCAGGTTTGAGGACGAGGTGCGAGGACGCGGTGTGCGAGGGTAAAGAAGAAGCTTACCTCACGTCGTCCGAGGCGTTGATGTTTACGGCGTGGAGCGTGGGGGAGATTGTGGCGTAGACCAGCAGCTGGTTGTTCGGGGACAGGCAAGTGTCAGTGATGGTCCAGTTCAGAGACCTGGCCACAATCTCCTTACGGAGCTGCCAGGGCTGGTGCGCCTGGCACACGTCATACAGCCGGATCGTCTGGTTCTGGAAGCCCGCGATGAACACGTTCCCCTCCTCCGCAAAGTGGCCGATGTAAGCCCGCGAGTTTCCCGTGTCCACCACCTCAGGCTCCCCGTGCGGTAGGACTCGAGAGGACACCCTTGTTCTCTTGGAGGGGGACCAGTGGCCCGCGCACTCCCGCGTCCTAATCAGGCTCGACAGGTGGTGCCGCTGCGAAGAATCCCAGCCCACGTCGTTCTGCAAGATCCCCCGAAGGCGCTCCAGGGACTCCGCCTTTTGGGCGCGGTCACTCTCGTCCGAAGCGGAGGGAACTGGGTTCTGCTGCTGTGCCCCTTCGTTTCCGGTTTCTGCGACCCTCCCATCCATATAGTGTGTAACCCTGGGGAAGCCGGCCGCCGCCCTGGCTCTCGTGTTCGACGCTGGGCCGCTCCCGCCTTCGGATTCTTCCCCCTCCGAGAAGGAGTCGTCGGTCTCCTCGTCGTCGTCTTCGTCCTCGTCCACAAACTCAAGGTCATACTCCTCGTCC
>Ga0160423_10003463_pt1 | contig 13108 bp, 10 predicted proteins | sample CRUFie14St8metaG_FD_108191 | JGI IMG/M metagenome (GOLD analysis project Ga0160423, IMG submission 108191) | Marine microbial communities from the Costa Rica Dome - CRUD Field 142mm St8 metaG | ecosystem: Environmental > Aquatic > Marine > Oceanic > Photic zone | place: Costa Rica: the Eastern...
ATACGAGCAACCTTCGTGGTTGGGGCGATCAATAAGACTCGCTCAAAGTTCTGCCCGTTTTGAAATCATGATACTCCGCTCGTTGCAGCACCGGCTAATGGAAGCCGTTTTCCAGGCTGGCGTCATAGACCAGAAAGCATCACACTGCCCGACCATGACCTCTACCACTACCGTCTGCGTAACCGGAGCATCCGGCTTTATTGGATCTCATTTGGTGAAGCTCCTTCTCGAAGAAGGCTACCAAGTCCGCGGCACCGTTCGCGACGCCACCAACGAGGCGAAGACCGCGCACCTAAAAGCTCTCGGTAACGTTGAGCTTTTCTCGGCGGATCTCATGGTCCCCGGTAGCTTCGACGAGGCGATTGATGGTTGTGACTTTGTTATGCATGCGGCCTCCGCCGTCTACCTGACTGCAGACGACCCTCAGAAAGAAATCGTCGACGTTGCTGTCATGGGCACGGAAAACGTTCTCGATTCCGTGAACCGCGCATCGAGCGTAAAGCGAGTGGTCCTCACCTCCTCCGTGGCGGCCATCTTCGATACCGCCAAAGCGGCAGATTATGTCTTCTCGGAGGACGACTGGAATGATTCCGCGAATATCGAAGAGGAACCCTATAGTCTTTCCAAAAAACTGGCTGAGCAGCGAGCACACGAGATCGCCGAAAAAGCCGACCATTGGGATCTCGTCGCAATTAATCCCGTTTTTGTCACGGGACCGGTGATGACCAAGGTTCATTGCCGAACCAGCCCTTCGGTCGTCAGAAGCCTGATGCAAGGCCGGTTTCCCGGTGTGCCTGATCTTCACTTTTACCTCGTTGACGTGCGAGATGTCGCACGCGCCCACTTAGCCGCCATGAACCACGAAAACCCAGAGGCCCGATACCTCTGTGCCACCAAGAGCATGTCGATGCGCGAAATGGCCAAGGCTTTGCGGCAAGAATTTCCGAAGAGCAAAACACCGCGATTCCCTCTGCCCAGCGCTCTGATGTACCTCGCACCGATTTTCGACAAGCGGCTAACGTTTTCCTACTTGAGGAAGAACCTCGGTCGCACCCGAAAACTCAACAACTCGCGCTTACGCCGTGACCTTGTTCCAGATTTGATACCAAGCAAAGAGAGCATGCTCGACAGCGCGCGATCGTTCGTGGAACTGGGTTTCATCTAATGAGAAAGGCATCTCCCACCGCCAAAATCTACAACTCAAGAAGAGTGTCTGTTTTGATACTTCTTGTGGGTTGGGCAGGCTGCGGGGAGACGCCCGTTTCGGAGGAGTCTCCAGCTGAACCGGCGATTGAGGCAACGGAGTCGACGGTCGAACCGATCGAAGAAAGCGAACCAGAGGTATCAAACTCAGCACCTGTCTCCCCCGATGATGAGGCTGAAGACGAACGAGTTCAGGACTCTTTCCTCGGACAATCGGACGCTGCCCGCATCGACTCGCTGCGCCAGGCACAAATCGCCGAAGTCGAACGAGGCCGAGGGGGCCGAAGCCTCGCGTTTAAGGTCACGTTAGACGATGGGACGCAAGGCTACTTCAAGCCAGAGCAGTCGTTCTCTGGTGCTCATTGGTATGCAGAACTAGCCGCTTACTATCTTGATCGAACCCTCAAATTTGGTAGAACGCCACCATCCATTGGGCGTCAATTCGAATGGAGCTCGCTTCGTCGAGCCGCGGGTACTGATGGCCGGGTTTCGGAAGTCCGAGTCCAACCGGACGGTACCGTTCGGGGTGCTTTCATCTGGTGGATGCCTGAGAGACTAGTTCCACTCTCCACAGAGCGCGGATGGGAGAGTTGGGTTCGAGTGAATGGAGGCATTGACCTCACTCCCTTCCAGAGGCCCGCCGAGTACCGCGCCGATATTCGACGCAGAAACGAAGGACAGGCCCCAGAGAGAGTCAACAGTCGACCCGATCCAGACACCCGGGCACGCCCTGCAGAGTTGTCAGATATGATACTTTTTGATTATCTCACGAGCAATGTTGATCGTTGGGGGGGCGACAACACGAACATCCGCACTTATGGTGCTGGCGGGCCTCTTGTGTACCTGGACAACGGAGCCGGCTTTTGGCCGAACGCTCAAGTGTCACTTATGGAGACCCGGTTGCGAATGGTACAGCGCTTTCGCCGAAGCACTATCGATGCCGTGCGTGACTTCAATATCGACGACTTTCGAGCGAGACTCTCTTCCGATCCGATGGCGCCTATTCTCGACGAAAACTTAATTCAGGGAGTCGTCGAGCGAGTACAGAGGGTGATTGCTCATGCGGAACGAATGCAGGAGCGATTTGGCGAACGAATCTGGTTTGATGAAGCCAACCAAGACTCTGAAACCGTGACAGAATTGCCTGTTGAGCCCTAAATACCGGCCACTGCACTTGCCAACAGGTTGAAGAAAACACAATGTTTTCAGGCCGTCGGTTCTGGCACATCCCGTGCAAAAGCATCGAGGCATGCAAACCGAACGGAATTCCACGCGGACCACAAATCCGCCACCTCTTCCCTTCCGACTTTGCAACGTCAAGCGGAAGAGCAATGACTGGCTTGAGAAGATTGACCCGGCTGCAAGGGCGGTGCTTCTTCGGACCGGTAGCGGGAACCAGCAATGGCCCGCAGGCCCACGACTCGCGGGTGCGGTAGCCCAGCCGGTGACCGCCAAGGTTTCTGAACCTGTCCTCTAAGGGTAGGCCTTCTAGTTCCGAAGGGGTACAGAGACCGCAACCGGATCGCGGTGCTCCGGTCGAGTCCCACTGGTTCTCAACAGTCCCAGCCGGAGAATGTCGCCGGTAAAGCCATCAGGCAGACCATGATCAGACACAAGCTGATCTCCCTCCTGCAACCACGCAGGAGAAAGCACGCCATCAAAGAGCAATTCGACCCGCCTTGGACGGTAGCCATAACCCACTCTGATCGCGAGATCGTGAGGACAAGCACCGTGGGCACGGAAGGCTATTCGAACCATCTGGGAATCAGGGAGTCGTGTCGCCCCCACAACGGAGAGGCAATCGGTCAACATTTCTCCCTCACCGGCTTCATGAGCGACAAAATATCGAGCTGCCGGCCCTCCACGCGGATCGGAGCCTCGTCGCAACATGATGTACTCGCGATTCGCGACAACTGGACCAAAACCAGGGCGCGCTAACCAGTTTCGAACAATCGGTTCCTCCCGAGTCCGGATCAGGCTTTCATTACCCCTAAATCTCTCGCGATATCCGACCGCCAAAACCACCACATCCCCACCATGATCCGGTGGAGGAGCTCGATGCAAAAGCTGCCTCTCAGCGAGATGAGGTAACAATTCATACGGGGCTTGCAGCTGCTCGTCCTCATTGACTGCATCGATCACCTGCCGCGCAAGCTCGGTCCTTTCACTTTCGCGAAAATCCTCAAAGCGCTCGAATGAAACCCACGAGACAACCGAGCAAACCAACGCAACAACGACCGCTATCACTCGAAAACGGTCTCGAATTTCTACGAATCCATGAAGCGCAGCTACGACCAAAAAAGGAATCGCCGGACTCAAATAATGGTCATCTGCCCGAATCGCCGCAGGGAAATGGCTCAAAAGATTGATCGCAAAAACCGGTAAAACCGGCAGCAAGATCCACCCTGCCCGCAACGGAAGAAACGCAAGCGGGGCGAGCACCGCTGCTAGATATCCAAGCCTCTTCGGTGCGAGCACATGAGCGATGACTTCGTGTGGATGGGTAATCCAATGCAAAACCACCCCGAAGGTGCTCTGTCCCCAAGGACCAAAATGTTCCCCTAGAGAGCCTCTCGCTGGCGCCAAAAAGGGATGAAGAACAAAAAAGAAAAAACCAACGTAGAGCACCGAAACGAGACATACCCGCTTCGCTATCGGGCGAGCAGGTGGATGTCGCCAAGCGAGCACCGCCGCCATAATCCCTGTGATAAGCAAAAGGTCCTCACGGCAGCAAGCCACTCCCACAGCCGCCCATGCCAGGCCTCTGGCATCTTTCAAATGCATGGATAATAAGGCGCAAGACAGTGGAAAAAGAGCCAGGGTTCCCGGGTGAAACTCTCCGGACACAACAGGAAAAAACCCGGGATATAAGAGATAAGCAGAGGGAAGAACCCAACAACCTGGGCGCCCAAAAACGTCATTGCCTATTCGTGCCAGGGGGAAAATTGCGGCAGTCGAGATAAGAGCCTGGGCGGCTAATAGAACCTCAACCGTTCCGAAAAGGCGTCCCAATACTCCGAGAGGGAAGAGAACCGGAGAAATGTGAAGACCCAAAACATTCGAACCGACGATAGGGTCCCAAAAGTCTGCTCCACTCAACCCCCACGCCATCCTCGCATAAAAAGCGAGGTCAAACGTCTCATTCTGGACGTTCACATAACGGAAATACGCCGCTAAAAAGACAAGAAATGCCGAAAACAACCACAACGCAACCAAGCCGCGTTCGGGAGGTGCGATGTAGGCGAGGAAGCGTGTAAGCCTCGACTCTTGATCGGACTTCTTCACCAAGGGTTCGACAGGAATCACGCGATGCTAGTGCGCGAATCACCCGCGAAGATGTTTTGCCGTTTGCGCAACTCCTCGTATGCGTCGTGATATTCGGCGAGATCTCCCGGCGGACAATAAGCAGCCAGGATTTTCATCCCAAACCCAGGAGGTGCAGCGCCTCCGGCACTATGCAAACCGCATCGCCACGACACCTCGCCTCGCAAGTGCACTGCCTGCTGGGCACCATAAGGGCGCATCTCGAACCAAATCTTCGTGCCCGGCGGAGGAGCGTCCAATGTCCTCACAAAAAGACCCTCACGGCTTACGTTGTACGTAAGCCCGTATACCGGATGCAGTTCACCAGCTGGCCGAAACGCGCACATCACGCCATGCAGCATTCGATCGGACGCCCGAAGGTTCGTCAGTTCGACTCGCAAAAGCTCATTGGCGAGAAAGAGTAAATGATCCGGAGGGGATCCCTCCTGTCCCACCGCGGCGTCCCCGATGGCTCGAGCGCGTTCTTGAAGTGAAGCCTCGTCATCACCAAGCAGAATCAAAGGCACTCGACCTCCGTCGGTTTGATTCCGAAGGTTTTGGAGTTCTTCAGAGAGGCGATCCGGGCGGGCGGCTTCATGAGCCACGCAGAGCGCAGGGACTTCATGACCTAATAAATCAGACGTTATCGAAGCGCTGCCATCTTCAAAGCGAATATCAAAGCCTGCATGCCGCAAAATACGACCTAGTAGGACCCGCTGTTCTCCAACCGGATGAACGATCAACGCCGTACCTTGCGTCACTGGCGGACGTGCGGTGAGATCCAAGTTAGCTAGATTTGCGAAACGCCTCGTGATGCCCCCGACATCACCCCGCACGATCACATCATCCGCACCAAAAGCATGCGCTTGGTGAAAAGCTCGGTCACTAGGGTTATCCACCATCGCCACCACGGGAACCGAGAAGAGGCGTCCCTGGCCGCGAATCCAAGAGACCAGAGAGTCCGCGTCAAGCGCTCCCGGTTGGATAATTACTCCCCAGGGGGTGTCACCGGATTCCATGCGCACTTTGGCCGACTCCGCCGACTCAAAAAATTCGCACTTTCTTCCAGCTCGATCTAGCGCAGTGCGCACTTCGGATTGCTCGTACTCGGCGAGCTTCGCTACCACAAACGTCGTCATCAGGCTCTCCCGCCCTCGCGATGCTTCGCGTGGCGTCCCGCGTAGTCTACACCAAGTCTACCCCATCAGTTCAAAGGTTTGTAATCTCTGCGTTGACCTACTCCCCGAGACTGGTAAGGCTCATGCCCATGGAGAAGCTGGCCACAAATCGTGGACTCTATGCGATCATCGACCCGGAACACTGCGCCGGGAGAGATCCTATCTGGGTGGCCAAAGAAATTCTCGCCGGCGGATGTGCGATGATGCAGTTACGAGCCAAGAAGCTCTCCGACGGTGAAATTCTCGCACTCGGTAAAGATCTGAAGGCGCTTTGCGGTGCTTCCGCAGTCCCCTTTGTATTAAACGACAGAGCTGACCTCGCAGAAATTCTTCAAGCTGACGCTCTCCACCTCGGCCAGGACGATCTTCCGCTACCGGATGCCCGATCGATCTACGGCGGCAGCATCGGACTCTCGACGCACAGCTATGAACAGGCCCGTGAGGCCTCGGTAAAAGCTGAAATGATCGGGATAGGTCCCATCTTTCCCACACAGAGCAAAATCAACCCTGATCCCTGCCTAGGATTGACCGAACTCGAAAGAATCGCGCGAGATATCAACGTCCCGTGCATCGCAATCGGGGGAATTACCGTCGAACAGGCGCCTGCCGTATTTGGTACTGGAGTTCAGATGATCGCCATGATCCGAGCCATCTCGATGGCTGATCATCCACGCTCCGCTGCACGAAAAGTACACATTGAGGCAGCGAAATGATGACTGTCATCGGTATCGCCGTTGGGGCGAGCCTCGCCCTCGGCGGGGTTTCGCTCGCCGTGAAAAGGATCCGTGCCCGAAGGTCGAACGAAGAGCGAGCAACCACCTCGACAAAATCTGCCCAGACAGGAGCCGATTACTTTCAGGCTAACGACGCCCTTCTCTACGGCTCAGAGAGCGTCTGGCTCGCCGGCTCACTTCATATCGGGCACGCCGAAGGTCGACTTGGACTCTTCCAATGTCCCGGCCACGCGAAATCCCCATGGATTCTCGAGACTCGCGGTAGCTTCCCCGAGATCGTCATGCTCAAACCTCTCCCTCAATTCCCGTCTGGACCTGTCCCACGTCTATGGCAAGAGGGTCGGCGTTCCTACCGGTTTGAACGAACCGTGGAAGGCGCATTCGACCTAGCCGGTGACATTGCACTGCCTGAAAACAAAAGCGGAAGCCTCGATATCCTCGCGTCCGTATGCGGTCGTCGTGTCGTACTGCTGCGTTCCGGCGACGCCACACACCTCGCGCTCGAAGGGCCGTCCGTCGAGCGTCATCAAGTGACTCGCCTGCCGGGTGAAAATAAAGGGCCCTGAGGCTTGTGGACTAGGCCTCGGGCTCTATTCCGAGCGAGGTCTCATAGAACTGAATAGAAGTCTCCACCGAAGCAGTAAGAGCCTCTTGGATCAGCTTGGAACTCCCGTCTTGGGACTTCTTCAGCACCTCGTAGTAACGCTGGCGCTCTGTGGCGTGAATGATCGCTGGAGGCAGGTCATTATTCAGCAACAGAAGGTTCATGATCAAACGGGCAACCTTCCCGCTGTTCTTCGGGAAAGGGTATATCTGGAGAAGCTGGAAATGCGCCTGAGCCGCGAGTCGGATGGGATGAACCGAACGCTTTGTTTCGGCTGCATTCAACCACTGCACAAACTGTCGCATCTGATAGCTGATACGAGCGGGCTTCGCGATCTCGTGGAAGTAAAGCCGATGCAATGGCATTTCCTTGCGATACATCGGTGCACCACGCCCCTCGACCTCTTCAGGACAGAGCGTGACGTAAATCTTCTTGATCACATCCAACGTGATCTTGAGGCGCTTCTTTGAAGCCAGATCACGGATCATGTTGATCGCAGCGCGATGATTTCGAATTTCGTCGTACACGGGAATGAGGGACGAATCACTAACAACTTCATCGGCAATCGCCGACTGAAGCTCGTCCATCGTGTAAACAACACCTTCAAGAACGCTATCGTGATAAATCCACGAGATGTTCAAACGACTGTTAAAGTCCTCTTGAACATCAGGAGAGATCTGTTTCGCGAGCTCACCAAGGTACTGCACCCGCTCTTCGATATTATCCCCTCGCAGAGCCTGAACCACGAAAGCCTCCTATATACCTGAAATTACGTGCTAATTTCTATATCAGCAACGGCCGCGGAGTATAACGACTCCGACTGTCTTGGTCAACTTTAGATTCCTAAATCACTGTTTTTGCTCTTGTTTTCGGGTAATGAGTCCCCAGCCGCTACTTGTCTGCCGTCACTTTCCACTGCTGGAGACCAAGGTCTCAAAAGAAGCGCTCGTCTTGAAGGAACCCAACTCCCATGGTACGCGCGCTCGGTGGGCGGACGAGTGCGCATGAGGTTGCCCGGTCACCTCGCTATCATCATGGACGGTAACGGCCGTTGGGCTGAGTCTCGTCACCAGCCTCGTCCTGAAGGGCATCGGGAAGGTGCAGAAGCGGTCCGACGAATCGTTCGGCACTGCCGACGAATCGGAATCCCGAGACTCACCCTCTTCGCTTTTAGTGAACAAAACTGGGACCGACCTGATGAAGAGGTGGCGGCCCTGATGACACTTCTCGTTGACTTTCTTCTCAGTGAACGAGAGGAGCTCCACGAACGTCAAATCCGACTCTGCGCCATCGGGCGACTCGATAAACTGCCTAGCCGGGTGCGACAAACGCTGGACCGACTCGTGGAAGAAACCCGCGAGCACAAAGAGATGACCCTTTGCCTCGCTCTCTCCTATGGTGGGCGCGAGGAAATCACCGACGCCACGAAAGAACTCTGCGAAAAGGTCGCCCAAGGGCTCATCCGTCCGGACGAGGTCACCGTAGACTTGCTCGGCTCCAGACTTCAATCCATGGAGGAAGGTCCAGTCGATCTGCTTATTCGCACCGGTGGCGAAAGACGAGTCAGCAACTTCCTTCTCTGGGGCGCAGCGTATGCTGAACTCGTCTTTTCTGAGTCCCTGTGGCCAGACTTTACAGACGAACACCTTGACCAAGCTCTTCACGAATTCGGACGCCGCGAACGCCGCTTCGGAAAAGTTCTTTCTCTCGCAGACTCAGCGGTAGGCTCATGACCGAAGTATCCCCGGCATCCACACCCAAAAGCTCATGGCTCAAGAACACGCTAACCCGGGTTGCGTCAGCTGCGGTTCTTGTCCCCATCATTTTTTTACTACTCTTTCACGGACCCTCCTGGGGGTTTCCCGCCTTTGCGATGGTCGCGGTGGTGATCGCGTCCCGCGAACTCTACCAAATGGTGCTCCCGGAGCATCGAAAGCTGGCCGCTCTTGGCAGCCTTACAACCCTTGGCGTTTGCGCCAGCGTAGCCTTGCAGCCTCACCCCCAGGCGGTCTTGATGGCAGTCCTCGGCTCCGGAGTGCTCGGTCTAGTCGGAGGACTTGCCGCTCCAGAACCCGTTGAAAAGGCCGCAAACCGGCTTGGGTGGCTTGTCGCCGGACCGAGCTATCTGGGTACTTGTTTCGGGGTTCTTATCCTTCTATCGATGCAGGAAAACGGCGGGCTTTGGGTAATCCTGGCCATGTTCTTTGCTTTTGGAAGCGACACCGGAGGCTACTTCGCGGGAAAATTCTTCGGCAAACACAAGCTCTACCCAAAGGTGTCTCCTAAGAAGACCGTTGAAGGATCGATAGGAGGCCTTGTCGTAACCGCCGCTGGAGCGGTGGCCGCGCACTTCTGGTTCCTCCCAGAGCTTCCACTCGTCGATGGAATCATCCTCGGAGTGATCGCCGGAGCCCTTGGGCAGCTCGGAGATCTATGCGTCTCACTCATCAAGCGAAGCACGGGAGTAAAAGACTCCGGTTCACTCATCCCGGGACATGGTGGGCTCCTTGATCGAATCGATGCCTTAGCCTTTACGGGAGCCGCCACTTGGCTCTATTTTGCCCTCTTCATTAGCGCATAAGAATTAGATCAACTCATTTTGACGCAGTGCATGATTGACTGCCGTCTCCTCCGGTGGGAGAACCCGCCGGTCTCGAACTTGGGAACCAGCCGTCCGTACCAAAGGGAGGACCGATGTCGAACGAGAGCGAATCCAGTCAAGAGCAAGACGATTTTCATTTTTTCAAGGTAATCCAGGGCTATCTGAACGCCGCTGCAAAGGCGATCGAGCTGCCCTCGCACGTCCATGCCATCCTCTCGGAACCGAAGAACGAGCTTATCGTTCACTTCCCTGTCCGAATGGACAACGGTACCATGAAGATGTTCAAGGCTTACCGCATTCAGCACAGCAACATCCTCGGGCCATATAAGGGTGGAATTCGTTTCCACCACAACGTCCGTCTTGACGATGTGAAAGCGCTAGGCGCGATGATGACTTGGAAGTGCGCGCTGATGGGTATTCCCTTCGGCGGTGCCAAGGGTGGTGTTAAGTTCAACCCCCGACAGCACAGCGCCGACGAGATCATGCGGATCACTCGACGCTTCACGCATGCCCTCGGAAACAATATTGGTCCGAACTACGATATCCCCGCACCGGACGTCGGTACCAACGCTCAGACCATGGTCTGGATGATGGACACTTTCATGAACTCCGTCACCAACGTCGACAAGAACGCACAACGTGCCGTCGTCACCGGCAAGACCCTTACCTGCGGCGGGTCACTTGGACGAGAAAAGGCTACAAGCCAGGGCGTCGTTCACTGCATTTTGGAATGGGCCAAAGACAACCGGGTCGAGCTCGAAGGCAAGACCGCGATCATCCAGGGCTTTGGTAACGTTGGTTCGAACGCCGCAGTGCTTCTCGCCAAGCTGGGCGTTTCAACGGTAGCTGTCGGAGACCACACCGGATACCTGCACAACGAAGAGGGTTTCAACGCGCACAAGCTCACCGACCACGTGAAGCGTTCAGGTGCGATTGCTGGCTACGCACGCGGGGAGACGATCTCTCGAGAAGAATTCTTCTCAACGAAAGCAGACATCTTCATTCCTGCTGCGATCGAAAACCAGGTCGGCGTCAATGAGGCAGAGCTTCTCGACGTTCGACTCATCGCCGAGGGCGCGAACGGTCCTATCAACCCCGAAGGCGAGAAGATCCTCGAGCAGCGCGGCATCGACATCATCCCTGATATTCTCGCTAACTCCGGCGGCGTAACGGTGTCCTACTACGAGTGGGTGCAAAACCGACGAAGTGAAACTTGGGATCTGGATGAGGTAGACTCTCGTCTCGAGGTGGCCATGAAGCGCGCATACCAGCGTGTAATGTTCACCGCGCGTGAGCGAAACCTATCGCCACGTCTCGCGGCGTATGCTCTCGCTCTCGAATCTCTAGGTACCGCCTTCGCAGAGCGCGGCATCTTCCCCTGAGCCGATCAAACCTCGACGCTTCGACTACGACTCGTACACTGCTAGTCTGACCTCGCCGTGAGCGCGTTATGCAAAACCGGGGCGTCGCCGCGATCAATCGTGCGTGAGCGAAAGCCCCACCGTCTATGGTCTTGGAGCCTTGTCGGGTGTCTTCTCGGCATATGCTTGTCCATAAGCTCTACCTCTCACGCTCAAACACCACCCGTGGCTGGCAACGACCGTCTCTCCTCCGCGACTGAGAACGTTCCTGCAACGAGCCTCCCGCCCAGCATCGATCAAAGCCGAGAGGTCAGGTCCGAAGAAAACCGAGACGGTGAGGAAACCACCGAAAACGAGAGCGAAGAACTTCTCACTCCTCGCTATGTTGTTCAGCGCATTCGAATCGATGGAGCGTCTCGCACCGCAGCAGGACTCATTCGGCGCGAGGTAGGCATTCGCGCCGGAGACTTACTCGTCGCCGATGACCCCACCACCGACTCGATCCGCTGGCGACTCATGGCGACAGGTTGGTTTCGGGACGTTCGACTAAGTCTTGAGAGAGGCACAGAGCGCGGACAAGTCATTCTTGTTGTTCGCGTTCGTGAACGAAACACCCTCGTCATCCGGAACGTCTTCGCTGGAGTCTCTCAACGAGTCTCCGATAGCGAAGACAGCTCTGCAGATCCGGTCCCTTACGGTGGACTCGCTATCGAGGAAGGAAACCTCTGGGGCAGAGGACTCACGCTTGGAGCAGAGGCCTTGATTTCTGGTCCGCAGCAAGCAGGGAGAATTTACTCTTCGTATCCCTCGGTTCGAGGATTGGACCTTGGACTGCACAGCGAGATCATGCTCGCCAACGCACGAGAGTTTTTTGGAACATCCCCTCAAGTCAGTATCGCCTGTACACCGGAGTTTCTTGAAGAAGAGGAAGAGTGCCCAGAGGAAATCGAAGCTAGAAATGCCGTAGTCTTCTACAGACGACTCGGCTTTCAGTTTGGAGGAAGTACAAGCCTCGGAACGCTGGGTCGTTTCACTCTTGATTGGCGTGGAGATCTCGTCCGCGTTCGGCTTCGCCCCAGCGCTGCTAGCGAAACTCGCGTCGGGCCATCCGGCGAAGAGGACACCCGTCCGATCGATTTCGCCATCGCTCCTGGCTCGAGTCTCGTCTCCCTACTCCGCGTTAGCTACCAATACGAAAACCGGGACCACCCTCTCATACCAAGAGAAGGAGCGACCTTTACTCTCTCTTCTGACTTCGGCGCTCAGCTTTTGGGTTCCGATTACGAGTTCGTAAGAGTGCAGGCCTCTTTCAATCGATGGGCTCCCATCGGTCAGCAACAGTACATACGACTTGGCGCATTTCTGGGCGTCGTATTCGGAGAGGCTCCTTTCTTTTATCGGTTCCACATTGCTGATCTCACCGACTTCATACCCTCCCGCATTATGGGAATCAGCCTTGACCATCGAGCCACGCCGAACCTACTGAGCACCTCTGTAGAGTGGATGCGAATCGAAGAGCGAGCGATGAGGCTCGACTTTGAATACGGATACACTGTCCCTCTAGGCCGACGGCGGCTGAACCACCTGCGGCTCTACGGATTGGTTGGTCTCGTTGGGCTCGGCAACAAGCGAGACGTTTACCTCGGTGTCGAGGGCTACTCCGGTCTTAGCCGTTTGCCACTCGATCTCACCCTCGATTTAGGGATTCGATTTGAGACACCGGCGGGTCTTTTTCAAATCGCCTTCTCCAACCTCTTAGGTTTCTTGCCCTGATGAAGCGCGCTCTGTGCATGGGCTTTGTAGCTCTCTTCCTTTGCAGCGTTTCCACGCATGCAGAGGCCCAAACTTCGGTTCGCGAAATCGAATCGACTTGGGTAGATGGTCAGCCCGAGGTTAGCTTCGATTTAAGCTCAATGGTCGATGCCCATGTGCGGCGAGAAATATCCAGCGGGCTAACTCGAACGCTCGCTGTTCAAGTCCTTGCCTATCGGCGCAGGGGTGGACGTCCGATCGCCGTCGCCCAGATCACAGTGCGCATTCTCTATGATCTTTGGGAAGATGAATTCCGAGTGCAACGCTCGATCGGATCCCGAAGCCGCACGGTGACTCAACCTACTCTTCAA
>Ga0160423_10003465_pt1 | contig 13106 bp, 9 predicted proteins | sample CRUFie14St8metaG_FD_108191 | JGI IMG/M metagenome (GOLD analysis project Ga0160423, IMG submission 108191) | Marine microbial communities from the Costa Rica Dome - CRUD Field 142mm St8 metaG | ecosystem: Environmental > Aquatic > Marine > Oceanic > Photic zone | place: Costa Rica: the Eastern...
CGCTCATGGACCTTCGCCACAAGGCAGGTCTAGGTGAACCGCGTGCGCGGTGCATGGGCGCTGTTGTACTTGTCGTGGCTTGCGACGGTGATGAGGCCTCCACGAGCATGCTCAAGGCGCTGCTGAAACGTGACGTCTTCGACGCAGGCGATCACGTCGAGGCATCACCGACCTACCGCAAGGGCCGCGTTCGGGTGTGGTGTCGTTCTGGGTTCCATTTGGACCAAGATCATCTCGACCAACGGTGGACCGAAGCCACAGGTGAAACCGTCGAGGATGTCCTCTTCCTTTCCAAACACGCTGCTGCGAGCGGTCGGCCTTGCCTGACCGTCCATCCAATCGGCGTTCCGCACCTCGAGCCCGGAGAAACTCCACCGTACGGAGGCCAAGCCGGGAAAGCGCCGCCACCTTCCCCCCGCCTCGCCTCATTTTGGCGTGCGCTCCAGCACCACACAGACGACGTGAGAATCCCGGAGTTTGAAATCAGCCTCGAAGTCACGCACCATGGACCATGGCAGCAAGGGCCTGCCGCCTTCCTTGAGGTAGGATCCACGGAGGCAACGTGGGCACACGAGGGTGCCGCAGAGGTTTGGGCGGATGTTCTCCTCGACGTGCTTCGACTTGAGTTGCAGGGAGAACAGACGCGGTGCGAGTCATCGCACGTTCCGGTGCTGGTCACGCTTGGTGGAGGCCACTACGCGCCACGTGGTAACGCCATGGCAGCATTGGATGGGGCCCTTCTCGGACATATGTTGGCCAACCATTCCCTGCCTTTCTCCCGTCTTGAGGACGGGACAGTTGGTGGGCGTTGGGCCCATGCATTGGACGCAGCCATCGCTTCAACCAAAGTCGCACATCACGGCAGGACGCTCGTCATCAGCCTCGACAAGAAGTCATTCCGGGGGTGGGAGCGTCGGGCACTTTTCGATCATCTTGAGGCCAAGGGCATCGAAGTGGTGGACTCTGCAAGGCATGCGAGCATGCTTCAGGACTTCTGAGGGTCGAGCAAGCGTCAAGAAGCGCCGACCACAGGACAACTCATGGCGAATGCGGGCCCCATCTCACGGGCCATCGTTGCCATGACCGGGGTGATGCCTCGATGGTTTGTGAGGTACATCTCCCGCCGTTATGTTGCGGGCTCGTCGCTCGATGACGCCGTGCGCGTCATGCATCGTTTGACCGAACAAGGCGCGTGTTTCACCATCGACGTGCTTGGGGAGGAAATCACATCCCTCGAGGAGGCGACGTACTTTCTCGAAGAATACCGTCGGGTGATGGCTCAAATTTTGGAGCACGGTTTTGACGCCAACCTGTCCATCAAACCGACAGCGTTCGGGCTCCTCATCGACGAGCAGGTTGGGTTGGAGAACATTCGGAAGTTGGTGCAGGAAGCAGCCGAACACGACATGTTCGTTCGTCTTGACATGGAAGACCACCGTGTCACAGATGCCACCATCGACGTCGTGTTGACGCTGCACGGGGAGGGCCTGGTGAACGTCGGTACGGTGCTTCAAGGGCGCTTGCACAGAACGCTCGACGACATTGAGCGCATCGCCGCCTCCTTGGGCAACGCTGCCGACCATCGCATTTGCAAGGGGATTTATCTCGAGCCCGAATCCATCGCGCATACCTCACGCCAGGCCATCACTGACGCGACCGTTGCGTGTGTGGAACGAGGCCTCGAGCATGGGGCTTACATCGGCATTGCATCCCATGATGATGCCGTGATTGACGCATCACTTGCGGCCTTGAAAAAAGGTGGATGGACGCCTGGCGAAGAAGCTGATCCGCGTGATCCCTCGCCGCCTGCACGCCTCGGCAAAGGGCCCGGTTACGAATTCCAAATGCTGCTCGGCGTTCGCGGTCCTTTGCGAAGGGGTCTGCGCGCGGAGGGTCATAGGACGCGCGTCTACATCCCCTACGGAGAAAAGTGGTACGAATACAGCATCCGTCGATTGAAGGAGAACCCGACCGTGGCCACACAAGTCGCCAAGGCTTTCCTGATGCCGTGGACCAACCGGCCGTGATCACCGTCGTCCACGGTTCCGTTTTCGGTCTTCATTCCGCCTTGGAACGACGGGATTCGGATTGAAACCGAGACGGCCTTCCTTCCACGCCTGCCTTCGTTCCCGTCCCGACATCGGTTTGGTTGGCTCAGGAGCCGGCGGTTGGTGGAGGTACATGCGAACGATTCGGTTTGCGGGTACCGTTCCCTTCAGCGTCCTGCCACGTCCGGTGTGAATGGCTCGTAAAATCCACGTTCGACCGCCATGTTCGATCATCGTGCTGGCGGTAAAGGTCGTGTCCGGCTGGCACACCATGTGATCGGGTCGAGAGCGATCGCCAACGGTCAACGTGAGGCGAACCCGGATGAGGTCCTCACGCAGGGCGACGACACGACGAATGTTCTCGGCCACGCCCGAGGTGACGGTCATCCCCATCGAATCCTCGAGGTGCGTGACTCGCCACAGCATGCCACCGTCTTCGAAGACGTCGTCAAGGTCCAGCACCTCATCGGCGTCCAGCTCGAGGGTCACCATCTGACTCTCTGGACCGTCCGTCAGCATGAACGGAACCTCCACCGCCTTGGGGGGTCGCAGATGGACGGTGTAGACGTGGCCGCAACCTTGGCATCGTACGCGGTGGTCATGGCCGTTTCCTTTGGGCTTGGAGGTGAGGATGTCGTGACCCTCAAACTCGGCACATGAGGGGCAGATCATCGCGTTGTGGAGGACCTCCTCCTCAACATCGAGGCCATCGTCCTCCTCGTCCATGACCCGGCCTCAAACCACGTGGTTTGAACCCATCGGAGGAGGGCTTAGGTTCAAGCCGTGGTCCGTTGACCCGAAAACATGGCGGACGAGGGGGCATCCCCTTCTCCAGAGGAGGCGTTTCGGGCTGCTTTGGGCGCACGACAAGACCTGGGCCGTGATGCGCCCGACATTGCCGCAAACATTGGGGTACAAATGGGCCACATGGGCATTGATGTCCCGACGGTCTCGGTGGTGCGCCGGCTCCGAGACATCGTGGTCACCCTCCAACCCCGTACGGTGGCCGAAGTTGGAGCAGCCATCGGTCACACCACCGCGTGGTTGCTTGATGCATGGAGCAGGGAGGATGTGGTGGCTCCCGATATGGTTGATGTGATGGAGGAGGGGAACAGGTTCGCTGTTATCCTCGATCGCGTAATCAAGCGATACGGCATGGAAGAATCAGCGCGCGTTGTGGTGGGGACCGTCGACGAGCATGCTCCACAGACCCGCGCGTGGCGGCTTGCTCACTTGGCCAGCAAAGAGCGTCCTCCGACCTTGATGGATGCACTCGACGTGATGATTCTTCGTGGCGGCATCGAATCCCTCAGCGCTCGGGCGGCATCAGGGCTAGAGCTGCTTCGTAGGGGTGGGGTCCTGCTGCTGATTGAACCGGCAGTACCAGGCGAGGACATCAACGACAGCACCGAAGAAGGGGCCGCCATCATTGCTGGATTCAACGCATGGATTTCTTTTGTCCAGCGCTGTTCCGAAGAACACGATTTGGCCTTTGTACCAATCCATGGTGGAACGATTGTTGCCGTGCGAAAACTAAGTTGATCACGTGTAGGCATCGAGCAACCGACCGATTTGCACGATACCGTACCCATACGCGTCGTCGTGTCCGTCTTGGCCGGGTTGCGGCCTGGCCGTTTCCATCAACCTCGTTTTTACGTCCTCGATGGTCTGCTCTGCACTGTTGTTTACGTCACCGCTTCTCAGGTCCGGTCGTGCTTCAAGCAGGTGAGCGAGAGCCGCGGTAACGTAGACTGTGGCCGCACTTGTCCCGTTCACCAAGCTCCATGTGTTGCTGTCTGCGTTGACCACGGCAACCCCTGCCCCAGGCGCCATGATCTCTGGCTTCTTGTCAGGGTCCTGACGTGGGAACAAGATTGGAAGCGGCAGGATTCGGCCGTCGTTGTCACCGATGGAGGAGCCGCTCCAATGTGTACCGTCCATGTGCACACCACCAACGGAGATGGCAAGATCGACGGATCCAGGACTGGCCACATCGCCATCATCGCCGCTACCTCCGTCGTTTCCTGCTGCTGCTACGACAAAAATTCCCTGTGCTAAGGCACGTTCGACTGCGGCTTCGCTGGCCCGGCCGCCACCTGGCAAGAAGGACAGAGCGCCCGGTGCGCCACCCAAGGACAGTGAAACGATATGTGCACCTTGATCGATGCACCAGTCAATGGCGTCCGCGAGGTCTTCATCTTCTCCTTCTCCAGATGAGCTCAAGCCCTTGACGACGTGGAGGTTTACGTCCGGCGCCATGCCAGTCAAGCCACCTTTTGCAACGAGAAGGCCTGCCATCGACGTGCCATGGCCGTGATCATCGTATGGGGTGGTTCCATTACCCACGACGTCCAACCACCCTGCCAAGGACACATGGTCCATGTCACGGTGCTGAAGGTCGATGCCCGAATCCACCATGCACACTTCGACGCCTACGCCCGAATAGCCGTTTCCTGCTGCCACGAGTTCAACGGCCTCTTGTTCAGCATCGAGGGCAAGACGAGATGGCTGAATCAACAGGCTGTCTTCTGGCAGCAGGAGCACGACGGCCAGAACACCGGCCGAAAGAACGGCGAGGGCCACGAAGGCCGCAGTCATCCCCGTGCCGGGCAGGGTGGTCTCCTCAGGAAGGCGAGGAGCGGGTGGAATCTCAGATGGAGGTTCCATGGTCCATCCTCAGGCTGCGTTGAAGGCGTTGACCGCCTCGGAAAAGACGTCAACAAAGCGGTGCGCATCCTCTTCTGAGGTGTAGAAGTAGGCGCTGGCTCGCAATGAGTCTCCGCTGACGTCCCTGTCTTCGAACCAAGAGTGGACGCAATGACGTCCCGACCGTACCATGACTCCGGCGGCCTCATCGAGGAGGATGGCAAGATCATGAGAGGGAAGGTGTTCGTCAAGCAGGATGGAGCAAATGCCGCCGCGCAGGCTTGCGTCTTCCGGTCCAATGATCCTCACGCCTTCCAAATCTCGAATGCCTTCACTCATGATTCGATTGATCTTGACTTCATGTTCATGCACATCGTCAAGGTTGAGCTCTGAGAGGTAAGTCAACGCCGCCTCGGTGCCTACGATGCCGGCATAATGGCCCAAACCTGCTTCGAACCGAGCCGGTGGAGCGGCCCATTGCATCCCCTCATAGGTGGATGTGGCCACCGTATGACCGCCCGTCAGAACTGGGTGCATGGTCTCAAGGAGGTCCATTCGGCCCCACAACGCCCCCATACCAGAAGGTCCCATCATTTTGTGGATGGAACATGCGAAGAAGTCTGCACCAAGGTCGTCGATGTTGATGGGCAAGTGCGGTGCCGATTGCGCCCCATCAACGCAAACAAGAGCGCCATGGTCATGTGCAATGCGTGCAATGTCTTTCACGGGCGCGGTCACACCATCGAGGTTACTGACATGACCTACGGACACCATTTTCAGGCGTTCGTCGAGTTCAGCACAGGTTGCTTCAAACCCTTCGAGATCGAAGGTGTTCTCTTCAGTTGAGGGCAAAACCCTGTGGTCCACACCATGCGTGCGTTCAAGCTCGAGCCATGGGATAAGGTTGGAGTTGTGCTCCTTGTCGGTGGTCAAGATGACGTCACCTTTGTTCCATGAAAGGCCTTGGGCCACTTGATTGAGAGCATGGGTTGCGTTCTTCATGAACGCGACTTCATTGACGTCTCGTGCACCGATGTGCTGGGCGAGCAGCCTTCGTGTGGAGGCCATGGTCTGTGAAACAGATGTTCCCAGACGATGGACGGAACGGCCACCGCATGCTGGGCGCATCGTGTAATAGTCGTTTACGGCTTGAATGACAGCATCAGGCTTGAGCGTCACGCAGGCGTTGTCAAGGTAGGCAGGAGCCACGTCGTCCCTTAGCAGGGGGAAGTCTTCACGTCGATTCAGCATCATCACCAAGCCTCCTTGTTGACCAAATAGTCGTTGACGGTCGTATTCAATCCACATGACACACAGGTCAATCGACTCGGGGTAGGCGTTGAGCATGTTTCACAGGCACCGTCCAGTTTGCCCCACCCACTGCAGTCGCTGTTCATGCAATGAACATACACTTCACCGTCACGTCGCTCAAGATCTTCGCTCTCAGCACCACAGGATGGGCAAGACAGGTCCCCTTCCACCAGGGCTGCGTCATGAGATGGACTTTGGTCCGCTAAATGCGCGGCACGTGTCCTCACTTTGGCGTCTTGTCCAAGCATGCGTTGTGGGTACCAGGCCACGATCAGCAGTCCGCTCAACACCAGCGGCGCAGAAAGGACATGCAGCGTAAGCACACCCCATCGGTCCGCAAACCGGTCAGAGACGAAATGTGCACCGCTCCAAGCGTTGATGATGACGACGATGCCCCAAACCACGAACAGCGCAGCCCAGCCAAACAGAGAGTGCTCCTCCATTTCTTCCGTCATTTTTCGCACGTCTTCATGGAGGTGGTTTTCCTCGACGTGCAGGTCCCGGGTTTCCCTGACGGCGGTGCTCAGCATGTAGAGCATGAAGACAGCAACCACCGAGAGAAGCGCTCCGAAGGACAATTGCGGTAAGGTCGCGTCAAGCGGAAAATTGGGGTTTTCCACGTGAAAAAGGAGTTGAGCGAAAAACAACAGCCCCCAACTCACGAACATTGTGATGGCGTGGATGCGCATCACGGGATAGGTCGTCCAGAGTCGAACGGCGAACCAAATCCAACCGGCCATCGAAGCCAAGGTTTGCACATATGCTGCTCCAGAAACGGACGTCAATCCTGTGGTTGTCGGGTCACCACCACTGAACACTTCTCCGCTCATGCTCCCAAGAAGGAATGCCGCCATGCCGATTCCGAGGGTGATGGCGCCTTGTTTGCGGTCTTCTGCTTGAGTGAGGGTAGCGATGAAGGTCCACTCGCGGCGGATGCGATCTGTGGGTTCAGTGAGCGGTCCCATCGGTGGCGTGGAACGCTTCAGCTTCACCTCAGAAAGCCGCAACCTGTGGTTGATTGGCGCGTCGTGTTCGCGCGCCGTGGCCTCGGCCATGATTGGTGGTCGAGCGAGGCCCTTTGAGGCCTTTCCTCTGCTGCCTACGCCGAAGAGTGAGCGTTAAACGTGGGTGACTGTTCGGCGGTTTGAGCCGAGATCGCATAGCCTGGTAGTGCGCGCGACTGGAAATCGCGTGGGTCCGTCCCTCGGGAGTTCAAATCTCTCTCTCGGCGCCTTTCACGACCAGATGTCGACCTGCTCTTGGCACCCCTCAACCCAGGAGGGTCCTCGAATGAAGGGTGCTTCAACCGCTTCAAGTGGTTTCACTGTGGTGCCATCGGACCACGTGCCCATCGGGAGCAGGAGCTCGTGGTCGAGCAGATGAGCTTCAGCAAATGACGACGTGAACGTGTCGTTTCGTTGCATGGCCACCAACCATTCGGCTTGAGCGTCAACACGGCGGTAAAACGCATGGTCGGCCAAGGTGTCATGGACCGGTGTCGAAGCGAGGTAATGCGATGCAATGAGGGGTGGAAAACCATGCCGATCGCTTGGTATCCGCATCAACACGACATCAGCGATATCTGCTTCTTGGTGCCAGCGCATGGCATGACCAACACCGTGGCATGGATCTACGCTGGTGTCATCTTCTGCGATGGCGACATGCACCAACGTGGCGTCGGGACGAGCCGTGAGGGAGCCGTAGATGTCCGGGTCGTTGGCATGGGTGTATGGCTGCTCAAGGTCGACAAGGAGGGCCTCTGTGGCCCAACCACGTTCCATTGCCGCAGCCGCGACCATCATGGCCATGCCTGCACCAAGGCTGTGTCCACCGAGGTAAAGGGCGGACGGGTCGATCACCGCTCCCATGAGCCATCCCTCCGTGTCGGCCTCTTCACTCAGCAGCAATTCGCGTTCCAACACGTCCATGGCGGAGGCCATGGCGTCCATTCGTAGTGCGTGCTGAGGATGGTTCGAGCGTCCACCCGCGACGACGGGCTCCTCTTGCCCTTCGATGATCAGGTGCGACGGGTAGGCAACATGCACCACCACCATCCCTTTGGCCGCCAAGTGCTCGGTCCAGTCCGTGTAGTCGGAAGCGAGCGGGGCTCCAAATCCAGGGAACACGAGTCCGAATGGTACGCGCAGACCCGGTGGTTCAACGGTATACACAGGCCATGTCACCGTCATGCGGGACACCACATTTGGGTCCTCTCCCTCGAGATGAGTGAGCACCTGCTCGGGGATGGTGTAGGACATGGTCGTGGTTTCGGTCAGAAAAGGCCCTGGTGCGGCTCCATAACCCTGAGCTGGCGTGGGGGGAGGTGTGGGCATGAGGTTCATCGCAGCAGGGAGTGCGGGGGTGAGGGCAAGCAGCGCGACAACCCCCAAGGCCAAAGCTCCCTGCTTCAGGATACGCTTGCCCTCCTTGTCCAGTCCCCACATGAGGGTGATGGGCAAGATCCCGAGCGCCATTCCTGCTGGTGCGAGGATGAACGCACCACGGTAGAACCCCCAGTTGAGCAGCACGTGAGTTCCAAGCAAGGCCAAACACCATCCCATTAGGCCGACCCCGATGAGGCGCGTGATGTCCTTTGCTCGACCCACAAGGTTGCGCTCAACCAACGTGAGCACCGCAACCAGGCCGAGGCCGACGAGCAGCCACACGCCCTGCTCACGGAGGAGGAAATCCAGCCACAATGCTCGAAGCGCGGAGGGCCAAAATGCGTCAGCGGGTGGTTCACCGTCCAGGAGCCTTATTCCAATCGGAAGCAACTCAACGCTCATGCCGACGGCTGCAACCATCCACCACGTCCAGAGGGGCGTGGACGCGTCGACCGGTTTGGGCGACGTCGCTTCCATGGTACCAACGGTTTGGTTGTGGACTTCAACCCATGTTTGGGGCGTTTGGGCATCGCGAAGCGGTTATATCCACCCTTCAGGTGAGCCGAATCACGCCACCGTGGCTTAGCGGTATAGCACCTCATTGGTAATGAGGAGGTCGCGAGTTCGATTCTCGCCGGTGGCTCCATCTCCTCCATTCGCGCTTTTTGAAAGATTCGACCGTCAAGCATTAAGGTGCGATTTTTACAACAGCTGTTCAGGAGGGTTACCTCTCCTAGATGGGATGCACGATGAACAAGCGCCAGCAAGGCATTGACATGAAGCAAAGAGTAAACGAACTACAAACGCAGGTGGAGGACCTGAAGGCCCTCGTCAACACCCTGTTGAGCGTGATCTGTGAGGAACCCGATGGCGAACACTCTGGAGCTGCCCCGAAACCTGCGGGTGGGCCAGACACGGCATACTGCATGTGAGGTTCAGCCTTTCACCACGACGCGCGGCGAGAGTTTCGCCACCCGTCGCGCAAGTTCTGCACGTTCGGTAGCGTCAACAACATCGTCAACCGGCTTGTATGCTTCTGGAGCTTCTTCAGCCAACCCGCGTTCTGTCCCGTGTTTGAGGTGAATCCCAGAGGCTCGAAGACGCTCCATCAAAGCCGCCACATCGACTTGTTCGCGGGCCGCTGCCCGCGAAAGCCGACGCCCCGCGCCATGGCATGATGAACCAAAAGCGGGATTCATGTTGGTTTTTGGAGCGGCCAGAAGCCAAGACCCCGTGCCCATGTCCCCGGGGACGAGCACGGGTTGACCGGTGGGCTTGTGTTCGGGGCAGAGTTCTTCATGGCTCCCGGGGAAGGCACGCGTCGCGCCTTTCCGGTGTACGCTGCATGTGCAGCGCTTGCCGTTGATGACGTGTTCCTCATCCTTCGCGATGTTGTGCGCGACATCGTAGACTGTGGACCAATCAACGGTAGTCTTGGTGTGAACTTCCAACGCGGTGATCAGACGTTGAGCCAGAACCGCCCTGTTGGCAAAAGCATAGTTGGCAGCCGCTCCCATCGCCCCAAGGTAAGATTCAGCCTCGGGAGAGTGTCGGGGTGCAGCGGCCAACTGTCGGTCTGGAATCCACCAATCGTATCCTTCATGCCGCCAACCGCCGTCATCAGAAACAAACTGGCGTTCGAGATGCCGTACGTGGTCTGTGCACACTTGATGTCCGAGCCCTCGGCTGCCTGAGTGAATCATGGCTACAAGTTGCCCTTCAAACAGCCCCCATGCCTCTGCTGTTTCACGATCGACGACTTCCTCAACGGCCTGCAATTCAGCAAAATGGTTGCCGCTGCCCAAGGTACCCATGCTGGACATACCTCGCTCAAGTGCGCGAGCAGACACGGCGTCAATGTCGGCATCCAAACGACCGTTCGATTCCAACCGTCGGGGGTCATCAACTGCTCCAAGGCCAAGATCTGCCGCTGCAGGTGCACCTTCCTCGAGGACGTTCATCAGGTCCTGCGCCGAGAGGTCCACTCCGCCACGTCCAGATGTCCCTGACGGTACCCGGCCGCCGAGGCGTCGTGCGAACTTTGCCGGATCTGGCAGTTCGTCAGCCATCATGTCGAATGCAAGCATGCGTACGCCACAGTTGATGTCAAAACCGACCGCTCCAGGACTGACCGCGCCGCCCTGCTCACCCGCATCATGGTCCGTAGCAAGAACACCTCCGATGGGTAACCCGTATCCATAGTGGTGGTCGGCCATCGCCCAAACGCGCCCAACTGCACCCGGCAATGTCGCGGCGTTCACCAGTTGTTCTGGTGCACGTTCATCGCCGCTGAGCAGACCCTGAAGGTCCGATCCCACGATGGCGGCATCGGTCACCATGCGCCCGTGCTTGGCGATGCCGATGACTCCGGGGCCCAAGGGCTCCACGTGGTCTCTCCAGTCCGCCATGGGTGGTGGTGTCCACACGGCATCTTCACGCTTTGGACGGGCGAGGCTTCAAGGAGCGGTGTCGTGACCACACGTCAGGGAGCGACGATGGAAGGCCTCAGGTTCCAGACCCTCATCGACCGCGGTTACGACCGCCGGACCTGTGAGGTCAGCGGCTTGCCGTACTGGTCCTGCGATCCAACCCGGACCACAAGCGGTGACACCGATCAGGACCCTTACACGTTCATCGGCCATCCAATCCTTCCGGGATTTGATGAACGCGGACATGCGCTCAAGGAGCGGATGCGTGAAGCGTTCCTCGCGGCTTTCGAGGCAACAGACCACACCCGGGTCGAGCCTTATCCCGTTTTGGCGCGGTGGCGTGACGACATCCATCTCACCATCGCCTCGATTGCCGATTTTCAACCGCACGTTACCAGCGGCCTTGCGGAACCACCGGCAAATCCACTGACCATTTCACAACCTTGCATTCGCTTGACGGACGTCGACGCTGTCGGACGTTCTGGCCGGCATTTGACCACCTTCGAGATGATGGCACATCACGTCTTCAACCGACCAAATGATGGCGTTGAACACTATTGGATTGAAACCTGTGTTGACTTGTGTCATCGTCTGCTGACCGACACCTTTGGCATCGACCCCACGGAAGTGACCTATGTCGAGAATCCATGGAGCGGCGGTGGAAACGCAGGTGCTGCCGTCGAGGTCATCGTGGGTGGGCTGGAGCTCGCAACGCTCGTGTTCATGGACCTCGAGGAACATCCAGAGGGCGACGTCGAAATCAAAGGACTTCGATATCGCACGATGCCCTTGCAGATCATCGATACCGGGTACGGGCTCGAACGCTTTTGCTGGGCGGCAGCCGGGACGCCAACCATCTACGAAGCGATTTACCCAGAATCCGTCACATGGCTGAAGTCCTTGGCCAAGTTTGAGGACGTTTTGGCCCGATACAAGGACATCGATGTCGAGCGTTTGCTTGGGGAATTGAGCCGGCTGAACGGGATCATGAACATTGAAGCGGGCGTTGATGCCGATGCCCTTCAAGCCACGTTGATCGAACGTTTGGCTGAGTCGGGTGTCAACGTCGACCTCGAGGTGCTGACCGCAGTGACCGAACCATTGGCGCGCATTTACGCGATTCCCGATCACCTACATGCGCTGGCGCACATGCTTGGCGATGGCCTCGTTCCGTCCAATGCCAAAGACGGTTACCTCGCCCGCATGCTCGCGCGACGGGTCCTGCGAATGGCGAATGAACTTGACGTTGGCGTGACGCTGGCTGAGATGATGGCTCATCACCTTGATCATCACCTACCGCACCGGAAGATGAAGCAAACCCGTGAGGGCATGCTGCACATCCTCGATTTGGAAGAAGCAAGGTACAACGAGATGATGCGAAAGTCAGACCGATTGGTTCGCAAAGCGCTGGAGTCCACCCCGATTGACGCCACATCCGTGCATGACGACCTCCTGTTTGAGCTCGCTGACGTCCATGGCCTGCAACCAGAAATCGTGGTTGGCGTCGGTCGCAATGCCGGCTGGGAACACCTCGTACTTCGGGCCGGATTCGCCGCGGAAATGGCTGAGCGGCACGCCCGCTTGGCCAAGGAAGCGGCCACGTCGACCAAAGACGCAGCGGTGGTGGAAGACTTACCTGACCTTCCCGGCACATCGCTGCTGTTCTACGACGACGTCCACCTTACGGCAATGGAGGCCAGCGTGCTCGCATGCAAGCAGTTGCGTCCTGATGCAGTTGAGGGTGCAACGCATGCTGTGGTCTTGGACAAGACCTGCTTCTATCCCGAGGGCGGTGGTCAAGAAGGCGATCAAGGTCGTTTGTCCACCGAGGCCACCGACCGACGCGTCCTTGACACCAGGAAACAGGGTGAACATGTGCTCCACCTTGTCGATGGGCCGATGGAGGTCGGAGACCTCGTTCAAGGCTCACTCGATGCCGCCAGGCGCCGACAATTGATGGATCACCACACCTCCGTCCACATCGTTGGCGGTGCAGCGCGTCGTATTCTTGGACCGCACATCTTCCAAGCAGGTGCCAACAAATCCGTGGACAGCGCCCGTCTCGACATCACACATCACACCAGGCTGCAGCGCGAAGACCTCGATGCCATCGAGCGTCTTGCAAACGACGTTCTCGCTCAAGTGCAACGCACAGAAAAGACCGAATTGGATCGTCGCGATGCGGACCGAAAGCACGGATTCGACCTGTATCAGGGCGGTGCACCGAAGGGCGCTTCTGTCCGTATCCTGCGCATTGGCGACCATGACATTCAGGCGTGTGGCGGCAC
>Ga0160423_10003466_pt1 | contig 13105 bp, 5 predicted proteins | sample CRUFie14St8metaG_FD_108191 | JGI IMG/M metagenome (GOLD analysis project Ga0160423, IMG submission 108191) | Marine microbial communities from the Costa Rica Dome - CRUD Field 142mm St8 metaG | ecosystem: Environmental > Aquatic > Marine > Oceanic > Photic zone | place: Costa Rica: the Eastern...
GGGGTGCTCGTTCCCCTAATTCTGTTCGTCTCAACCCGCGGTTTTCCCGCCAAATGGGGGTTCTTGGGGATGTGTTCCCAATGAACATCGTGGGGGTGGGCATGAGTGATTTTGCCTTCAACACGCGTTTTCTACACGAAACATGATACCCCTTTTGTTTTGCGATACACCCCACCTCGTTTAAGAGTACAAATCCCTTGTTGTTCTCTTCTGGATCCATCCACATTCCACTTGGGCATTTGCACTCCCTCGCGTCGTTGAGGGAGGTGGGCAAGGGGTAATCAGGCAGGGGTAGGGAAGGTACGCCATTCCCATCCCACGACCGGGGCTGCCGGGAGGGGAGGAACAACCTCGATCGATCGATTGGGACCGACCAAACAGGAACACAGAGAGCCCTGGGCACGAGGGGAACCACAAACTGGAACTCCCTGTGCGGCACACTGAAGAAGAGAGGAAACAAGAGAGGGCTGGAAAACGGACTTACTTGTCAGGAGGAGAGGGGGGAAGACGGGCGTGACGAGGAGACGCCGCTTGAGGCGATCGGGGCCACAGAGATAAATCATTAAGATCTATCTCGTGGAGGACACGAGACCTGTCACGAACCGATTTTGGATCGAACAGAAGAACGAGCAGCGTTTTGGGGTCTGCAAAGCCGAGGTGGAAACGACAACAACAACAACAACAACAACAAAAACCATAAGTTGATACGGACGAGGCAACTCGAGGAAAGTCTGTAGTTTTTCTTCATTTGTGGCAGAGCGAGACAACTAATTGAACTTGGTGCAGCAGGCAGGCAGGCAGGCAGGTGTGAGCAGCGGGCTTGGGATATGAGCATGTCGAACCCCACGATGGACGAATTCGCGGTGGGGAACTCCCTGCAGGACGACTTTTTGAGGGATTTTATGACCGCGGGCGTGTACGACTTTGCGAGTGATATTGGGATCATACAGGACGGCCAGATCCCGTCGGTGGCCAAGGTCCACGGCGAGGGATGGGGCGGCGGCCAGCAGGTGTCGCAGGGCGCGGGCCCGTCCTCGTCCGCCGTGAAGCAGGAGGAGGGGTCGCAGGCCAACACCAGGGCGCAGGCCTCTGATGCGGGCACCTCCGGTTCGCTGGGCTTTGGGGGACAGGCGAGCAGGTCGCAGGGGGGCGCCGGCGCCAGCGCCAGCGCCCAGCAGCAGCAGCAGCACGGGTACGCGTACCCCCACGGAGCCGTTGGCGGGATGGGTGGCATGGGCGCAGGCGCGACTCCCGCCTACCCGCTCAGGCAGGAGTCCCAAAAGGGTGGCCTGCCCCAAGGATTGGGCGCGCCACATGGCATCCACCCGCACGGGTACGCGTTACCCCCACACGCCATGGGGTATCAACCGGCTCTTGCTCAGAACGCGCTTAGGGCCAACTCCCAGACGGCGCTGCAACACCACCACCACGCCTCGCAGCAGCAGCAACAACAGCTGTCTCAGGCGCACCCGCATGCTCTGGGAGCGGCGGGGGGTTACCTCGGCGGGGTCGGGTCGCAGCTCGGCGCCCACCCGGGCGCCATGGCGGCGATGGGCCTGCACGGGATGCCCCACCACGCCCACTTTGCGCAGCAGCAGCCTGGCTTGGGGATGTCCCTCTCGCCCTCCGTGGGCCTGGGCTTGGGGCAGCAGCCCGAGCACGGCGCGGGGCCGGGCCAGGGCAAGGGCGCCGGCGGGGGTGCGGGTAAGGACGGCGGAAAGAAGGCCGCGGGCAAGAAATCCAAGCGGGAGCAGGGGCTTCTCGGGGATGCCTCCCTGAAGAAGCCGAGCACGGACGCTTTCACCCTGAAGAGGAAAAAGAAGGGTGCGGGAGGCGGATCGGGAGGCGGATCGGGAGGCGGCAAGTCCGGAAACGCCCCCGAGTCGGGGGGCAAGGGCGGCAAGGGCCTGAGACACTTCTCGATGAAGGTGTGCGCCAAGGTGGAGTCCAAGGGAAGGACGACGTACAACGAGGTGGCGGACGAGCTGGTGCAGGAGCTGAGCGGTGGCGGAGGGGATCAAGGCGGCCAGAACGGGACGCCGGACGTGGCGTACGACGAGAAGAACATCAGGAGGCGGGTGTATGACGCCCTGAACGTGCTGATGGCGATGGACATCATCTCCAAGGAGAAGAAGGAGATCACGTGGCGGGGGCTGCCCACCACCAGGGAGAGCAACTTTGACCTGCTTAGGGATGACCAGAAGAGGGTGAACGCGCAGATCGAGAAGAAGGAGTTGTACCTGAAGGAGCTCGTGGACCAGAAGAGGGCGATCGAGGCGCTGATCGAGAGGAACAAGGGAAGGCCGAAGCCGGAGCTGCCCGCAACGGGGGCGGCGGGGGCGCGGGGGCCCGAGGTCAAGCAGGAGGTCAAGCAGGAGGGGCAGTCCCAGGGGGGCTCGAGGGGCGCCGAGGAGGAGGCTTCCCACCAGAGCCAGGGGGTTCAGCTTCCCTTCCTCGTGGTGCAGACGAAGCCCGACGCCAAGGTCGACGTGCAGATCTCAGAGGACAAGCAGTTTGTGTCCTTTGACTTTTTGTACAACCCGTTTGAGATCCACGACGAGAACTACGTCTTGCACAACATGGTCCGGGCCAACAAGCTCCAGGTCAAGAAGGCGGAGGGGAAGGGGTCTTAGGGGGGAGATTGTGATGATGCGAGGTTGCGTGTACCCCTAAAAAAGAAGAAGAAGAAGAGCATTATGATGTTTTCTTGTGTGTGTGTGTGTAATGCAAAAGTCTCAAGACAGACCAAGCAAGACCCACCCCTCCCGACCCGACAAACAGGATCGGTGGATTGATCTTGGATGATTTTTTCGGATTTTTGGCGCCCCTCGCCGAATTTTCAGGGTTGAGATTCAGAGCGCTCTCTCTCGAGAGAGGTTCGAGCCGGCTTTTGAGAGAAGGGCCGCCACCTCCAAGATCACCCCCCCGCCTCTTTGCCGCAGAGTGTGTAGTAGGGTAGGCGAGGGAGAGGGAGAGGGAGAGGCGTGCGTGGCCGGGGCGCCCGTGGGCACCGTGTCCTGCACAGGGCGGCGGAGTGCTACTGCTGGGTCGGGTTCCCGAAGGTGGGCACCGCCGCTGAGGGCGGAGGAGGCCAGGCGCCTTAGGAGAGGGAGGGGCCTAGGGGTGTCGACAAGAGAAAGGGAGACGCACGCAAAGCGAGGCATCCCGCTCTTTCCCTACCTTCTTCCTCCTTCCCGGTCGCCTCACCGCGTGGCGTGGCGTTTTTGCTTCGCGGCGCTGGAGGGAGGGAGACCTTGTGGGCGCGATCTTCTTCTTCTTCGGCCCCCGAGGCACCTTTTCTCCTAACACTCTCCAAACCCCCTAGGAGGTAGGCCGCCATGGACAGGTTCACTTATTCCCGCGCCCCCGTCAAGAGGGTGGACAGCGTCCAGTTCGGCACGCTGTCGCCCGAGGAGATCAAGCGGTACAGCGTGGCCAACGTCGACCAGCCCACGATCTTCGAGGGAGGGAAGCCCAAGGTGGGGGGACTGGCGGACCCCAGGATGGGAACCATCGACAGGAACGTGCTGTGCGAGACGTGCAACTGCAACTTCCAGGAGTGTCCGGGACACTTTGGCCACCACGAGCTCGCCGTCCCTGTCTTTCACCTCGGGTTTCAGACCTCGGTCCTGAAGATCCTCAGGAGCGTGTGCTTTAGCTGCAGCAGGATCCTGTGCGACCGCACGGACCCCGCCTTCCAGAAGGTGAGGCGCGACCGACCGACCCCCTAAACGAGCTTCGTCTCCTCCCCCTCTGCCACACCCCCACCCACCGCGGACCCCATGGCTCATGCGCTTTCTCTCCTCCCGACCCCTGCTGATCCCTCCTGACCGTTCTTGATGGCAGTGCCTGGAGTGCCCGAACGCCAAGCAGAGGCAGCGGATGACGTACAAGTTGTGCGCGGGCAAGAGGGACTGCTCCTTTGGGGGCGGGAATGACGAGGACCTCATGGAGGACGACACCGCGCAGGGCGGGTGCTCCGCGAGGCAGCCCGACATCAAGCTCAACGCCCTGAGGTTCACCGCGACCTTCAAGCAGCGCAGCAAGAGGGACGACTCGGAGGACGAGGACGAGGAGCTGGGCACCATGGAGGAGCAGGAGCTCAGCGCGGAGCGGGTCTTGCAGATCCTCAAGGGAATCTCTGACGAGGACGCCTTTGCACTGGGGATGGATCCTAAGTGGGTCAGGCCGGAGTGGCTCGTGCTGACGGTGATGCCTGTCCCGCCGCCTCCGGTCCGGCCGAGCGTGTCATCGGACGCCTCCACGAGGTCGGAGGACGACCTGACGCACGCCTTTGCCAAGATCCTGAAGATCTCCCACCAGCTCAAGGAGCTCATCAAGAGGGGGGCACAGGCCCACCAGATCGGCGACTTCGTGCAGCTGCTGCAGTTCCAGGTGAACACCTACCTGGACAACTCGGTCACGGGCCAGCCGAGGGGCTTGCTGAGGTCGGGGAGGCCCGTCAAGTCCATCGCGCAGAGGCTGAAGACCAAGGAGGGACGGGTGAGGGGAAACCTGATGGGAAAGAGGGTAGACTTTTCAGCCAGGACCGTCATCTCGGGAGATGCCAACATCGGAATCGACCAGCTCGGCGTCCCTTGGTCCATCGCGCTGAACCTCACCTTTCCTGAGACGGTGACGCCCTACAACTTGGAGAAGCTCACCCGGCTGGTTGAGAATGGCCCTCACCCGCCGCCGGGGGAGACGGGCGCCAAGTACATCATTAGGGAGGACGGCCAGAGGCTGGACTTGCGTTACTTGAAGAAGTCCTCGGACAGGCACCTCGAGTACGGATACAAGGTGGAGAGGCACCTGCAGAATGGGGACGTGGTGCTGTTCAACAGGCAGCCCTCGCTGCACAAGATGTCCATCATGGGCCACCGCGTGAAGATCATGCCCTACTCGACCTTCAGGCTGAACCTGGCCGTGACCTCGCCCTACAACGCTGACTTTGATGGGGACGAGATGAACATGCACGTCCCTCAGACGCTTGAGACCCGCGCGGAGACCATCGAGCTGATGATGGTGCCCAAGATGATTGTCTCGCCGCAGGCCAATAAGCCCGTGATCGGAATCGTGCAGGATTCGCTCCTGGGCATGAGGATCATGACCAAGAGGGACTCCTTCTTGACCAAGGAGCTCCTGATGAACCTCTTGATGTGGATCGAGCACTGGGACGGCAAGGTGCCCACCCCCGCTGTGCTCAAGCCCGTGCCGCTTTGGACGGGCAAGCAGGTCTTCTCCCTGATCATCCCCCCGGGGATTAACTACGAGAGAAAGTCGGGGTGGCACCCTGATGCGGACCAAAAGGACATGTCCCCGGGGGACACTCAGGTCAAGATCGAGAATGGCGAGCTGCTGACGGGTACGCTGTGCAAGAAGTCGCTTGGGTCCTCCGCAGGGGGTCTGGTCCACGTCATCTGGATGGACCACGGCCCGAACCAGGCCAGGCTCTTTCTGAACCACGTGCAGACCGTGGCCTGCTACTGGCTGCTGCAGCACGGCTTCACCGTTGGCATCGGGGACACGGTCGCCGACGAGGCCACCATGCTGGAGATCAACAACATCATCTCCCTCGCCAAGAGGGAGGTGCAGGACCTGATCGACGATGCGCAGAACGGAAAGCTTGAACCCCAGCCTGGCAGGACGCTCGTGGAGACCTTCGAGGCCAAGGTGAACGCCTCGCTGAACAAGGCCAGGGACCGCGCGGGCAAGAACGCCCAGGCCAGCATCTCTGACCTGAACAACGTTAAGGTCATGGTCACAGGTGGCAGCAAGGGCTCCTTCATCAACATCTCCCAGATGACGGCGTGTGTCGGGCAGCAGAACGTGGAGGGAAAGCGTATCCCGTTCGGATTTGTCAACAGGACCCTCCCCCACTTCACCAAGGACGACCAGGGACCTGAGAGCCGAGGGTTTGTGGAGAACTCATACCTCAGGGGCCTTACGCCACAGGAGTTCTTCTTCCACGCCATGGGAGGCAGGGAGGGCCTGATCGACACAGCGATCAAGACGGCGAGCACAGGGTACATCCAGAGGAGGCTCATCAAGGCCATGGAGGACATCATGCTGAGGTACGACGGCACCATCAGGAACTCGATGGGCGACGTCATCCAGTTCTTGTATGGCGAGGACGGCATGGACGGCACTGCCATCGAGGGCCAGAAGCTCAAGCACCTCAAGTTCGGCCCCAAGAAGTTCGAAGAGTGGTACCGCATCGACTTGGAGCAGGGCCTCAAGGAGCTCAGGTTCCTCAAGGCAGCGGTCACCAAAGAGATCCTCGAGCCAGACAACAGGCTGAACTACCAGCGCGAGCTGAACGAGGAGTATGAGAGGCTCTTGCAGGACGTAAGGAGGGCGAGGACGGAGATCATCGCTAACGGGGACGACAACGTGTACCTACCCGTCCACTTTGGCCGGCTGATAGAGAACGCTGTGAAGAAGTTCAAGATCGACCGCACGGAGCCCACAGACCTGTCGCCACTGCACGTGATCAAGAAGATCAAGGAGCTGGAGCAGAAGGTCGTGGTGGTCCCGGGGGCGGACGCCCTCAGCGCTCAGGCCCAGGAGAACGCCACTACGCTGTTCAAGATCCACCTGCGCAGCACCTTCTCCTCCAAGCAGGTGTGCGAGAAGTACCGCCTGTCGGAATCGGCCTTCAACTGGGTGGTTGAGGAAATTTCCAACAAGTTTCACAAGGCGGTAGCCCACCCTGGGGAGAACATCGGCGTGATCGCCGCCCAGTCCATCGGGGAGCCCGCGACGCAGATGACGCTAAATACCTTCCACTACGCCGGGGTGAGCGCGAAGAACGTCACGCTCGGAGTCCCGAGGCTCACCGAGATCATTAATATCGCCAAGAACATCAAGACGCCGTCGCTCGCGATTTACCTCAAGGGTGAGCCTGCCCGGGACAGGGAGAAGGCCAAGGAGGTCCAGTGCTCGCTGGAGTGGACCACGCTGCACCACGTCACCAAGCAGACGGAGATTCACTACGACCCGGACGTGATGACCTCGTACATCGAGGAGGACAGGGATTTTGTGGAGGGTTACATGTCGATGCCCGACGAGGAGTTGGAATTAGACAGGCTGAGCCCTTGGGTGCTTAGGATCGAGCTGAGCAGGGACATGATGGTCGACAAGCAGATCACGATGAGCGACGTGGGACAGAAGATTGAGGAGAGCTTTTCCGATGACCTCACATGCATCTTCTCGGACGACAACGCAAAGCACCTGGTGCTCAGGATCAGAATTCTGAACGACCCCAACGCCACTCAGGAGTACGAGGCCGACGACGACCAGTTCCTGCGCAAGATCGAGGTCCACTTGCTGAACAAGCTGATCCTTCAGGGAATTCAGGGAATCCGCAAGGTGGCGCTGAGGGACATCAAGAGGACGTTTCCCACGGACAAGGGCTACACCACGGAGAACGAGTGGATGCTGGATACGGAGGGCATCAACCTGATCGAGGTGCTGCAGCACGACGACATAGACCACACCAGGACCACCAGCAACCACGTTCCGGAGATCGTGGAGGTCTTGGGGATCGAGGCCGGCAGAAACGCCCTCAAGCACGAGCTCAAGTCGGTGATCGAGTTTGACGGGTCATACGTCAACTACAGGCACCTCGCCATCTTGTGCGACGTCATGACCTACCGCGGCCACCTGATGGCCATCACGAGGCACGGCATCAACAGACAGGACACCGGCCCGTTGATGAGGTGCTCCTTTGAGGAGACGGTGGACATCCTGCTGGACGCGGCTTGCTTTGGCGAGAGGGACGGGCTGGAGGGGGTGAGCGAGAACATCATGCTCGGCCAGCTCGCGCCCGTCGGCACCGGCTCCTTTGGCGTCTTCCTGAATGAGACCATGCTCCAGGAGGCCGTGGAGCCCCTGTTTGCCAGGGAGGAGTACGGCTATGGCGCGGGGGCGAACATGATGTCTCCGGGGAGGCAGACCCCGCACCACCAGACGCCCTATGGGATGATGTCGCCGGGAGGCCTGATGTCCCCGGGGGGAGCTGGGCCAAGCCCTTGGACAGGGGTGCAGTTCTCGCCGATGGGAGATACGGCGATGCCGAGCCCGGGATACTCCCCAACGTCGCCAGGATACTCCCCGACGTCACCGGCCTACTCGCCGACCTCGCCTGCATACTCGCCGACCTCGCCAGCGTACTCGCCAACATCACCGGCCTACTCACCAACATCACCGGCCTACTCGCCAACATCACCGGCCTACTCGCCAACTTCGCCTGCGTACTCGCCAACATCACCGGCGTACTCGCCAACATCTCCGGCGTACTCACCAACATCACCAGCGTACTCGCCAACGTCACCGGCGTACTCGCCAACATCACCGGCGTACTCGCCAACGTCACCGGCCTACTCACCCACTTCACCACAATACTCTCCGACTTCACCACAGTACTCACCCACATCGCCGCAGTACTCGCCAACGTCGCCGCAGTACTCGCCAACGTCGCCGCAGTACTCGCCCACATCGCCGCAGTACTCGCCAACGTCGCCGCAGTACTCACCCACTTCACCACAGTACTCGCCAACGTCGCCGCAGTACTCACCCACTTCACCACAGTACTCGCCGACATCGCCGCAGTACTCTCCATCGTCGCCCAAAGACGATTAAAGTATACAACAACAAAAAAAATTAAAATAATCAAAGCAGCTAGCAGCCTTCCTTGTGCCTGTTTTTTCGGTCCCTTGCTGATCTTATACAAGATTTGCAAAAACGCGAAATGTGCCCATCACGGCATCTTCTTTCATTCTCCTTCATTCTCGTGGCTGTGCTGGTCACCGTTTTTGATGTTTTGGATCGTTTTTGATTTTTTTTGTCGCGTTGAGATGGCCTTAATAATCACCATGTTGGAAAACTTTTGAGTTGGCAAAAAGTTGATCTCTTGCAACCACGTGAACTCCAGGATGCGCTCGAGAGGTCGGAAAGCAGCTGAAACGCCCAAACGTACACAACACCTACAGCAGGTTACAACAGGTTACAACGCGTTCCAACCCCCACAGGAACACAAAACGTCAGCACAGTCCCCCGTGTGGAGTCGAAACCAAGCCAAGGAGGACACCAGAAGCCTACTCGCGGGGAGGCACTAGGTAGGCGAGAGGGTGGTCGAGGCCCGTTTTGCGGCCGAGAACGAACGAGTGGAGGGACAAAGATAAAGAAAGGCTCGACCTTTGGAGCGAGCGAGTGACAAAAAGCTCTCGCACAGGGTCGAACGGGCTATCCCCGGGGCGCTGTCGTAAGGTCAGCGGCAGTCCGCCCCAACCCACCCCCAGACGCGAGTGGAGCGCGGGGTTACGCGAGCCGCGGCCGAGGGCCCACAACAACCACAACCACAGACAATACGTGAGTCCGCGACCCTCCCTGTTCGTCTACACCACACATCCAGCGCCCAGTGCCCCCAAGGCTTGTCGTCCTGACGCCCATTTCCTCCCTGCCGCCGCCCCATCATACGCAGTATGATCGAGCTCGGCACCATGCTCATCCTCGGCGGGTGCCTGGTCTACAGCCTCTTCAACGCCCTCTTCTTCGCCTTCGTATACTACCGGCGGAGGCAGCTCGAGCGCGAGGAGGGCCTTGCTCTCACGGAGTTCGACCCCCATGGGGACCAGCACGTCCACGCCCACTCCGCGGGCCCAGGAGCCCTGAAGTTTCAGGTTGTTCCCATCGAGAGGCCCCTCTCCCACAACGCTTGGCTGCACGAGGTCGCGATGAGGCACCTGTGCTCAAGCAGCAAGCTCGTGGCGGTGAAGACGCTGCATGGCCACAACAAGGACAACGATGGGGGGGTGGAGGCCGGCCCCATCAGGCAGGGCGACATTCTGCTCAGGATCAGGAACTTGTACGGCCCTTTCACGGACGCTAAGCTCGTCACAAGGTTCTTCCACCGGAATCGAAAGTTTGACACCCCCGTCCTGGTGTACAGGTACGACCAGGAACGGGCCGTGGGGGAGGTCCTGGACGTCGTGGTAAAGCCAGGGACGGAGATGGGCTCGGCGACCTTTGAGAAGATGCCGGTGAAGACGAACAGGGCGCTGTCCGAGGCCTTCAACAACAGGCCCAAGAGGCAGAACAGGAGGATGTCGAGGGACTTGAAGGAGCGCGTGTTCGGCGGAGGGGCGGCCAACACCAACACAACCGACACCAACAGCAGCAGCAACAGAGCCAGCGCGGCGGGGCAGGGGGACCCTTGCCACCACCATCCGTGCCAGCACCACCGGCGCCGGTGGTCTGGGTGCTGGAGCGAGGATAGCGGGGAGGAGTGCGGGATTTGCTTCGAGAACTACCCCAACGCCATCCTCCACCCGTGCGGGCACAGGATCTGCGTCAACTGCCACAACAACATGTACGTCAAGAGCTGCCCGTACTGCAGGGAGCCCATCAAGAGGTGCCAGTACGAGCTGCTGGTCTAATTTTTGTTCCCCGCCCCGGGTCTTTTTTTGTACACAGTATATGATGAAAGAAACATCCGCGTCCTCAGACCCTCTCCAGCCTCTCCAGGCACGACAAGAGGTCCTTCCGGTGGGCCTTGGTCCCCTGGCGCTCCCGGAGCGCCTCACCCGCCGCCCTGGCCACCTCCGCCGCTTTTGCGCCCGCCCTCTCCCCACCCTTGAAGGCCAGAACGACCTTGTTCACGTCGTCCTCCAGCCTGGCGAAGAAAACATCCGAGAAGTGGCCGGAGATCGCGCGGCAAGCCCCCTCGAAGGCGTTTTCCGACCTGCACACGACGTTGACGGCCATGATGCCGCCCTCGCGTAACGCCTTTGCGGCGGAGGCCAAAAAATCGTCCATAAGGAAGGAGGCTGGAGGGCACGAGATGCTCTCCGACGCGCTGCCAGAGGCGTCCACCACTAGAAGGTCGAGGGCGCCCCCCTCTCGGTCCGCCCTGGCCCTCACGGCCTCCAGGCCGCAGCCCACCACCGACCTCAGCTGCTCCGTCTCCCGGAAGCCAAAGTGAGCCCTCGCGAGCTCCTCCACGCTGGGGTCCAGCTCCACAGTGGTCACGTCGCAAGGGAGCTGGCGGCTGAGAAAGACGCTCAGGCCGCCACCCCCAAGGCCGACGACGAGGCAGCGCGACCTTTCCTTCCCGCCCTCGGGCCTTGGGGCAAGGGCGGCGACCGCGCAGATGGCATGGTGGTACCGGCAGGACAGGTAGGCGTGGTCTATGATCTCCTCCTCAGACTGCTGACCGGCGGCTCCATCGCGGATCAGGGCCTCGCTCTGGATCAGAGAGGAGCTGTCCAGGAAGACCATCCTCCTGTATCTCCTGCTCGTCCCGCCCTCCCCCTCCAGGTCGACGTCCTCCACCACGATGGCGCCGTTCATCTCGCTCCGCGTTCTGCCCACCTCCGTCCTGCTCCCCAGGCCCTCCTTGATGGTCAGGTAGGGGATCCTGAACCCATCGGGCAGCGATGAGGGCGCCAGCCTGGACACGTACCCGTTGAGCTCCGCCTGGATGTCCTCCATCCCGCCGTACGCCTGCCCCCTCAGGAGTGAGACCACCACCAGCCTCTCCACCCCGCACCCCGCTAGCAGCTCCACCTGGCCCTCCCTATCGCTGAAGAGCCACTCGTGCTCCCTACCTTGCGGGACCAAGAATACCGCGCAAGGGTTCGAGGGCTTCTTCTTCGTCCCACCACCCTCGAAGTCCAGGACGCTGGCCCTGAACCTGGCCGGCAAGGGGGCCGCGAGGGAGCCCCCATGGTGGCCAGGAACGTCTACGGGGAGGTCCAGCTCGACCCTCTGGCCCGCCCTGACGCCCGAGAGCGCCCTCTCCACCTTCCGGACCCTCTCCGCCCTGTGCAGCGCCGCGGCCATCCTCTGGCCCGCCCTCCTCTCCCACCTCTCCACCACTTTCCTGCAGTTGAGCATCTGCTCCGTCTCCGGACCCCTCCTCTTCCCCACCGCATACGTCTCAAAGTCGAAGGACACGTCCGCAAGGGCGCCGCCCCTGCCCTCGCCCCCGCCGCCGGTCCCGTCCGCCTTCCTGGTCGCCACGACCGCGAAGGGCTTCCAAGGTGAGTCCCTCATGTCCCTGGTGACCGGGATGGAGCACACGCAAAGGCTCCACTTTGGCTTGGAGTCCCCAGCGATGTTCTCGTCGGCCAGCACGGAGAAAGAGTCCAGAATGGTCTCCAGCACGTGGTCCTGGCACAGCGTCACGATGACGTAGGTCCCGCACTTCGTGTCCAGCACCCGGCGCACTTCAGAGAGGAACCTCATACCTGCGACGTTCCCGCCTTCGTCCTCCGCGTCCCCCATGAGCGCGTCGAGAGAACCCTTGTCCACAACCGCCGCGAAGCTCGCGTCCTGAAAGGCTTTCATGTCCGTCATATCCATCACCAACCACCTCATCTTTGGCCTCTTTCGTACGTTCTGCATTAGCATCTCCCTCACGCACGTTTCCGAGAAGTCTACGTTCACTATGTGTTCATATCCCGCGTCGTACAAGTCAGCGCTGAGTTCACTGTTCCCACACCCTGGGACCAATACTTTAGCATTCGTGTCAGGCACTGAAGTACTGAGCAGTGAGGCCAAAGTGGTGTAGTCTCCATACCACTCAAAAGCTTTGCCTTCTCTTGCCACAAAAAAACCCTCCCAGAACTTCTTCGTACGAAAGTCGCTGTACTCGTCCGGTATAAGTGCGGAGGACGACATGTTTGATAAATAGACAACCTATACTATACCTCGATAGACTACTCGACCGGGTAGATAACAACCCCCCCGCCCCTCTCCCTCCCGCAATGGCTGGCGGCCGGTCGGCTATGGGCTCTCTCGCTGCAGGGTGGTGTGATGATGTATTTGTTGGTACCCCTGCCTGGGATCGAAGCCAATTTTGGAATGTACGAGAGGCGAGGCTGCAGGAGGGGAAAGAGGGCAAGGAGAGACAGGGAATCCTCGTGAACAGAACCTAGGTTTGGAGGGGGAAACTTGTTCACACGCGCACACACGCACGCACGCACGCACGTGCGCCGCCAAAGGGGTGATCCCACCCGAGCCTCGCCAGCCATAACGGTGACGCGACCGCACGGCAGACAACACGAACAACAAGTTCAAAGTAGACTACACGACACCCACA
>Ga0160423_10003467_pt1 | contig 13105 bp, 12 predicted proteins | sample CRUFie14St8metaG_FD_108191 | JGI IMG/M metagenome (GOLD analysis project Ga0160423, IMG submission 108191) | Marine microbial communities from the Costa Rica Dome - CRUD Field 142mm St8 metaG | ecosystem: Environmental > Aquatic > Marine > Oceanic > Photic zone | place: Costa Rica: the Eastern...
CGTTCTCAACTGGTTGAAAGCAGGTGCCTGTCGCCTATGGTGCGAGCATGGAACTAAGTGGAAGCAGTGCATTAGTAACCGGCGGAGCCTCAGGAATTGGAGCCGCCGCCGCCCGTCAGTTGGCAGCAAAAGGAGCGAAAGTTGTCGTTGCTGACCTTCAAGAAGACTCAGGGAATGCCGTTGCAGACCAGATCGGTGGTGCGTTCTGCAAAGTTGATGTCACCAACACCGACGACATCGTCAACGCAGTCGAGATGGCAACGAGCATGGGGCCACTCAAAGCACTCGTGAACTCAGCAGGTATCGGTTGGGCACAGCGCACTGTTGGCAAAGACGGAAGTTATGACTCAGCGGCAAACCTCGAAGCCTTCCAACGGGTCATCAACATCAACCTCATCGGCACATTCGACTGCATCCGCCTCGGCGCAACTGCGATGAGCCGGAACGAGCCCGACGAGTTCGGCGAGCGAGGTGCAATTTGCAACCTCGCATCAGTGGCTGCGTTCGATGGCCAGATTGGGCAGGCCTCATACTCCGCATCGAAAGGTGGCGTCGTTGGTATGACGCTCCCCATCGCACGCGACCTCGCCGCAGTTGGCGTACGCGTGAACACTGTTGCCCCAGGTCTGATCGACACTCCGATTTACGGTGAGGGCGAGGCGAGCGAACAGTTCAAGGCAAACCTGCAGCGGGGCGTGCTCTTCCCACAACGACTCGGCTCACCTGATGAACTCGCATCAATGGTCGTGGAGTGCATCACCAATAGTTACATGAATGCTGAGACCATCCGTGTGGATGGCGGCATTCGCATGCAACCTAAGTGATGATCTTGCATCGGCCACACGGGTGGCGCGCAATCTTCGATAGTCAGAAAGAGGCGGCTGCTCTCAGGTGGTGTAGTCGGCGTTGATTCTCACGTAGCCATCGGTGAGGTCACAGCCCCAGGCTCGCGCGGTTCCCGAACCAATTCCGAGTGACACATGAATAAGCACCTCGTCTCCCTGTAGGTATGACGAGAGCTCTTTAAGTTCGCTCGCAGAAACCTGCCGTGGAAAGAGTTCTTCGTTGCCGATTCGAATGACGACATTGTTCTGATTGATGTCGTCATCATTGACCTTGCCAACTGCCATGGCGATACGACCCCAGTTTGGGTCGGCTCCATGAATGGCGGTTTTCACAAGCGGAGAGTTGACGATCGACTTTGCGACCCGGCGAGCTTGAGCCTCGTTGCGCGCTTCGTCGACAAGCACCTCAATCAAGGTTTCTGCACCCTCGCCGTCGGCTGCGATTTGGCGAGTGAGGTCGGTGCAGACCTGCATGAGCGCCGATTCGAAGGCGTCATGAGACACGTCGGCGATGGACCCTGACGACATGATGATCGCCGTGTCGCTCGTCGATGTGTCTCCATCGATCGATACGCAATTGAAAGTGCTGTCAGCAACGCGTGAAAACGTGCTCTGAAGGACCTCTGCAGAAATATCAGCGTCGGTCAAGATGATGGCGATCATCGTTGCCATGTCGGGCTCGATCATTCCAACGCCCTTAGCGACTCCTGAAACAACAGCCGGGCTCCCGGCAATCATCACCGATGACGTCTTCTCGACCGTGTCGGTGGTCATGATTCCCCGGGCAATGTCGCTGAGTTGAGCCGACCATGGTTGATCGGAGATATCTGCGAAGCCGGCTCGAATAGTGTCCATTGGATACGGGCGGCCAATGACTCCAGTTGATGCGATGAGCACATCACCGGGCTCGCACCCGACGTGGCGAGCTGTCAGAGCAGTTACTTCTCGGGCATCACCCTCACCTTGTTTGCCATTGGCGACGTTCGCATTTTTTGAGATGACGACAACCGCAGAGGCCCGAAGATTGGTGATGTGCTCTCTGCTCACCAGCACGCTCGGGCCAACAAATCGACTTTGCGTAAAGACACCGGATGCAGCGACCGGCCCGTCGGTTGCGACGATGACGAGGTCGTCGGTCGAATCCTTGACGCCGACATTCGCGACGATGCCGCGAAATCCGGTGGGGAGAGACAGATCTGATGACGAGTTCATGAGCGCAACCTAACGAAAGCACTCTAGCGATCAGAGAATTTGCCCGCGAGATATCGATTTACGTTCGGGATCGAAGAATCATTTCGGCGCATCGCCGGCCCGAGTAGAGCGCTCCCTGACTTGAGCCTGTGTCTCTGTGATCACCACACACATACAAATTTGGTTCGACCTCAACGGATCGCTTCGGTGAGAAGTGTGGGGTTTGGTCTGGTTGGCCGTACTCGATCTTATCGACGCGAAGCGTTGTCCAACTTTGAACTGATGGCCCCCACCACGCCGTCAACTGCGATCTAGCCTGCTGTTCAAGATCGACCCCGATGAACCCCGGTGCGGCTGCTGCAATAAGGTGTCGGCCCGGCGGGGCGTAGCGAGATGACACGTTTGACATGACCGACACATTCGAAACCGGCCCAGAGCGATCTCCGTCGAGCACGATCAGCCGCCGATCGGTTGGTGCTTCGGGAGCATCGAACCATACGCATCCGGCCGAACGCGGAGTGTGGCGAGGTCGACCGAGCAACTCGGCAGCCGAGTTGCCGTCGGTGGCGACGACGACCGCTGATGCATCGACCTCTCCTGAGTCGATGCGTACCGCAGAGGCCGTCACCGACCTCACCGGCACATGCAAGTGGACTGCACTCGATGGAAGACGGCTGCCAAGCTGCTTTGAAATCGTTTGCATGCCGTGTCGGGGCACAGCCGCCTGTCCGGCGAACAACATTTTGAGAATCGTGTCGAACATTCGTGCACTCGTATTGAGAGAGGGGTCGAGCTGGATACCCCCAACCAGTGGCCGAAAGAAGCGTTGAATGCTGCGGTTGGAGAAACCGAGGGTGGTGAGTGCGTCGATCGTTGGGACATCAGGTCCGCGTAGCAGGTCAGGCACATCGGTTTTTGACAGGCGCAGTCGAAGGGCGAGCAGTCGAATGAGGTCTCCAGGGGATGCCACCGATCGAGAGATCGCTGTGCGCAATGTCGGAATGAGCGATGCGGGGCGCTGTAGGGGATCACCTAATTCCCGGAACTGATTGCCGGTATGAATCAGTGCACCGGGGTCGAACAGTTCGAGTTGAAGTGCCTCGACATCAAGTTGTCGGTCAAGCTCGGGGTATGCGGTGAGGAGCACCTGAAACCCGCGGTCGAGTAAGAAGCCATCAACCTTGTCGGTTCGGACCCGGCCACCAATGTCATCAGCAGATTCGACTACTACGACTGGAGATCCCGCCTCGTGCAGGGTTACTGCACATGACAGCCCTGCGAGACCGGCTCCAACGACGACAACTGGTCGATCGGTGAGAGTTGACATCTAGATCAGAGTAGGGCGGCGAGCGCTTCTTCCAGCGTCTGATGCGTAAATTCGTAACCAGATTCCTGGAGCTTCGTCGGCAGTACCCGTTGCCCGGTCAGCAACAGTTCTTCAGCGAATTGTGACCCCACGAGAACCTTTGGAGCGAAGCCGGGGACGCTGAAAATTGTTGGGCGACGCACCGCCTTACCGAGAGCCGAAGTGAACTCTTTATTCGTCACCGGGTTTGGCGCAGTCAGGTTCACCGCCCCCTCCGTTGATGTTGAGAGAAGGTGGACAATCGCTCCAACTTCATCATCGATTGAAATCCAACTCTGCCACTGTCGGCCCGATCCGAGTCGTCCACCCAACCCCAGTTTGAAAAGGGGGAGAAGCTTCTTCAGTACTCCGCCACGTTTTGACATGACGATGCCGGTTCGAAGGTGCACGACGCGAAGGCCGGCTTCTTCGGCGGGAGTGGTGGCGGCTTCCCATTCGAGACAGATGTCGGCGAGAAAGCCATCGCCGTGTTCGCTATTTTCATTGATCTCTTCATCACCGCGTGCGCCGTAGATGCCGATCGCTGAGGAGTTCAGCAACGTTCGATGCGTTCCGTCGCTCGCAAGTGAAGCCATCGTGGAAGCGAGGAGAGATGTGGTGAGCGTCCTGCTTTCGAGGAGCGTCTTCCGATACGACTGGCTCCAGCGACGATCACCAATTCCTGCGCCAGAAAGGTTGATGACCGTGTCTGCTTGGGCGATGACGTCGGTGTCGATCGTGCCCGCCATTGGATCCCACTGCGACTCGTGGGCCTTGGAAGGCGCCTTCCGGACGAGAGTTGTCACAGAATGACCTTCGGCGCGGAGACGTTCCTGTAATTCGGTGCCGACAAGCCCGGTCGCACCTGAGATGACGATGTTCATGCCGTCAAACTAAGTGGAGCAGGGGTCGTTCGTCAGACTGTGCGGCCAAAATCCCGTTAGAGCAAAGACTCGATGAGGTCGGCATCGAACACGCCGCGAAGGAGTTCGCTCGACCCGTCTGGACGGATGACAACCGCAGCGGGCTGATAGGGCACCCCGAAGCGGTTGTAAATGTCTCCCCCGGTATCATCAATGTTGGGGAAGGTAAGTCCTCCTTCGTCGATGAAGTCGAGATACGTCGCTTCGTCTCCTGACCACGCAACGCCAATTACGTCGATGGACTCTATCCACTGTTGTGACGCCTCCTCGACCGAGGGGGCTTCTCTCTTACAGGTCGTTCAATACGGTGACCAGAACCAGAGCACGACGGCGGAGTTGGCGTAGCCCGAAAGATCGATCGAACCTCCGCCAACGAGGGCTGCCGACCAGTCGTAGACCTCAGGGGTAGCTTCCGGGCTCGGTTCATTGGCTGTCGATGCGGCCTGAGGTGTTGTCGACGATGTTGGTTTGGCGTCGGTCTCTGGTGTCGGAGGCGCAGAGTACGAGTCGCTCGAAAGCGCCGAGGTTTCCGAGGAACCGGCGGGCTGGGCTGTGTCAGTATCAGAGGCACATCCCGCAGTGATCAACATTGCGAGGCACACAATTGACAGGCTGGCTCTACTTCCCATGTGGAGGTCAAACGTACATGGAGATCTCAACTTCTTCTATCTGTGCGTAGTCTGATCGTGTGAAGACCCGAACGCTCCTCTTGCTGTCACTCGGATGCGCAATCGTCATTTTGGCGGCAGGAATTGGCCTCTTCGTCCGACTTGGAGCGAACGATGCAACGACGGTTCCAAGTGAGTTTGGAGACCGGGTTGAGGTTGGAGATCTTCAAGTTCTCGTGTCGAATGCCTCGAGGCAAGGCCTTATGCAGCGCATTTCGGTCACGGTGTCAGGAATCGACGACCGCGAAGTGACCGACTCCTTCGCCGTGATTAGTAGCGGGGTCCCCCTCAACGCAGAGCCGAACGATTGTGTTGCGATCGCCCAAGCTGACACCTCTTGTGAGGTCGAATTTGTGCTGTCGGCTGAGACATCAGAACCGGCCGTGCTCATCGTCACACGAGGTGAAGAACGCGGGCGCTGGGTATTGGCAGCGACTGAAGACCCGATACCGTGATACGTGATGTCTGAGAACTTTGATCTCGTCGTTATCGGTGGCGGTCCCGGAGGATATTCGGCTGCCCTCTATGCCGCATCAGCAGGGTTGTCGGTGGCGCTCGTAGAGAAAGACAAATTAGGAGGCACCTGTCTCAACAGAGGGTGCATTCCTGCGAAGGCCTTCCTCGAGACGGCCGCAGTGCATCGGCATGTGCAACACGCAGCAGCTTTCGGAATTGAATCATCATCGCCCCAGGTTCGTTTTGAAGTGACCCAAGCTCGCAAACAAAAAATAGTTTCGGGCCTTGTCGCTGGCATTGGGGCGATGTGCAAAGCACGGAAAGTCACAGTTTTCAACGGTGAGGGGTCGCTTCGCCCCGGCCGACGCGTCGACGTCCGTCACGGAGACGGTTCGACCACGGAAATCTCTGCAACACATGTGCTGCTTGCAGCAGGTTCAGTACCTCGGACAATTCCAGGTTTTGACCCGGGCGGCGCCATCATGACGAGTGATGAGGTGCTCGAACTTGAAACTGTTCCTGCTCGAATTGCGGTGATCGGTGGCGGCGCCATCGGATGCGAATTCGCATCGACGTTCGCTGATCTCGGCGCCGACGTCACCATTCTCGAAGGCCTTCCGAAGATCTTGCCTGGCCTCGATGCCGACGTTGCAAATGTTGTTGTAAAAAGCTTTAAACGCAAGTCGATTGACATCCGCACAGGAGTCAGCGTCTCTGGGCACACGCCGCAGGCTGATGGCGGCACTGTGGTGCACCTCGAAGACGGCACGGAACTGGCCGTTGACGCAGTCATCGTGTCGGTTGGTCGCCTCCCGAATAGCGGTCCGCTTGGGCTCGAAGCAACCGTGGTCAACGTCGACGAACGCGGTTTCGTCGTTACAGATGAGTACTGTCAGACGACCGAAGAGGGCGTGTATGCAATTGGCGATCTCATCGATAGCCCGCAACTTGCCCATGTTGCGTACGCAGAGGCAGTGATGGTCATCAAGCACTTGCTCGGAGAGCAACCCTTACCGGTCGACTATGACCGAGTCCCCTGGGCAATTTACTGCGACCCTGAAGTGGCGTGGGCAGGCCCGGGTGAAGACGCAGCGAAGGCTGCAGGGCTTGACGTCGTCGTTGGAAAACATCCATTTAAATTCAACAGCCGCGCTCAGATCGTTGGCTCGACCGATGGCATGGTGAAAGTCATTGCGAAGAAGAACGCCGATGGCTCCGCTGGTCAAGTCCTTGGCGTCCACATGGTGGGTCCATGGGTGACGGAGCAACTTTCTGGTGGGTACCTCGCCGTGAACTGGGAGGCAACCGTCGAAGAGGTTGCTGCATTTATTCAACCCCACCCAAGTTTGAGCGAGTTGTTCGGCGAAACGATGCTCTCCATGACAGGGCGCTCGTTTAACGGTTGATATTCGACGCACAGACGTATTTGGAGATGACATGGCAGACGTAACACTTCCTCAACTCGGTGAAACGGTGACCGAGGGCACCATCACCCAGTGGTTCAAAAATGTTGGCGATGTAGTGAACGCCGACGAGCCCTTGTTCGAGGTATCAACCGACAAAGTTGACACCGAAGTTCCAAGCCCGGTGAGCGGAGTTGTGACCGAAATTCGTGCAGCGGAGGGTGACACCATTGATGTCGGAGTCATCGTTGCAGTCGTGGCGAATGAAGGCGAAGTGCCTGCGGCTGCGCCAGCCCCCGCACCGGCTCCAGTTCCAGAACCTGCGCCAGCCCCCGCACCGGCGCCAGCTCCAGAACCTGCGCCAGCCCCCGCACCGGCTCCAGCTCCAGAACCTGCGCCAGCCCCCGCACCGGCGCCAGCTCCCGCAGCGGCGAGTTCATCGGGTGAGAACGACGCCCGGCTGCTCTCTCCTGTCGTGCGGCGCTTGGTCAATGAGCATGGCATCGACCCTTCGGCAGTTACCGGCACGGGCCCTGGCGGCCGTATCACCCGCGAAGACATTCTCGACCACCTCGACAAGGTTGGGTCGAATGCTGCTCCGGCGCCCGCCCTAGCTCCCGCAGCGGGACCAGATCCTGCACCGGCACCAGCCCCAACCGCACCGGCAGTTGTAGGAGCCCGTCAAACAGTTGTGCCGCTGTCAAAAATTCGTCAACTGACCGGCGACCACATGGTTGCCAGCAAAGCAACATCCCCGCATGTCCTCAGCATGGTGGAAGTCGACTATGCAAACGTCGACCGCGCAAGGTCAGCGATGAAAGCTGACTTCCGAGCAAGCGAAGGATTTTCTCTGACGTACCTTCCGTTTATCGCACGGGCACTCGTCGACGGTCTGCAAGAATTCCCACACCTGAACGCAAGTGTCGTCGGGTCTGATCTTGTTGTGCACGGCTATATCGACCTTGGCATCGCAGTCGATCTCGACTACGAAGGACTGATTGCTCCGGTGATTCGAGGGGCCGAGACCAAGCGTCTTCGAGCGATCGCTCAAGAGATCAACGACCTTGCGGATCGCGCTCGAAATCGACGCTTGAGCCCAGATGAGATCCAGGGTGGAACCTTCACCGTTTCCAACAATGGATCTGCAGGATCGGTGCTTACGATGCCGATCATTAATCAACCCCAGCTCGGCATCGTCTCGACCGACGCGATTGTGCGTAAACCTGTCGTTGCAAATCTCGCCGACGGCGGCGAAGCGATTGTGGTGCATCCCGTTGGAAACATCGCCATGAGTTGGGACCACCGTGCATTCGACGGAGCGTATGCAGCTGGATTCTTGCGTCGAGTAAAAGAAATCTTGGAAACACGCGATTGGATAGCAGAACTCTGAGCGACACGCTGCGCCCACTCCGGGTGAGATGGCTTGGGCGTGTTCCCTATGCCGAGGCGCTCGAACTTCAACGCGGCTTCCACCGGGGAAGCGATTCTCATTTGTTGCTCGTCGAGCACGAGCACACCTTCACCTACGGGCCAAACGCCAATCTGGCTGAACATTTACGCTGCGCACCGGAAGACGTTGCTGCCGAACTCATTTCGGTAGATCGTGGAGGTGACATCACTTACCACGGCCCTGGTCAGTTGACCGGATACCCGATTCTTTCCCTCGCCGCTCGGGCGGGCCCACTTCGACATGTTCTTTCGGTTGAAGAGGTCCTCATCAACGCCTTGCGTGACCTCGGCGCAAGCGATCCTGGCCGCCTCCGCGGTTATCCGGGTGTGTGGGTCGATGCCTCATCGGAGAATCCTCGCAAGATTGCGGCGATAGGTATCCGCGTCGCTCGTAAGCGAACGTTGCACGGCTTTGCTCTCAATGTCACCACCGACATGGCCTACATGCGTGAACACATCGTTGCGTGCGGTATTCCTGATCGCCCCGTTACCTCGCTCGCCGAGGAGGGGCTCACGGTGTCGATGCCAGATGTCGTGGCAGCGGTTTCGCGTGCCGCCGAAGCACAGTGGGGAAGTGGCGGGGTCGACCGGCAAGATGTGCAGTGGCGAACATCGGTGACCGACCTCTCGTTGTTCTCACAAGGCGCTGGCCCCGGTGAGCCTGTGCGGTTGCGCTCTCGTGCTCGCTCGGCCGGTCTTGACGACGGCTTGCCACTAGAGGAGCGAAAGCCAGACTGGTTGCGGCCAGTTGTGCGCCATGGCTCCGAAGTGTTGGCCACGAGAAAAGTACTTCGCGATCACAATATGGTCACCGTGTGTGAAGACGCAGGGTGCCCAAATCTCTCCGAATGCTGGGCTAACGGAACGGCGACATTCATGGTGCTCGGAGATCGTTGCACTCGGGCCTGCGGATTCTGTCTCGTCGACACGTCGAAACCTGACGGCATCGATGCTGACGAGCCTCGTAGAGTCGCAGAGGCAGTCGCAGCGCTAGCGCTTCGGCATGCGGTATTGACGATGGTTGCACGCGATGATCTCGCCGATGGCGGCTTCAGTCACGTCGCCCAATGTGTTAAGCACATTCGTCAGTTGAATCCCGACACGACCATTGAGACGCTGGTGTCGGACGGAGCGGGTAATAGCGATGCGTGGAGAGCACTGTTTGCCCAGCGGCCCGATGTGGTGAACCACAACATCGAAACGGTGCAGCGCCTACAGCGCGTGGTGAGACCGTCAGCGGGTTACGCGAGAAGCCTCGCGTTTCTCGCGGCAAGTAAGGCCGAAGGACTCCTCACCAAGTCGGGACTCATCCTCGGATTGGGTGAATCAGCAGACGAAATCACTTCAGTGCTCGCCGACCTTGCGGCCCTTGAGATCGACATCGTGACGATTGGGCAGTATCTTCGTCCGACATCACATCACCTTCCGGTTGCTCGTTGGGTCGAGCCCGACGAGTTTGCGCAGTGGAAACAGGTCGGAGTGTCGATGGGTATCCGGCATATCGAGTCGACCCCGCTGACGCGGTCAAGTCACCACGCCGCAGAATCAGTGGCGGCGGTTCAACTTTCTCTGAGCCGTACTTCAGTTGATCATCGCACGACTGCTTGACTAGAGCTATGAGTTCGACGCTTCACTCAGCCGAAGAGTTTGCTTCTCGCCTCGCGTCGGTGAGAGCACGCATGGTGGAAAAGAGCATCGATACGGTGCTGCTGTCGGTAGGGCATGACCTGCCATACCTCACCGGGTACACTGCGATGCCCCTAGAGCGCCTCACGATGCTGGCCGTGCACTCCACCGGAGTTCCTTTGCTCTTCGTCCCTCGACTAGAAGCTGCTCGAGTTCAGGAGATGCCGGGCTTGTTCGAGCTCGTGCCGTGGGACGAAACCGTTGAGCCGCTTGATCTCGTCGCACAAGACTGCTCTGGCAGCTCGACAATTGCAGTTGGCGACCAGACATGGGCCCGGTTCATCGTTGGCCTGACCCATCGGTTGCCCGGAGTGCGTTGGGAGCGTGCCGTTGAGGTCGTTGGCGATTTGCGAATGCGGAAATCAGAAATTGAAATTGCAGCATTGCGGGCAGCGGCTCGAGCCGTCGATGAGATCGCAGGCGAGTTGCAGTCTGGGGCGATTCCCCTCATCGGACGCACTGAAGCAGAGGTGTCGGCAGATCTGTCTCAACGCATTCTCGATAGGGGTCACCAGAAAGTGAACTTCGCGATCGTCGCGGCAGGAGAAAACGCAGCAAGCCCGCACCATCACCCCGGTGACCGAGTCATTCAGCCAGGAGAAGTAGTGCTGTGCGACTTTGGTGGCACGATGAACGGATACTGCTCTGACATCACTCGATGCGTCGTCACTGGCGACATCCCGATTGATGTCGCTGCGGCATATGGCGTATTGATGGAAGCTCAGGCCGCAGGCGTTGCTGCCGGTATCAACGGAGTTCCGTGTGAAGAAGTTGATGCTGCCACCCGACAGATCATCGTTGACGCCGGCTACGGAGAGTATTTCGTACATCGAACTGGTCACGGGATTGGCATGGAAGAGCACGAAGACCCCTACATGGTGTCAGGAGACCGTCGGGTTGTAGAGACCGGTTTCGCCTACAGCGTTGAGCCCGGGATTTATATTCCAGGCAAGTGGGGCCTCCGCCTCGAAGACATTGTGGTTGCCACCGATGACGGCCCGGTGAGCCTAAATGAGGCTGACCACGATCTTCACGCAGTCTGATCGCTTACGTTCCGCCGATGGAAAATAACTTGCGATTGACGGTTGTCGAGTAGCCGGTGAGCTCGATGAGAAGGTCAGGTCCGGCGTAATGGGCAAGAACACCCTCATCGGTTGCACAGTAGACCTTCGTTCCCCCGACCACAGGCACTGATACGCAGTTGACTTCGGTGTCGGCAAATTCAGCGAGATACGACTCGCTCGGACCGATATTTCGACTCGCGTCGATGCGCAGACGCCGCTCAGTTGCCCGAGACCAAAATTGGTGAGTGATCTGAAGGTCGCTGACCTTCGTGTCATCGAGGCCTTGGGAGCAACTCGAAGATGCGAGGTCACAAGTTCGGGTGCGCCCAGTTTCGATCAAGTAGCGAGTGTCACCAATCGTGATCGACCTCTCTTGCTCTCCTTGCGTCACGATCGCCGTCGCAGTTGTATTGCCGTAGTTGACGTTGATGCGGTACGTAGCCGTAAATTCCGCTGAATCGACGAGAGCAAATGTGTCGAGCAGAGAAACAATATTTGCGTCGCCCACGGGAAGATCTTCGACGAGAGTGGGCCGAGGGCCAAGTGCACACGCAGAGAGCGTGATGCTCGAGCAGAGCACCATGATGAAGGTCGATAGTCGCATCGTTGATTCAGGCTACGGGTTTAACGTCACACCTGTTGTCGGATGAGAACGAGGTACCCTGCCCAAGGTGAATACGGCGCCAATCACGCTTGAGGCCTCGACGTTTCTTCTTCAATGGTCGACGGGTGGGATGTTGCTCGGGTGGGTGACAACCCGGCGCCGTGAAGTGAGCCTCGGATACGGCTGGATACTCCGGCTCACCTACGGCCCGCTCGCTGCGGGAGCAGTCATCGCAGGGTTTCTTTACGGTTCGAATCTGGTTCGTGATGCGGCAAGTGCTCTTGTTGCTGTCGCAATTGGCATCGCATTCGTGTCATCGGTTGCGAGAAAGTCAGCAGGTGTAAGCGGAGCTCAGAAGGAGTTCGACCGTCGATCTGAACGCGTTGCGGCAATGACCGGCATCGATCGTTCGACAACGAGCACCGCCACGGGCCGTGAATTCCATCCGCTCCTCGACCTTGTTCCGGTGATGATCGGCGTTATCGGTCTCATCGCAGCTGGGCTCGCCGCAGCGAGCGATGGGTTCTTGACCGATGCTCTGTCAGTTGTGCGACTTCTCGTAGGTGCGCTGTTCTTGGGGGCGGTAACGAACGCGATGCTGCTCGGTCACTGGTACCTCGTGCAACCCGGGCTGCCTCGCCGACACCTCAACGAGTTGGTTGACATTCTTGGGAAGGTCTGGCCGTTCGAGGTGTTGGTGTTGATAGCGCCGACTGGGATGGTAAGTGTTCTCAACGGCTCAATCGATGATGGCTGGGGTGGCGTGCTCGGATGGTTCTGGGTGACCTGTGCGCTGACAACGATTGTGCTGGTCGTCGTCACCAAGGCTGCGCTGAGAGAACGTCAATACTCTGCGGTCATGGCGGCGACAGGGTTGCTCTACCTCGCCATTCTCACTGCCTTTGGCACCGATCTCGTTGCGCGAGCGATTCTCGACGCAGCCGCCTCTACATCGGCGGTCTGAGCCCTAGTTGACTTGGCGATCGTGGCCTGCCCAGTAATGCTCGCGGAGTTTGAACTTTTGGAGCTTTCCGGTCGCAGTACGGGCGAGTTCGTCTCTGAAGTCGACCTTTTTCGGACACTTGTAGCCTGCCAACTTCTTCTTCGTCCACGCAATGACGTCACCCTCTGTGAGCGATGAACCAGGAGTGGTCACCACGAGCGCAGTGACGAGTTCGCCCCACTTCTCATCAGGGATACCGATCACCGCAACCTCTGAAACATCAGGGTGCTGAAAGATGGCATCTTCAACCTCAATTGACGACACGTTTTCGCCACCCGAAATAATGACGTCCTTCTTGCGGTCAGAGATGGTGACATAGTTGGCGTCATCAATGTGACCGCCATCTCCGGTATGGAAGAAATCGTTCGGGATGGACGCTTGCGTGGCCTCGTGTTGTTCCCAGTAGCCCTCCATAATCATGTTGCCTCGGGCGAGCACTTCACCATCGGCTGAGATGTCCATGGTGCA
>Ga0160423_10003468_pt1 | contig 13102 bp, 14 predicted proteins | sample CRUFie14St8metaG_FD_108191 | JGI IMG/M metagenome (GOLD analysis project Ga0160423, IMG submission 108191) | Marine microbial communities from the Costa Rica Dome - CRUD Field 142mm St8 metaG | ecosystem: Environmental > Aquatic > Marine > Oceanic > Photic zone | place: Costa Rica: the Eastern...
ATCATAATTATTTTTTAGCGCATATTTTTCTAGCAGTGGATCACAGTTTCCCCCGTAATAATATTTTGAATATACCATTGTTTCGAAAAGATTAGTATCGCAAATCACAAGTGAATCAGACTGTTTCACATACTGGTTCTCTAACTCCATTTGACCAAAAGCGATTGGAAGAATATCTTTAGGCTCACAAATTCTTTTTTCGATGTCCCAAACTTTCTGTAGATACTCACGAGCATATTCAGGAACCCAGTGAACATTAAAATGTTTCGACAATTCAATTGACAAGGTCGTTTTTCCCGTTGACTCTGGTCCGTATAAAACAACCCTTTTACAACTAGATTTTATTTGCTTAAGCTTTTCTTCCATTCTATATATGCCTGGATTGCAAGTATGGTAAAAATAACATATTGAATTGATAATATAATCTTATCACTGGAAAGATACAAAGGTATAGTTATTACATTTCCTATAATCCATAATATCCAATTTTCTAATTTTTTATTTGCCATTAACCACATTGCAGTTACAAAAATTCCGGAGGTTAAAATATCCAGCTCCTTTATTTGACCTTCAAAATTTGTTGCAAATAAATCATGTGCAAAGTATGCCACAAACACAATTAAAAAGAAAATTAATAATGACTTGGTCAAATCCTTTGAAGTAAATTTTGAAACCTTGACTATTAACTCATTATTATCTCTTCTAGACCAATTCCACCAACCAAAAAAGCTAATAATTGTATAGAGCAAATTAACAAGAATATGACCTAATAAACTTACCTTATACATAATATACATTGTTATAATAGTGCATATTATTCCAGTTGGATATACAAGTATGTTTTGTTTTTTAGCAAAAACTACACTTATAATTCCAAACCAAAATGCTAGAAATTCTAAGATGATATCAAGTCTTGAATAGTCAGAGTAGTAACTGAGGAAAAAATCGTAAACTTCACCCATTAGTTTTTAATTACATATGCTAAGGTATATTTTTTAGAAATTTTAAAATAGGTGTCAAAAGAATAAATTTCATCATCATCAATATACCAGCTTTTAACAATATTTTTTTTCTTACTTAGAGGTAGTACAAGGATATTTTTTTTAAAATCAACTCCATTTTTATCAACAGCCTTAAATATACTCTCTTTAATATTCCAATAAACAAGTGTGATTTCTGCGCTTAATTTAGCAGGGTAATTTAATTCTGTTTCTAGAAATTTACTTTTTATTTTTAGGATCTTATCATTCATTATTTCAATATCAATTCCAACATTGTTTTCACTTATAATTAGTGCAGCGTAATTTCCTGAATGACTTATAGAAATTTTATTTTTTTTTAAAAAAATAGGCTTTCCTGATTTAACATATCTTACGTCTTTTTCATCAATACATAGAAAATTAAATATATTTCTAATAGCTAGAAATTGTTTTTTGTGAATTTCTGTTTTTTTTTGATTCAGTAATTTTAAAGAATCATTGCTCAAAACAACTTTTGATTTTAGGTCATTAACAGACTCTTTAATTTCCCATATAACAACTCTGGTTTTGGTTAAAAAACTTAAATCATCAATAATTGGCATTTTTGTGATTTAGAACTTTATTTAATTATTTACTTCCTCTTTAGGAGATTCCTCAACTAATCCCGTTACTTTTTGTTTTGTAGAAGTTTCTGAAATCTTTGGATCTGGACCCCAAATGTTTTCACCTTCTTGGCCAGGCATAACTGAAAATATAAAAATTATGAGGTTACCGATATAAGGAATAAATGCCACTAGATACCACCATCCACTTTTGCCTATATCGTGAAGTCTTCTAATAGTTAGGGCAAATCCAGGAAGAATATGAGCTGCAAAAAATAAAATCCAAAGTCCTGCGACAACATTGTTAACCCATTCGTTACTTGTATAATTTACAGTATCTCCCATCGCGGCGTAAAGTATAACAGTAAGAAATAAAAGAGCCATACAAACAATAAAGAAGAATAATGCAAACATCCAGTATTCTGTTCTTCTTGCTCGACCACTAAAATTCGCATAGTTTTCAAGCATTACCTTTAAATACCATTTCATAGTAGAAAATTTAAAAATTAACCTTATGAATATACTGATTTATAAGAAAAATTAAATAATTACTAATTATAAATTTTTGTAAATAAATAGAAATTATGCAGGAATTATGGAAACGAAAGACTTGTTATCTTTCTTTTTGGTAAATTTCACAACACCGTCAATTTTAGCATGAAGGGTGTGATCTTTACCTAAATACACATTTTCACCTGGGTTATGAACAGTTCCTCTTTGTCTGACGATAATATTACCAGCTTTAGCAAGCTGCCCACCAAAAATCTTGACTCCTAATCGTTTCGATTCTGATTCTCTACCGTTTTTCGAACTACCGACTCCTTTTTTATGTGCCATTTTTTATAAAATTAACTTAACGCTTTAATTAAATCCGCTTTTTTCATTGAAGAAATTCCAGTTATACCTTTTTCCTTAGCCATAGTCTTTAAAGCAGCAACAGACATAGATGATAGGTCCTGAGTTTCCTTTTTGGCAGAAGCCTTCGTGGCAGAAGCCTTTTTAGCTTCAGCTTTTTTTGAAGCCTCAGTTTTCTTTGTTTCAGCTTTTTTGGGAGCATCAGCTTTATTTGCAGTGGTCTTCTTTGAAGCTCCGGTTAAAATATCACTAATTTCAATTTCAGTAATAGCTTGACGGTGTCCATTTCTTACTTTGTAACCTTTTCTTCTTTTCTTTTTGAAGACAATCACTTTGTCTGATTTTAGGTGCTTTAATACCTTAGCGTCCACTTGAACTCCAGAAACATTGGGCGTACCAACAGATGATTTTGAACCATCATTTACCATCAAAACATTATCGAATGATATTTTTTTACCTTCAGCAACATCTAATCTGTTAACAAAAAGCTTCTGCTTTTTCTCTACTTTAAATTGTTTACCTGATATTTCAACTATTGCGTACATTTTAATCTTTTAAAGCGAATGCAAATATAAAGCTAATTAGCAAATCAGCAAATTTTTACAAAAATTAAATTTTAAGGTTAAATCTATAAATTTTTAAATTTTCTTTAACAAAGGTTTATAATGAAAAAACTTATATTTGATGCTTTATTTAACCTAATACACAAACCAATGAATAAAATTTTAAGTCTATTTGTAATTTTTCTTTATACCTGTTTTGGGTATTCACAGAATATTGAATACACTGAGTATAAACTTGAAAATGGCTTGAGTGTAATAATTCATCAGGATAATTCTGCTCCGGTTATTGCCACTGAAGTTATGTATCACGTTGGAAGTAGAGATGAAATCGAAGGTAAATCAGGATTTTCTCATTTCTTTGAACATATGTGTGCATCATCATCTGCCAATACACCCAATATTGAGAAAAGGAAGTGGAAACAAATAATTGCATCAAAAGGTGGCGTAGCAAATGCAAGTACCTGGAAGGACAGAACAAATTATTTTAATTTTTTTCCGTCTAACAATTTAGAATTGGCCCTATGGCTTCAAAGTGAGAGAATGCTTCATGCCATAATTGATCAAGATCAGGTTGATACTCAAAATGAAGTCGTTAAAGAGGAAAAGAGAGATAGAATTGACAATTCACCTTATGCAAAGTTTCTATATCGTGAAATTGATAAATACATGTTTACAGATCACCCATATGGTCAGTCTGTAATAGGATCTTTTGAAGACTTAGATTCAGCTACCCTTGAAGAATTTCAAGAGTTTTATAAAAAATGGTACAATCCTAATAATGCAGTTTTGGTTATTGCTGGTGATTTAGACACTGAAAAAACTAAAGAAATGGTTCAAAATTATTTTGGAGATATTGAAAACAATAATGCAAAACCAATAAAACCTAATATCATCCAGAATCCAATAACTGAAACTATTAAGGTCACTGAGTATGATGCAAATGTTGAAATTCCAGCAAAAATTTTATCGTATATCACACCTAGGAATAATAATAAGGACTCATATGTTTTAAACTATATTGCCCAGATTTTAACAGGTGGTAAAAGTTCTAGATTATACAAGAAAATGGTAGATGAAGATAAAATTGCCTTAGCAGTTCAAGCTGGAGGCAGATACGATCAAGCATACGGCACGTTTACGATATTTGCTCTTCCCATAGGGGAAACATCTCTTGAAACCCTTGCAGAGGAAATTGATAAAGGCATTAAGCAGTTACAAACTGAGCTAATTAGTGAAAGAGAATTTGAGAAAATAAATAATCAAATTGAAACAGCTTTTGTGCAAAAAAATACCGGTATTTTGGGAATAACAAGTAGTTTGGCATCATATCATCTACTGTATGATGACACGTCCCTAATTAATGATGAAATTGAAATATATAGATCAATTACTAGAGAAGATATAATGGAAGTAGCTAATAAATATTTAAATCCAAATCAAAGACTTGATATGGATTATGTAAAAAAACAATAAGATGAAGAAAAATATTATTTTATCGATACTAATACTTTTTGTCTTTAATCTGAACTTTGCTCAGATAGACAGAACAAAGCAACCTGATTCTGGTCCAGATCCTGAAATTAAATTTGGTACACCAAAAACATTTAAGCTCAAAAACGGGATTCAAGTTTTGGTTGTCGAAGATGATAAACTTCCAGTTGTTACCTATAGCCTTAGAATTGACAGAAATCCAATTTTGGATGGAGAAAAAGTCGGAGTTTCTACCCTTTTAAGTGCTATGCTTGGAAATGGAACAACTACTATCCCTAAAGACAAGTTTAATGAGGAAGTAGAATTTTTAGGTGCATCAGTTTCTGTAACATTCAGCGGTGGCTCTGCAAACACATTGACAAAAAATAACTCAAGAGTTCTTGAATTATGGTCTGATGCTATCATTAACCCTTTACTAACAGAGGAAGAGTTTGACAAAGAAAAAGCTAAGTTATTGGAAAGTTTAAAAGCCGATATTAATAATATAGATGCAATTTCATCAAGGGTTAGTTCTGCTCTTTCCTATGGTAAAAATCATCCCTATGGAGAGTTTACAACAGAGCAAACGATTAAGAATGTAACATTTCAGGATGTGATCGAATATCACGAGAAATATAATATTCCTAATAATGCTTATATTGTTGTAGTTGGTGATGTAAAGGCTAAGGAGCTAAAAGCGGTACTTAAGGAAAAATTTGAACCTTGGAAAAAAAGTAAACTTCCTGTAAATCCAGAACCTGTTTACACTGAAAACGTAGGATTAACAGAAATAAATTTTATTGATGTTCCTTCTGCGACTCAATCCACTGTAATATTTACAAATAATACCCCCCTAAAGCAAACCGATGAAGATTATTTTGCTGCTTTACTAGCTAACCAAGTTTTGGGAGGTGGAAGTGAAGGATATTTATTTAAAAATCTTAGAGATGATAATGGTTGGACTTATGGTTCATACTCTGGACTTGGTTCAAATCGTTACGGAGTTTCTAGGTTCACCGCAGAAGCAAAGGTGAGAAACGCAGTTACTGATAGCACAGTTATTGAAATTGTTAATGAGATTTCTAGGATTAGAAAAGAGAATGTTGATCCTCAGAGGTTAAAGGATGTGAAAGCTGCTTATTTGGGTAATTTTATTTTTTCAACCGAAAGAGCATCAACAGTTGCTAACTTTGCACTTGGACAAAAACTAAATAATCTTCCGGATGATTATTATGAAACATTTATAGAAAATATAAATAAAGTAACAGCTCAAGATTTAAAAAAAGCAGCTAAAAAATACTTTAAACTTGAAAATACCAGAATTATAATTGTAGGAAGGGGTAGCGATGTTATCTCTGGACTTGAAAAAATTGGATTTCCGATTAATTACTTCGATAAGTTTGCAAACCCAATAGCGAAACCAATTTTTAACAAAGCTATTCCTGAAGGATTAACAGCTGTTGATGTAATTAATAACTATATCAGTGCAATTGGTGGTAAATCAAATCTTGAATCCGTTAGTACGGTAGTAATGAAAGCTGATGTCACAATTCCTGGAGCTCCTGTTACACCTCAGGCCACAATGAGACAAAAACTTCCAAATAAGTCTTCTTTTGTAATGGAAGTAAATATGCAAGGGCAAAAAATGACTTTAAGTAAAACTACTTTTGACGGTGAAAGAGGATATTCTGAGATGCAAGGTCAAAGAGTAGAATTTGATGAAAAACAGATAGATGAAAATAAAAAGATTAAAGGGATTTTTGAAGAACTTTACTTTAAGCCTGAGGAATTAGAGCTAGTAAGTATAAACTCGGTTAATTTTCAAGACGCTTATAAAGTTAAAGTAACTGTTGATGGTAAAGAATCTCACAGATATTATTCTGTTGAATCTGGACTACTACTAAGTAAAGAGGATTCTGATAATAATAATAATATTGTAACTACAAATTACGGTGATTATCAATCAGTTCAAAATATTATGTTTCCGTTTTACATGGAATTACCAGCTCAAAAACTTGAGTTTAAGACAAGTAGTATAGAGATAAATAAAGAAATTAAAGATTCTAGTTTTTAATCTTTGATTTTTTATTCGTTAATATAACACCAAATACTATTATGAATGTCGCTATTAACTGATTGATAGAGAATTTTTCTCCGTCTACTATTCCCCAAAAGATAGAAACAATCAGCATTGAATAAGTTACTGAAGAAGCGAACACTGGAGTTGAGATCTTTATGAGCTTGTTAAAAATTATTTTAGCCAAGGCGGTACCGAATAATGCTAGTACAAATACATAAAATATTGAAATTTTTACCTCACCCTTTTCTAAACTTGAAAACTCAAAGTCAGAAAATAAAAAAACCAAAATAGCAGGAAATATAATTGCTGTAAAGTGTCCAACCGTAATTGTTAATGCTGAAAGGTGTTGAAGATATTTTTTTATAATATTAACATTTAATGCATATAAAAACGAACAAAGAATTACCAATCCTGCATAATTATAATTTTGATTTGGGTTAAGCTTTAACCCTGATGAGATTAAAAGATATGTGCCAAAAAAGCCTATAAGAACTCCAATAATTTGCCTTTTGGTAGATTCAATTTTAAAAATAATCATTCCCAATATTAAGGTGTTTAAGGGAACTATAGAATTGATTATTGATGCTACTGAGCTATCAATTTCTTTTTCAGCAAATGCAAATAGAAATGCAGGAAAAAAACTTCCCAAAAATGCAGATATCGTTATCCATTTCCATTCTATTTTTTTAATTGTAAAAATATTCCTCCATGCGATTAAAAAAATAAAAATTGAAGAAAATATAATTCTTAATGAACCAAGCTGAGAAGCCTCAAGACCGACTAATGCTTTTTTTATCAAAATAAATGAACTTCCCCATATTAACGACAAAGCAATTAAATAAAACCACTTATTAAGTTTCATTTGATATTCCAATTAATAGATTCAAATAAAACTAAAATATCATTTTTAACGTATTGAATTGACGGAAATATTGAATCGTAATTTGATTTAAATTTTAGATTAACCGAACCACTTATAAAATTTGAAAGACTGTCTGTGAAATAGAATTGAACTGGGGATGCTACATCCCCTTTTATTTCATAAAGTTTTCCAAATACTCTCTTATTATTATTATCATATTCTCTAATCATTACACCATTTGATTTTTTTGTGTGGGTATCCAAAATCAAAGAAAAGTCACGCATTTTTTTTTCTAAATCCTGACTAGTTTTAATATTATAAAATGATAAATTAAGGGATAGGCTTAAATCCCTATAGTCAAATAGAAATTGATTATTTCCAATTTGATCTAAATCAGTGGAGTTTGAATTATAATAGAAATTAAATGGCGTATCTATTTCTTCGTGAATTGAATAATATGGTTCTGTAAATTCAATTCTGAGAAATCCATTTTGCTTAGGCAAATTAGTCTCACTACAAGAAAAAATCATTAGAGTAAAAAAGGATAGTGAAATAATTATTTTACCCATATTGACATAAATTCTCTAATTAGAAAATAAAATTTAATTCTAAAAAGGTAAATCGTCGGTTTCTTCAACTGAATCAGAGACACTCTCTACTTTCTTTTCATCAATGACTGGAGAACTATCGGATTGAACTGGCATATCATTTTTATTAGATAAAAAGGTGAATTCAGTACAATTTATTTCAGTTGAGTACCTATCATTACCTTTATCATCTTGCCATTTTCTGGTTTTGATTCTACCTTCAATGTATACTTTATCACCTTTGGATAAATATTTTTCGCAAATTTCAGCAGCTTTGTTTCTCAGGATAATATTATGCCACTCGGTATTTGAAACTCTTTCATTAGTTTGCTTATTCATATAGGTTTCATTTGTCGCTAAAGGAAATCTTCCAACACATCCTCCGTCCTCAAATCTGTGAATTTTTACCTCATCTCCTAAATGACCGATTAACATGACTTTATTAAGTGTTCCAGACATATTTTTTATTTTTTTCTAATTTACTATTTTAACTTAAGATAAGCTCAATTCATGAGTATATTTTTCAATAAACTTGTGCATTAATTTAGACATTGGATATTCATTAAATGAAGACACATAAATGCCCTCATCAACATTAATTTTATTCTCTGTTAACCAAAATCTAGATCTTATATTTATATGAGATAATTTATGCTGAATAAATTCAGAATCAATCAGATTAATCGTCAAATTTTTAGCCTGATATTTGTCTAATAAAAAGATTAAAATCTCTTTTTTTTTCTTTTTAGATTCTGAAATATGAACTGGAAACTGATACATATTCTTCCAAATCCCATCTTTAATTTGCTCTATTAACAATTGGTTGTTATGATTTGCAACTATGTAATCAAAATACAACAACTTAGTCTTAGTTTTAGAGCTCTTTATAGGATAGTATTCCACAGAATTATTATTGAAAGCTGAACAAATTTTTGAAATAACGCAAGATGAACAAAGAGGGTTTAGAGGTTTACAGATAATTGACCCATAATCCATTAATGCCTGGTTATAATCGCCATAACTATGACTTGGCATCATTTCTTTAGCTTTTTCTTTAAATACTTTTCTTGAGTTATTTGAATCAATTGGATTTTTTATTTCATAAACTCTTGAAATAATTCGAAACACATTACCATCCAAGACAGGTTGAGCTTTATTAAAACAAATAGATGATATTGCACTGGCTGTATAATCCCCAATTCCTTTGAGCTTAATTAACTCTTCATAAGATTCTGGAAATTGAGAATTTAATTCATTAAATATATATTTTGCAGTATAATGTAAATTTCTAGCTCTTGAATAGTAACCTAGTCCTTGCCATAATATTAATACATCTTTTTCCTTTGAGCTTGCTAATGACTTCAAATTTGGAAACCTGGAAATAAATCTGTTGTAGTAATTGATTCCCTGCTCCATTCTGGTTTGCTGTAAGATAATTTCAGAAATCCATATGTTATAAGGGTTTTTTGTCTTTCTCCATGGTAAATCTCTTTTATTTATGCCATACCATTTTAAAATTAACTTATTGAGTTCCATTTAGATAATTAAGCTCAGTAAAGTTAATCTATAGATGTAATAAATTAAATTATAAAGCAATTAAATATTGAACTAAAAAATACATATATTTGCAGGCATTGTTGAATTATTAATGATAAAAACAAATTGATTTATGACAAAGGCTGAAATTGTAGCGAATATTTCTGATAAATTAGGGATTGAAAAGGTTGATGTGCAACTGACTGTTGAATCGCTTATGAAAGAAATTATTAATTCATTAGAAAATGGTGAAAATGTTTATTTAAGAGGTTTTGGAAGTTTTATTGTAAAAAAAAGAGCTGAAAAAACTGCAAGAAATATAAAAAAGAATACAACTATAAAAATACCAGCTCACAACATTCCAGCTTTTAAACCATCAAGATTTTTTGTTGATGGTGTAAAAACGAAATTAAAAATTAACTAAAATATAATTTATGCCTAGCGGGAAAAAGCGTAAAAGACATAAAGTGGCTACTCACAAGAGAAAAAAGAGACGTAGAGCTAATCGTCACAAGAAGAAAGATTAATTCTTAATCATTCATCTTAAATATCATTAATATCAACTTAAGTTCTTTGAAATATATTCATTAGCACGTTGTAATAATTGCTTTTACAACAGATGAATATCTGTAATTATTTATTAATCAGCATTAATGCAAAAAAATGATAAAATGAACAAAGAATTGCTTATTCGATCAGGTTCAAACAATGTTGATTTTGCCTTACTTAAAGACGGAAAACTAATCGAATTTCATAAAGACAACGACAATACAAAATTTTTAGTTGGTGATATATATCTTGCTAAGATTAGAAAAACAATGCCTGCTTTAAATGCAGCATTTGTAAATGTTGGATATAAAAAAGATGCTTTTTTACATTATCACGACTTAGGTCCAAAAGTTTCTACCCTTCAAAAGTTTATTAAGGGTATTAGTTCTGGAAAAATTAAAAATTTCTCTTTAGCTAATTATAAATTTGAAGAAGAAATTGATAAAAATGGTGCTATTTCTGATGTTCTTAGCCCAAATCAATCTGTTCTAATTCAAATTGTTAAAGAACCTATCTCAACTAAGGGTCCAAGAGTTACTTCTGAATTATCTATTGCAGGAAGATTTTTAGTTCTTGTACCATTTTCAAGTAGAATTTCTATTTCTCAAAAAATTGAAGATCAAAAAGAAAAAGATAGATTAAAGAGACTAGTTAAAAGTATTACACCCAAGGGATTTGGAGTCATTGTTAGAACCGTTGCCAAAGGCAAAAAAGTTGCTGAACTTGACAGAGATTTACAAAATCTTTACAGTAGATGGATTGCAATGTGTAAAAAGATTAGGAATGCAAATATTCCAAGTAAAGTTATGGATGAAATGAATATTTCATCTAAAATTTTAAGAGATTTATTTGATGAAAATTTCACTTCAATCCTAGTTAATGATGAAGCATTGCAAATTCAGATAAAAGATTATGTACAAAAAATTGCACCTAAAAAGGAGTCAATTGTAAAACTATACAATTCAAAAATCCCAATATTTGAAAAATTTGGAATTGAAAGACAAATAAAAACTTCATTTGGTAAAAATGTTTCAATGACAAAAGGATCTTATTTGGTTATTGAACATACCGAAGCTTTACATGTGATAGACGTTAATAGTGGAAACAGGTCATCTTCTGCTAAAAATCAAGAAGAATCTGCGCTAGAAGTTAATCTTGTAGCTGCCACTGAGATTGCAAGACAACTTAGACTTAGAGATATGGGAGGTATTATTGTTGTTGACTTTATTGATCAAAATAAAGCTGATAACAGAAAAAAACTCTTTAATCATCTTAAGTCAGAGATGAAGGAAGACAGAGCTAAGCACAAAATTCTTCCACCAAGTAAATTTGGACTCATCCAGATAACCAGACAAAGGGTAAGACCTGAAATGAATATCAAAACCAGGGAAGAAAATCCAAGTAATGGTCATGGTAATGAAGTTGAAGCTCCTATTGTGTTAATTGATAAGATATCTGAAGATATTGATAGGCTGGTAAATAATGGTGAAAATAATATTAATTTAAATATTCACCCTTTTATTGCTGCTTATCTTGAAAAAGGATATCCATCTGTGAGACTTAAATGGTATTTTAAATACAAGAAATGGATTAAAATTATACCTAGAGATGCTTACAAATATCTTGAATACCATTTTTTAGATGAGAATGGTAAAACTATTTAAAAAAAAACCCTATCAATTATTGATAGGGTTTTTTTTATAATTCAAATTCAATTGTTATTGGGCAATGATCACTATGAACTATATCGCTTAAAATATCAGCAAATTTTAAATTTTCTTTCATTGACGAAGAGACCATTATATAATCTATTCTCCATCCTTTGTTATTTGCTCTTGCATTTGCTCTATATGTCCACCAACTATAATTATTCGGAGATGAATTAAATTTTCTGAAAGAATCAATAAATCCTGAATCAATGAATTTTTGTAGCCACTCTCTTTCTATTGGCAAAAATCCAGATACATTTTTATTTCTTACTGGATCATGAATATCAATCGCTTTGTGACATATATTATAATCTCCTGCAATTATTAAATTATTAATATTGGCATTCAATTTCTTTACATATTCTAGAAAATCGTCCATGTAATTTAATTTAAATTGAAGTCTGTCTAAATTGGTGCCTGAGGGAAGGTATAAACTCATTATCGAAAATTCTTTAAAATCTAACCTTATATTTCTTCCTTCAAAATCCATATACGAAATTCCTGTCCCATATTCTACATGAATTGGTTCATGTTTTGAAAGAATTGCCACTCCACTATAACCTTTTTTTGTTGCACTATACCAAAAGTTATATTTAAAACCTATAGATTCAAACTCTGAAATATTAATCTGTTCTTCAAGTGCCTTAATTTCTTGCAGACAAACAATGTCAGGATTTTCTTTAATCAACCAATTAATTAATCCCTTATTCATTGCCGCCCTTACCCCATTAACATTATATGAAACTATTTTCATCATTAAGAAATTTGTAATGTTAAAGATGATAAAATATTTTCTATTATTTTTAGTTTATTCTATAATATGAGGTTAATAGTATGTTTATTTATCTTTTTTTTCTCACAAATTTCTTCATCTCAAGAAATTATTAGGGATTCTGTAAGGATTAATAAAAAAAAGAATATTGATTACAAAGAAGAGATAAAAAAGTTTAGAGATTCTATTTCAGAAAAAAATTATCCAATCATTTTACACAGGGAATACTCAAAATTAGACAGTAATTTAATTATTGATAACACCGATAATCTTGATAAACTTTATAAACTATCTACAAGTAATACTATAACTCAAAAAAATAATTATTCTAATATTATTACAAGTGGAAGTATCTCAAGAGGTGTAACAATTGGGAGCAACCAAAACTCAGTTTTAAACAGTGAACTTGATTTGCAAATTTACGGCGAGTTAAATAGTAAACTTAAGATAAAAGCTTCAATTCAAGATTCAAATATTCCTCTTCAAAACAATGGTTATTCTCAGCAAATAGATGAATTTGATCAAATTTTTATTGAA
>Ga0160423_10003469_pt1 | contig 13101 bp, 23 predicted proteins | sample CRUFie14St8metaG_FD_108191 | JGI IMG/M metagenome (GOLD analysis project Ga0160423, IMG submission 108191) | Marine microbial communities from the Costa Rica Dome - CRUD Field 142mm St8 metaG | ecosystem: Environmental > Aquatic > Marine > Oceanic > Photic zone | place: Costa Rica: the Eastern...
AGGATCAGCCTACTGAAGAGCAGCCTGTAGACGAACCAACACCTGAACCCACCCCTGAACCAGAGACAGAAGAGGATGGTGTTCTTGGTAAGCTCAGGGGTTTTGCAGAGCGTGTATCAAGGAAGCGAACCTACAACCAGATAAGAAAGGACATACTGTCCAACCCCAACAACTACTTTGACCCTCAGCGTCTTAGTGAGATACAAGAGGGGTTGGAGAACATGACCATGGATGAGCTCATCGACAACATGAATGAGACATCCTTGACGAACCTCATGCAGGCTCAGGATCAAACTGGGATCATGGCTGGCATTGAGGCGCTCAACAGGGCGACGGCAGCTGGTGATACCGTAGCAGCTCAGGCTATAGTAGAGGACCTGGCAAAGATGGGTACTAGCGTTGGTAGACTGCTTCGCCACTTTGGTGAGCTCAAGTCGTCCACCGTCAAGGGTATGTACGATGTCATCATTGGGGAGGTGGAGAAGAAAGGGACTACCCTTAACGATGCACAGAAGCAGCGCATGCAAGAACTCCTTGGTCCGCTCTTAGAGTCTCAAAAGCAAATGAAAGCTTTGATTGACCTAAGACAGGAGGCCCTCTCTATGACGGAAGAAGAGATCAACCAGATGGAGGCGGACTACAAAAAAGCGTTCGAGGATCTCCAAAAGAACCAGGACAATCTCAATAACTGGGTTAACGCTAACATTAGCAGGGGTTATGGTGAGCTCACAACAATGCTGTTGCAGGGTAACCTTCTCACCCCAATGTCTCAAGCCACAAACGTGGTTGCCAACCTTGTAAACCTTGGGTTGGCCATACCAAGAGAGTTCCTTGCTTTGTCTGCTAGTAAGCTTGCTTCAATATTTGGTAAGGGAATACCTTCAGATAGACAGTACTCTTTTGCTGCATACATGCACGGCGTTAGAATGTTTGGACGTGGCTTTGCTGAGGCTTCTAGAGAGGTCTTTACAGGAAAGACAAATGACTACGTAACTGAGTGGAGGGTTCAAAGGGGATTCTTGCCGCTCATGTCGTTCTTACAGGCGGTGCACGGTACTGGTATTGGCACTAAAATGGCCAAGAAGCTTGGTGTTGAGATTGACGCGCCAATATCAAATACTCAAAGAGCAAAGTTGTTGATACAGGCTTCGTTTGGTGTGCCAGCTGAAGCCATGTTTAGGTTACTTTCTCTTGGTGACACTCCCTTCAGAAGGTTCATGGAGGGTAAGGTCATTTACCAGGAGGCGATGTCAAGGGGCCTGAAAGGAGAGGCGTTCAACAGGTTCTTAAAGTACCCGCCTGAGGAGGTTTTCCAAGAGGCCCAAAGAGAGGGAAGAAAACTTACGTTCCAAGAGAAAACCACTACGTCTGAAGCCGCTGAAGGTGTGGTAAAAGGGGTTACTGATTTTGTTGGTAAGGTGCTCCCCCCTGGCTTAGCTCAGTTTGTGATTAGATCTCAGGTTCCGTACGTAAGAACCCCAGCAAACATTTTGAGCGAAACAATGAAGTACTCTGCCTTTCCCTTTGCAATGGCCTCATTTGTAAAGAAGTTTAGAGAGGGGAAAACTAATGATGCATATCAAGACTTCGCTAAGGGTGTGCTTGGTTTGATGATGGCGAAGGTGGCGTCTGACCTTATCGCTGAGGGTTTGATCTCAGGAGACATTGAGTACGAAGAGGACGAAAGAAAGAAGAACCTGGCATACGATCAGTTCCCCCCTAACTCCATCAATATATCTGGTCTACAGAGACACCTTGCTGGACAAGACCCATCACCACAACCAGAGGACAGGTTTTATAGCTACTTGAAACTGGGTATACCTGGGGTTGTTCTTGGTTCTAAAGCAACATTACAGAGAAGTAGAATTGATGAGGTTGAACAGGGGTTTGATTTGATTAGACAGATGACAGGGATTGGGTCTGTATCTACAATAAACCATATTTTAAACCAAAGCTTTTTGCAGGGTGTAAACAACCTGACGAGACTTATTGGTGAGACGGACGAAGACAGACTAGCCACAAGCGTAGAAAAGTGGATGTTTGGGACCGCAAAGGCCATGACTTCTGTTGCGCTGCCTAACACTCTATCAGCGATGAATAGAGCTGAGAGGGAGTTTCTTCCTGACACTAGGGTTCTGGAGGAAATGGACCCAACATCCAGAGTCGTAGCAAAACTTAAACATACCATCCTTGACAGGACATTCAAGCTTGAGGATGCGGTTCCCGTTCGAACCAACTGGAAAGGGCAACCAATTCAACAGACACCAACGGGTGCTGACCCATTCATGTACCACATGTTTGATGTATTGAAGGCTAGAAATGCGGAGGCGGACCCAGTGTCTAACGAAGTATACAGGCTTTACTACAACCTTGAGGAGGTGTCAAAAGTAGTATCCACTCCATACTTCGCTAGATCGAGAAAGATCAACATCCCTGACATCTCAAGCAAGAAAGAGGCTAGGGCGCTGCGAGCTCTCGCTCAACAAACAGGCAAAGAGTACAGCTTCTTGTTCGACCGTGAGTTCACTAGCGGCAGAATTCAGTTCAATACAGCTCAGATCAACAAGCTCATGGAGGTTGCTGGGCAGGACAGATACAGGCTTGTAGAAGAGGTGATGGCTGACCCTCGATACGCACAGATGTCTGACAAGAAGAAGCTTGAGGTGCTGGACAACGTCAACGACTTCTACAGAAGCACGATAGAATTAGATAACAGAGGCATGTTCAGACCGCACACCGTGGCTGTACTTGACTTCATAGAAGAGATGTATAGAAATGAGCGACAATAAGAAAGTAAGGAATACGAAGCTTGGGAAATGGCTCAAGGAGAAAGCCCCCAATGTGCTCGACACAGTAGGGGATTTGCTACCCAATCAGGGGGCGTTGGGACTGGTTAAGAACCTGTTGGACAAGGAGCCAGGTATCGACCCAGCTGAGGCCAAGGCCAAGGTGGATGCAGAGATTGCTTTTCAGAATAACGTGACTGAACGATGGAAGGCGGACATGGGGGGCGACGTTAAGCTCGCAAAGCTCATCAGGCCAGTTATGCTAATAGTGTTGATAACTGTTTTTGTAGCTACTATGGTGTTTGATTCGCTTGATAATCAGCCGTTTAACGTCAAAGAGAGTTACGTATCTTTGTTGGAAATCCTGATGCTCACTGTATTCGGCGCATACTTCGCTGGTCGCACCGTAGAAAAGACTAGAAAACCATGATGGACAACCTTAGCCACTTCGAATTCCTCATGCTGGCGATCACGCTTGTAGGTGGCTGGGTGAAGTTTCACGCAGACTACAATAAACTTTCTGCTAGGGTTGACGCTTTGGAAAACGACAACACAGAGTTCAAAGAGGATGTTAAGCAGTTGCTTAAGGACATCCAGGAAATAAAATTGCTCCTGGCTAAGAACCAGATGCAATGAAAAAACAAAAACAATGGATTGTAATAATTGCATTATTGCTGCCGTATTTGGCGGTTGCTCAGTATGTAACTGATAGCTGCGCTGTATTTGAAGTGCCCACTCCAGCAGTAAGAATGATGGGGTACAACCCAGAACCTCCGTCGTGGAAGGAGGTAAACTACGTTGTGCACATACATTATACTGACAGCCTTCCTTATGCTTATAGCCTCATAGACGAAGCTGTAGTGTGGGATGCTCACGATCACCTCAACGAGGAGTTTGAGGAGGCTATGTTCAGCTTTGACTTAATTGACATTGAGTATCACAATCTAGACTCGGCAGGGGGAATGACCGAGACTCTCAATATCTATGACACCTGCGTGCCATATAGCTGGTATGGATGGTCAACAGCAACAGATTATTTAGAAGATATAATCTGGGACAGACAGCAATTCATGAATGTCCATGTGTTTCCTGAGTTTTGCCAAGGCGTGTTGGGTTTTGCTTGGACGGCTGAGGCAAACACCCTCCTTGATGGGGCGTGGGTTAGGTCTGATGTCTTTGGAAGAATGGGAGATTACCTATATGGAGCATACGATGGCAACAAGACCTTGATACACGAGGTGGGTCATTATCTCAGTTTAAGCCATGTATTCAATGGTATTAGCTTCTGTGGGGAAGACCTAGGTCCGTGCGAAGAAACAGGTGACTATGTGTGTGATACACCACCTATTAAGATTAGTTGGAGCTGCGAGAACCCTATATGCCCACCAGGCGCGTACAACTTCACACCCAATAATCACATGGATTACTACGTTGATTCATGCAAAACTAACTTCACCGAGGGGCAAATAGAGCGTATGCAAAACATGATCTCAATCACACGTCCAGGAATCGTTAACAACGATGCAGACGTATGTGTAGGCGATATAAATGGAGATCACGTAGTAGGCATGAGCGATATGCTGTTGATGTTGGCGAACTTTGGGGATGCGTACTGGGAGGAAGGCGACATTGATGGAGATGGGTTTTTTACAGTCACGGACTTTCAGGTCGTGCTAGCCCAGTGGGGGACTGTTTGTTTTGGTGCTGAGCTCGACCCCTTTTATAGAGAGGAGCAAACAAACAAATCAATAATCCGTAAAGTATTTCCAAACGCGATAGGACGGGAGTGATTTCAAATGATTAAGGTGGATTTTTGAGATCACGTCATCGTTTCCCCTTCTCGTGTACTTTTTTAAGTAAGCATCCTTCTTGTCTGTTACGATTACGTCCTCCACATTCTTTTCGCACCAGTTCACAAGTTCTTCGCGGTTAACGATTGAGAAACCACCTTCCTCTGGCATTTCAAAAGCTATGATGTCAGCCTCCCCATACATCCACCCAGGGTTTCCTTGAACATTTTTAAACTCACACCATATCTCATCTGGCAAGTTGCTTCCCTTGACATCAACGTTGCGTTTTCTGTCCTTGTATTTAAGGACGAAATCGATATGGCTTTTTCTGTCGATATGTTTTGGAGTCTTCTCGACTTTGCAGCCAATCATTTCGGCTGTGCGTGTAAATCTCTTTTCCGTAACCCCACCATACTGCATGGTGTAGTTTTTTCTGGCCTGATTGTATGGCCTGTTGTTCATGTCAAAGTTGCCCATTAAATTCTTTTGAGAGTTCTTTAATTAAATCCATTTCAAGGTTGAGGTACTGACGAAGCGTAACCACAATATCGCTAACCACATTTGGGTCGTCGATTGCGTCGCCGTTGTCGTCGTGCAGCATTTCAAGTATTTCTGAAAGGTTGTGGTGCATTCTTTCAAACGCCTCAAAATACCTTTCGCTTAGATCACTTCTTTCCATATTTTACTAGTATATCCTGTATCGCCTCGTTAACCTGCGAGGTGGTTCGACACAAGTATACATCATAATCTAGTTGATTGTCAACCAAATACTTAAGAAAAAGTTTCCACCGCATAGGGAAGTCGTGGTGTGAGCTCAACCAACCCTTGGTCTCAATGATCCAGTTCTCACCCTTCACCCCCATGAAATCAGGGGTGTATCGGATAGGCTGTTGTACTGAGTTGCTCCTGTCCGTAAGGTTCTTCTTCTTGGCGGTCATCTTCAGATACCTATGAGGGAACCTGAATGAGGGGACCAACTCGAACTGCGTTTCTTCGTAGGCAAAGCTCACCCCAGATTCACGCAGTGCATCAGCACATGATTTTTCTAACCCACTCTTGTATTTCCCAAGGTTTTTTTTAGAAGAGCTCTTCCTTTTCTTCGTCCCCTTCTTTTTCATTTATGGCAAAGTTACACGCTAATTCGACGCACTTTTCTCTGACATAAAGTTAAGGTTGAACGGAATAGGTTTAACTACCTCTTCTACAGACACTTGGAAGAGAGGGGACTGACTTATCCATGCTTTGAATGCTGTCTTGGACGTATCCATAAACATCAAGAAAGGATCGTCATATGGGGTGGGTTGACCACCTGTCTCTGTTTCTCTGACCTTTCGAACATGAATCTCAGTCTTGCCTCTCGTGTGTGGGTCCTGGGCTTGCACCTTGCGGTGTATCGTGAGGAAGCAGTCAGCACGGTTAACGAACTTACCACCACCCTCTGTATCCTCTGCGAACGGTGCGATAGGCAGACCATCGTCACCCTTGCGTCTTTGCGCCTCAGTCACGGCATGCATATTCACCCAAATGGCAACGTTGCGGTTTTTTGATAATTTTAAAAACTCTGATGCCGCTTCGTAATGGTACTCGTGTGAACTCAGAGATGACTGAGCCAGGTCAATTCTAAGGCTGTTGTAAGGGTCTATAAAGACACCATCGACTTCAGAGTTAGCCATCACCTTCTCCGTGTAGATTAAAACGTCTGTGTAGCTCAGGAGATCTTTATTACTGATTACCACGAAGTGCTTCAGCACCCACTTGTACGCAGCTTTCCTTTCCATGTGAGTCATGTCCGCCACTTTCTTGTTGTGCCTGAACTCCATGAGCAGCTTCTTTACTGACGCTGTCTTGTTCTCAGAGGAGTAGATCACCCACTTCCAGTCGTGTCGCACGGTGGAGTTGGCGATAAGGTACAAGGCTACGGTAGTCTTACCCACGTTGGAGTGACCATTGATAACCACGAACTCCTTCTTGTATACGAAGTACTTGTCAAAGGTCTCGTTCCCTGTGGTCAGCCCTGTCTCAATCTCACCACGGGCGAAGTCCTCGATCCACTTGAAGTCATCATCGTCTGATGAGATGAACGACATGTCCCCGTCATAAACCTGCGCTTCTCGTATGAGTTTGTTCTCCTCGTGGATAGTTTCGCTGATAGGGTTGCGCTTGCCCTCTTCGATACCGTCTATGATAGTGGTTCGTGCTGAGGATTCAGACTCAATGTCTCGCTTGCATATCTCTCTGAGCAGTACGCGCACGACCTCTTCCTCTTCCATCACACCAGCGGCTATCCATCCACCGCACAGTCGTGCAGCCCTCAGCAGGGCGTGGTGCTTCTCCCCGTCAGGTGCATTAGCAATCTTCATGACAGCTATATTTAGCTTCATGTAATTGGTGCTATTGCCCTGATTATCAATAAGTTGCGTTGGCTTGGTTTCCTCTATGGTTGAAGAGAACTTACCAAACTTGCTGTAGTTATCCTTGATGATAATGTCAGGGTCATACGACTCGTAGCACATGCGTGATACGTTGCGACCCGTCTGATCAAGGTCTAGGTCGTACTTCCCCTTGAAGTATTTCGTAAGGGCGTTGAAGTGCTCCTCGTGGCGCTCAGTGTTGGTCACTTCTACCAAAGCTTTCACCCCATCTCCACTGGGCGATATCCAGCAAGAGAATACGTACTCGTCCAGGGCGAGCGAGTTCTTCGTTGTATCTACATCTACGTGGTCGAAGTCCATGACGATGAAACCGCTGTGCTCAAACAGGGAGTCATCAGTTCGCTGTGTGAACTCGCCACTGAACAGGACGCAAGGGAGGAACAGCTTCTCCTTCTTGTTGCCTGCTCGAATCTTTTCTATCCTGTCCTTGGACGATCCCTTCTCAATCCGCTCAAGTACGGTGCGTATATTCCTGTACCTGGGCTCTTTGGTTTCATAGGTGTCCTTAAATATCGTTACCCTACTCATCCCCTAAAGAAATCATTAATAGGATGAGGTAGCCTGCGAGGTCCATCACGGTATCTTCCGTGTTGTCGTTGACCCCCCTGTTCTGTATGCGCGAAAGCTTGTCGTCAATGCGGACCTTGATGCTCTCACCTGATTCGAGTTGCGAAAAAATGCCTATGGGTTCCAAAGCGGCGTTTCCATAGGCATCGTTCTTACTAAGAAGAAGGGACTTTAGTTCGTCACACTTCCTTTCTATTTTGTCTCTTGTGCTCATCCTTCGACAGTTGTGAGTTGCTTATGAATTTCTTGCTGAGCACCTCCCTCACCATGATTGGGTGTGTCTTCTTGGTGTTAGGGTATAGCTCAGACTTTAGCCTACGCATAGTTGTCCTATCGTAGTTCATGATGTCTGACGGATCGTCAAACACAGATACCACCCACACGGAGCGTTCAAGTACGCGCTTAGCTTTCTTAAACGCGACTCGAACGTCCATGAGGTAGATTGGAGCTCCCCTCTTAGAATGGGAGGTCATCAGCGGTCTCCTTTGAAGCTTGGCGCTCTTCGCGCTTCTTCTTCGCAGCAGCACTGTTAGGGTCGAACACACTGCAACATGGCTTGTCGTTCTTACTACGGAAGATCTTCAAGTACACATTGCCACCCTCTCCCTTCTCGTTGCGAGAGGTTGCATACTTCTTCGCAATCTCAACCAACTCGTGGTCTTTGAAACGAATCTTGTACCCAATGTGTTGTCCATCATCGAGGGTTCTGTCCTCCGTGTAACCCACGAGGACGCTGTCATAACTGGTTTCGCTCATAACATATGATTTAAAAGTTTAACAAATAGAGCCAATACAATAAAGTAGATACATCCATATATCCACTCATAAACATGGAACGGAAGTCTAGACTTCATACTCAAGGTAGTCAGTCATGGGGTTGGTGTCCTCTTCGAGGAACTTCTTGATCCGCTCCAATGCATCAAAAAACTTCATCTCGCCTGTGAACAAAGTGCTGTCTGAACACTTGACGAGGGCGGGAAGGTACGGATAAGTTTTCTCCTGTACAACCCAGTAGAAGTTTTTAATACCAAATACCTCAGTGTAGATGTACGCTTGGATGTCGTAGCAGAAGTCACGTACGCTGTACCTGAACTTCTCTACACTGCGGGACGACTTGCTGTCACTGATGAAGTCAGGTCCTAGGCAATCAAGAAACCCCTTGACCTGTACGCCATGTAGCATCTCGTTGAATTCAACCTGGAACTTACCGCTCAAGTGAGACTGGAGGAGGCCACAGGTGTCTAGCCTGTCGATCATTTCGTTAGCCATCTTCCAATCGTCACCTGAGCAGATAGTCTTGCCCCCTTCGAGTGCCTCTGTCTTCATGAGATGTACCTGAGCCTTGTACTCACTGGTAAGCTTGGGGTTCTTAGCCTTCTTAGCTTTATCAGAAAGCTGGTCTAGAACCCTGTCGTGGTCAAGGATGATGTACTGGTCGTATGCCTTCTCTCGTTCAAACAAAAGCATATCGTACAGCGTACCAAATGCCAAGGCATCTGATTCGTACTTCATCTCGCCCTTCATGTAGCGGTCGAACTGCTTCATGTCGCCAAGGGCGTTCTTTAGGGAGGAGTACGATAGGTGCGGTTTACCGTATCGTTCCTGGAGGATTTTAGATAGTGTCATTTCTTTTTAAATATGAATCGTGGTTCTTTACCTCGTTTGATTAACGCCTTGTCCATGTATCGCAATGCGTCCTCACGGGTGTCGAACAATCCCTCAACCCGCAATCCGTCAATCATCTTTCTGAGCATGAATATATCTATGTTGTAGTACTTGCTACTCAGACGCTTCACACCCCTCACATCCGTATCCTGTTTACTCAGCAGTGACCATTGAATGGTGACTACTCCCTTTGCATTTTCATTGGGACCACTACGCTGGATCCCGTGGCGGGTAAGGTACCACCCACCATCGTTCAAGACAATTTGAGGCATGTTACCGTACGAACTTCTTGATTGCTTCTACTTGCTTCTCAGTCAGTGATTGCTCGTACTTCTTCATGATTGTGGTGAACGCTTTCTTCTTGTCCTTCTGCGTCTTGATATAATCAATAGACAGTTGCATGATGTCCTTGGGTGGTTCTGCGTCGAAGGTCTTTTGCACCTTGCTAATCATCTCTTGCTTGGCTATTGCCTCGGTGACCTCGTTGGCAGATGCGATGGACGTGTCAATTCCTATCCCCATGATACCAAGCGCCCTACCAACAGCTGATGTTTCACAGTTCTCGATGAAGCTCGTTTTGTTGATCATGTTACTTCCCTTCTCTTCGTGGGCATGACCTTGGGCAACAATGAATCCGTTGGTATCGGTGATTGTGCATAGGCATACGCAGTGCTCTGAATCAAGGACTGGGAACTCAGTTCGAATCCCCCAACCGCTGTACTTGTCTTCCTGTCGAAAGAACTTGATTCGCTCGTTGACCTCTACATAATCTTTGCCTTTAATCTTCGTTGTCTTGAACTTGTAATTGCTCATGATTTTATTGATTTAATTGTTTTTCTAATTCTTCTTTCATTCCTGATAACCTTTTAATGGTTGCGTTCAGGTTGCGGATCTTCCACTTTATCGCCTTGTCCCTTATTGAAACGCCACACAGTCCTGAAGCAATACTGTACTTGTCCTCGTAGCCATCCCAAAACTTAATGTTTGCTTCGTGCTTTCTGGTGTGGTGTACCACCGTTGAGTGGTCGCTACCAAAAATTTCTGCTATGTGATGAAGCTTTAATCCGCTTTGACGCATTGCTGTCATCATTGCCGCTCTTGCCTTTACCTGTTCAGCCTTTCTAGACTGGTTAGGCTTAAGACCAAGTATGTGGTAATACAGCTTTAATAACTCTTTCTCCTTCATTTAAGTGGGGTCAAAGGTAATTTGGTTCAAGTGATATCACAAGCCTACAGGCCATTTTCTTTGCATTCCATGTACAAATCAGATATCTGTTGCTCGATTGTGATGCTCCCGTCTTTCTCCTCCTCCATGATATCTATGAATCGTTTGAGGAGTGACAGAGCGACGTTCAGCCGCTCCATCATCTCTTTGTCTATCTTCCTATCTACTACCATCAGTACGGGGTTCTATCGATGATCTCAAGGTTGTGCTTCTTGCTGAAGTACTTGGCTGTCTGCCAAACCCATTCGAAGTCTGGCTCCCATTCGTTTATCACGACCTTGTTGGCATCTTCGTCTACCACGTACATGTTGTAGCCATCACCATCTTCTGCGTTAATTATCTCGATGACACAGGAATCGTTGATCAACTTTTCGTCTGGGTGTATCTGTATGTATTTATGTTTCATTTTGAAAATAATTCTTGTGCAATTCGGTAAGCTTCGTAGTTCATGGAATCAACAGTCTTCGCTACTTTTCTAGATGTAGACATCTTTGGTTGCCATCGAGGTAGCGATTCGTACCTGTAGCAATCAAGTCCGTATTTCATGAACCTCGTTACATGAATGAATGTGTGTTTGTTCATTCTGATGTTGACGAACTCACCATCGTCTTCAATGGTGTAGGCTGGTCGATGGTCAGCCTTTACGGTTCCCGTTTTGTTTCCGTTCGTGAAGAACCACTTCATGTTCTTGTCAATCCATTTAATTACCATTAGTCTTCAATGTTTGGGTTGCTTTCAAGGAAAGCGTTGAAAATAATTCTTGCCTTGCCACGGGCGTAGGCGTCCTGTTGTGATAACGTCCCTGACGTTTGAGGGGCAGGTAAATCATCTATGCGGAAGTTATCTGTAACGTAGCCACATGCACCGTTAGCGATGCAGAAGGCTATGTTACGAATGTGTTCCTCTTTACGTTTCTGATTCATCGCATCTTGTCAAATACCACCATGCTGTTCTCGTATGATGGGGTGTTCTGTACAATGGTCTGAGCTTGCTCTCGTGTGAGCATGTCCATTAGCACCTTGGCTCGCTTGTTTGAGTCCCTGTAGATGCGGTATACTGCGTAGTTGTTCATGATTCTAAGTATTCGATGTAGTCAATGTATTCTAGACCGTACAGGTCTTGTAGTTCCTCAATAGTCATCATGGTTACCTACAATTACTTGTGCGCCTCCGTTATCGTCGTTGCTGTTGTCCTTGTTGAGGTTAGGCTCGACGAACTCACGGTGAAGCAGGTTGATTTGATCAGCAATCTTTTGCTTGCCCCCTTTGATACCAAAGTATGCTTTGACATCACTAATCTTCCACCCACGGTGGGGCTTGATGTCCTTGAGGTGTAGGTTCACATCGCGCCGTGTCAGGATAAGATTGTACATGGCGTGTTGCACTTGGTTTGTCTCCTCTGAGTGGAGCTGCTGCCAAAACGGGGCAGTGCTGTCTACCTTCTGCATGAAAGTCAGGGCTTCTTTTTCTGTTAACATATTACACTTGGATTAATTCCCCACTGACGGGGGTGGTTGATTTGATTTTGTCTATGATAGTGTCGATGAGGTTGTCTAACACATCGCCAATACGTGAAGGCCAGTAGCCCATAGCTACCCGCTCGCACAGTTCGATGAGGTCGCTCATGTCCTCGCCTGTGTACTTACGGATAGCGTCGAACCTGTCCTCCCAAAAGCGTTCAAGTTCGTACTCATCCCAACAGTCATCGCCATCGCACTCAGTCCATGTGCGGAAGATGTTACACGCGCCGTTGTTGAATACGTCGTAGTTGATTTTGCGGATGCTACGCAATGCCTCACCCTCAGGGGTGTCAGCATCACCGTAGTCAGGGATCAATTGCTTCGAATAGATTTCTAACAGCTCTTGCTGTTTGCCTTTGTTGTTCCAGTATTTCATTTGCTCTGCTCATTAAGTAAGTATGCTCGAATCACATTGTCGTAGTCTTGGCACTCATGCGCATCCCCCATCACAAACAGACTACGGTCGTCAGTGAATATGATTGGGAACTGCTCACCGCTCATCACGTTGCCGTATTTGTCGTGCCATTCAGGGTTTATGCGTGGGTTGAATCGTACGTTCCAATCCGTCTCGTTCTTGCCAATACGGTTGAGCGGTAGTACTTGCACCTCATCGCATTGAATCCATGCGCATACGGTCTTACACGCACCCTCATGGATCTTCTTGGCGGTGGATGGTTGGACAGCGAGCTTACAGTCAAACAGTGCAAGCTGTACTTTGGATGGGTCGTGGTACCATGTCATGTTTTGGCTTTTGACTTGCCATTGCATGAAGTGTTCGCCACGCCCAAGGTGGAATCTAACCTTGTACATTGTTATTGATTTAAATTTTCTTCTGCTCTGAAGTAAACCTCAGCCGTTGAAATCTGTACGTACACCCCCTTTGCTGAGGTCTCAGCGTATACGCTACCATCATCCTCGTAGGCTTTGACGTCGATTGATGCGAAGTGTTCAAGGCACTCCTGTATTGGTGATTTTTTCATGTGTTAGAGATTGTAAAGCCAAGGTCATCGGCGTAGTAGTCATACCCATACGCCTCTTGGAGTTCGTCTTTCTGATTGTATCGGTCATACACTACGCCCTCGTTGGTAAACGTGACGAGTATGTACTCACCGTTCGG
>Ga0160423_10003472_pt1 | contig 13098 bp, 15 predicted proteins | sample CRUFie14St8metaG_FD_108191 | JGI IMG/M metagenome (GOLD analysis project Ga0160423, IMG submission 108191) | Marine microbial communities from the Costa Rica Dome - CRUD Field 142mm St8 metaG | ecosystem: Environmental > Aquatic > Marine > Oceanic > Photic zone | place: Costa Rica: the Eastern...
GGCTGAGATCAACCGCGAAGTTATCCGCACCATCTACAAGGTTGCTGAGCAAGGTGCTGTTCAAAACACTTCTACCGCTGGTGAGTTCGATCTTGACATCGACTCCAACGGACGCTGGAGCGTTGAGAAGTTCAAGGGACTCCTGTTCCAGATCGAAAGAGACGCTAACGCGATTGCACAAAGAACTCGTAGAGGAAAGGGCAATACGATCCTTTGCTCCGCCGACGTTGCTTCTGCTCTCACCATGGCTGGTGTACTTGATTACACCCCTGCCCTGAACTCTAACCTGAACGTTGACGACACTGGTAACACCTTCGCTGGTGTTCTGCAAGGTAAGTATCGTGTATACATCGATCCTTATGCTGCTAACCTGACTACCGCTAACGGAACACCTGGTAATCAGTACTACGTCGTAGGTTATAAGGGTACTTCCCCTTATGATGCTGGATTGTTCTATTGCCCCTACGTTCCCCTTCAGATGGTTCGCGCCGTTGGAGAGGACACCTTCCAGCCCAAGATCGGATTTAAGACTCGCTACGGCATGGTTGCAAATCCCTTCGCTGAAGGTACTGAGGCACAACTCGGTGCTCTTAACGTTAACCAAAACCGTTACTACAGAAGAGTTGCGGTTAAGAACCTCATGTGATATAATTTCCTTACGTGTGAAGGAAGTGCAAGGGAGTCTACGGACTCCCTTTTTTTATCTAAATACTTAGAAAACGATGTCTTACGGCAATCCTTTTGAGAGACAGATAAGTAATAGAAATTTCTTATCTCCCACTGGTTTTAAGTTCACTTTGCATAGAGCACCTAAAGTTGCTTTCTTTGGCAATTCTGCTAACTTGCCAACGATCTCTATGGGAACTGCAATTCAGTCAACTTATCTAAAGGATATTGATCGTCCTGGTGATAAAGTTGAATTTGGAGATTTTAATTACAGATTTCTTGTAGATGAGAATCTGGAAAACTATCTTGAGATCTTCAATTGGATTAGAGGACTAGGATATCCAGAAAGTTTAAGTGAAATATATGATTGGCAAGGTGGTGTTGAAAATTTTATACAACCCGACAATTCAGAACTTAATTTATTCTCTGACGCTACTCTACAGGTTTTAACTAGTCATGAGAATCCAAATTTCAAAGTTGTATTTTTAGATATGTTCCCAACTGAACTGTCTTCACTCAACTTTGATGCAACGAATGAAGATATACAGTACTTTACAGCAGATGTCACTTTCAAGTATACTATCTACAATATAACTGACATGTCCGGCAAAAAACTATGAGTCTTGATCTTGAAGGAATTCAAGAGATGTGGAAAAAAGATTCTGATATCGACAGGGACAACTTACATGAAGAGTCTTTGAAAATTCCATCTCTACATGCAAAATACTTTGAACTATATAATACCATATTTCTTTTAAGGAAAAAAGCAGAACAACAAAGAAAAAATATTCGTCACGAAAGATATGAATATTACTCTGGAAAAGCCGATCCAGATACATATATTCATCATCCCTTTCCTAAAAAGGTTAGAGATAAAGATACAATGCAAAAGTATTTGGATGCCGACGAGAAACTCTCATCAGTATCTTTAAAAATTGATTATTATGATACCATGCTTGTGTATATTGAAAGTATACTAAAGCAAGTGAGCAATCGCACTTACCACATCAAAAACGCCATAGAGTTTATGAGATTCAACGCTGGGTTAGGGTAATGTCAGACGACTGGACTTTCGAATCTGAAGACTTCGATGAAAATGTGCCATATGTCGAATTACAATTCGGTATAGAAGATCTTCATCTTATATACAAATCAGTTTCCGTGCATCTTGATAAGTGGCCAGGAGGAGATCCCACAGAACAAGAGAGATTGGATTATCTTAAAACATTTTTTGCAAGAATAGTTTTAGAATATAAGTATCAAAGTAAGTGATAAATATTCACAGGTGATTAATCCTTGTGAATACAACAGATCTTGTAATCTCTAAATCAAACGAAGTATTTCTAAAAATCAATACTGAACCTCATATTGAATATGAGTTAAGAGATCATTTTAAATTTGAAGTTCCCAATGCAAAATTCATGCCACAGTATCGTGGTAGAAATTGGAATGGAGAGATTCATCTATATGATATGAGATCCAAGCAGATCTATGTTGGATTGTTGGATAAGATCGTATCGTTTTGTAAGAATTATGGATATACTTATTCTTTTGAAAATAATAAATTCTATGGACAACCTTTTGAAGTAAATGATGAAATATCATTTGAAGGTGTCAAAGGATTTATGAATTCTATTTGTGTTCATACTCCACGTCGATACCAAATTGAGGGAGTATACGATGCTCTAAAGCACAATAGAAAACTATTGATAAGCCCCACTGGCTCTGGCAAATCTTTGATGATTTATTCATTAGTGAGGTATTATATAGACAAAGGGCAAAAAATACTTCTAGTTGTTCCAACGACATCTCTTGTAGAGCAGATGTACAAGGACTTTGAAGATTATGGTTGGGACTCTGAGACATATTGTCATAAGATTTACAGCGGTAGAGAGAAGGACACAAGTTGTCCTGTGACAATTACCACTTGGCAATCTATCTATAAGTTAGAAAGAAGTTGGTTTGAAGAGTACAACGTAGTCATTGGTGATGAGGCTCATCTCTTTAAGAGTAAGTCTCTTATCTCAATCATGACTAAACTTCACCATGCCAAATATAGATTTGGTTTTACTGGGACTTTAGACGGCACACAGACGCATAAATGGGTGTTAGAGGGCGTCTTTGGCCCCTCATACAAAGTAACAAGAACTGATGAATTAATGAAGCAAGGACACTTGTCTGAGTTAGACATTCAATGTCTTGTTTTAAAACATGAACCACAAAAGTTTGATACTTACAATGACGAGATTGAATATCTTATTTCTCATGAGCGAAGAAACAAGTTTATACAAAATCTAACATTAGATCTAAAGGGAAATACTCTTGTTCTTTTTGCAAGAGTCGAAGCGCATGGCGAGATACTCTACAATCAGATAAATAATAACAAGCGTGACAACCGTAAGGTATTTTTTGTACATGGTGGTGTAGACGCTGAAGAACGAGAGATGGTTAGAGAGATCACAGAAAGAGAAAACAACGCAGTTATTGTCGCCTCTTATGGAACTTTTTCTACTGGTATCAACATTAAAAACCTCCATAATGTTATCTTTGCCTCTCCAAGTAAGTCCAGAATCCGCAATCTTCAAAGTATTGGACGAGTTCTTAGAAGAGGAAAAGGCAAAGTAAAAGCAACTCTGTACGATATCGCAGATGATTGCTCAACAAAAACAAGAAAAAATTATACTCTTAATCACCTCATTGAAAGAATAAAAATCTATAATGAAGAGAACTTTAATTATGATATCATAACCATTCACTTAAAGAAAGTATGATTGAAGACGATTTCTATGCAACGATAAAATTAAAATCAGGTGAAGAAATCTTCTGTAAAGTAGCAGCAGAAGAAGAACCAGATAGAACTGTTCTTGTAGTTTCTAACCCTATTCTTATTAAAGAAGTAAGAGGTAGAGTAGGAATGATTGGATACAAGGTAGAACCTTGGTTGAAAACAACTACTGATGATATGTTTTTTATTAATTTAAATGATGTATTAACAATGTCCGAATCAAATGATATTGAAATGATTCTGATGCATCAAGAATATGTACGTAAAGCAGACAAAGATCCTTTGAAAGGATCAAGTAATCATAAACTTGATAAAAATATGGGATATCTCTCTAGTGTTAACGATGCTAGAGATGTTTTAGAAAAACTCTATAATAGTCCTTCTAATAAAGATATTAGTAATAGTTAAGCCATAGCTGTCCTATCAAACCCAACAAAGGTAGTCTACACATATTTTAGAGACTTGTCAAGTATTTGTGTTAGTGGTATACTTTATACATAATGATGAGATATAGTTATGATACAACCAGGCATGGCTAAGAGAAAAAGATCAGAACATTATGTAAACAACAAAGAATTTTTAGCAGCTTTGATTGATTATCGTGAGAGAGTTGCCTTGGCAGCAGATAGAGGACAAACAAAACCTGTTATTCCAAGATATATCGGTGAGTGTTTTCTCAAGATTGCAACTCATTTATCTTTCAAACCAAACTTTGTGAACTATATGTTCAAAGATGATATGGTTTCTGATGGTATTGAAAATTGTGTACAGTATATTCACAACTTTAATCCAGAAAAGTCTCAGAATCCTTTTGCATACTTTACACAGATTATTCACTACGCTTTCTTGAGGAGGATTCAGAGAGAAAAGCGTCAGTTAGAAATTAAAAATAAGATTCTGGAGAGATCCGGATATAGTGAGGTGTTTGATGATAACAATACCCTTGACGGATCAAACTTTGCTGACTACAATAGCATCAAAGATGCTGTGCATTCCAAACTTCGTTATTAATGAAAGTTGCTATTATAACTGATCAACACTTCGGTGCCCGTAAAAATTCAAAACTATTTCACGATTACTTTTTAAAGTTCTACAATGATATCTTTTTTCCTTATCTAGAAGAACACGGTATCACCACTGTTGTAGATATGGGAGATACTTTTGATAATCGCACAGGTATTAACTTTGGTTCGCTCTCGTGGGCAAAAGATAATTACTTCGATAGACTTGCTGAAATGGGAATTACCATTCACACTATCGTAGGAAACCATACTGCTTTTTATAAAAATACGAATGAAGTTAATGCTGTAGATTTGCTTCTTCGTGAATATGATAATGTTCGCATTTATTCTTCTCCTGAAGAAATAATGCTGGGCAATCTAAAAGTTCTCATCATTCCATGGATCAATGAAGAAAATTCCAAAAATACTTTCCAATCTGTTGAAAATACAGATAGCAAGTGCGCGATGGGGCACCTTGAATTGCGCGGATTTAGAGCTCATCGCGGCTGCGTCATGGAGCATGGTTTTGAAAGCAAACTATTTAAGAAGTTCACCAAGGTCTTCAGCGGGCACTATCACACTAGATCGGATGATCAAAAAATCTTTTACCTAGGTAATCCATATGAAATGTTTTGGAACGATGTAAATGATAAGAGAGGGTTTTCTATCTTTGATACTGAAACTCTGGAGCATTTTCACGTTGATAATCCATATCGGATGTTCTACAACATCTATTATGAAGATACTGATTACCAAACTTTTGATGCAAGAGAGTACCAAGGTAAGATCGTAAAAGTTATTGTTCGTAAAAAAACAAACACCAAGAAGTTTGAGAAGTTTGTTGATAAGTTGTATGCCGTTGGAGTTGCAGATCTTAAAACTGTAGAAAACTTTGAGATTCAAGAGTCTGAAGACTTTGAGGCATTTGAGTCTGAAGATACTCTTTCTATTTTGAATAGATATATTCAAGAGGCAGAAGTTAATCTGGATAAGTCCTTGCTTCAAAACATCATGCGAAAAACTTATCAAGAAGCGTGTGAACTAATTTAATGTTTATTTTAACTGTAGACGGAAAAGAAGATAAAGGAGCATACTCTGTAGTAGACAAGTCGGGAGAAAAAATTCTGTATTTGTTTGAAGAGGAGGATGATGCAACCCGCTTCGCCATGCAGTTAGAAGATGGACATGGATATCCAGAGATGCACGTAATAGAAGTAGAAGATGAAATAATGCTTAAGACATGCCACATTCATGAGTGTGAGTATGCTATAATTTCTAAGAATGACATTGTAGTGCCGCCAGAAACTGAGGAGTATGATTTTATTTGAGAAGATTCGTTGGAAGAACTTCCTTTCGACGGGAAATCATTGGACTGAAGTAGAATTAAATAAAAACGGTAATACAATGATCATCGGCACTAATGGTGCTGGTAAATCAACTATTCTTGATGCACTTACCTTCTCTCTTTTTGGTAAGGCATTTCGTAAAATTAATAAACCACAACTGCTCAACACAGTCAACGAAAAAGATTGTTGTGTTGAGGTAGAATTTTCTATTGGAAATATTAACTGGAAAGTGGTAAGAGGTATCAAACCTAATCTTTTCAAGATCTATCGTAACAATGAAGAACTAAATCAAGACGCTGCAGCAAACGATCAGCAGAAGTGGTTTGAGAAGAATGTTCTGAAGATGAACTATAAATCATTTACACAGATCGTTATCCTTGGCAGTAGCACTTTTGTGCCCTTCATGCAGCTTTCTGCAGTAAATCGACGTGAAGTTATTGAAGATTTGCTTGATATTAAGATCTTTTCGTCCATGAATGTAGTGATTAAGAGCAAAATTAGTGCTCTGAAAGACGAAATTAAGACTTTGAACCTCAAAAAAGAGTCTCTGAGTGACAAAGTTGAGATGCAAAGTCGTTTTATTGATGAATTGGAGTCTCAAGGTAAGGAAAATATCTCCAAAAAGAGGGAAAAAGTCTCTGAGCAGTCAAAACTCATCAATCTTTACAATAAAGAAGTGTCTTTGAACCAAGAAAAGGTGCAAAAACGCCTTAATGAGCAAGAAAAAGTGACTGGTGCAACGCAAAAACTGCGTAAATTGAGTGGATTGAAGGGTAAAATCACTCAAAAAGCAGCAATGCTTACAAAAGAGCACAAATTTTTCACAGAAAATACGGTTTGTCCTACTTGTACTCAGTCTATTGAGGAGGATTTTAGAATAAATAAGATTGATGACGCTCAAAAAATAGCAAAAGAGTTGCAATCCGGTTTGCAAGATCTGGATGAGGCAATTAATGAAGAACAGGAGCGAGAGCGTCAATTTACTACCCTTTCAAAGGAGATTTCTTCACTACAGAATGATATTTCTCAAGACAATGTTAGGATTTCTGGATGTCAGAGGCAAATCAGAAGTCTGGAATCGGAAGTTCAAGAGCTTACCGAACAACTTGCAAACCGAAATACTGAACATGAGAAGTTAGAAACCTTCAAAGACAACTTAAAAACCACATTTGACGATTTAGCGTCAAGAAAGGACACTATCAACTATTACGATTTTTCGTATAGTCTACTTAAAGACGGTGGAGTTAAGTCTAAGATCATTAAGAAGTATCTTCCTCTGATTAATAATCAGGTGAACCGTTATCTGCAGATGATGGACTTCTATATTAACTTTACTCTTGATGAAGAGTTCAACGAAACCGTACAGTCCCCTATTCATGAGGACTTTTCTTATTCTTCTTTCAGCGAGGGAGAGAAGATGCGTATCGATTTAGCACTCTTGTTCACCTGGAGAGAGGTAGCAAGGATGAAAAACTCTGTCAACACTAATTTGTTGATTATGGATGAGGTATTTGATAGTTCTCTCGATGGATTTGGAACAGACGAGTTCCTTAAGATTATCAGATTCGTAATCAAGGATGCAAATATCTTTGTTATCTCTCACAAAGAGTCTTTGTTTGATAAATTTGAGAATGTTCTTAAGTTTGAGAAAATTAAAGGATTTTCAAGGATTGTGTGAATATAACTAAAACTTCATTAAGTTAGCATACGCTGACTAAATAATAAAAGAATTGGGGAATCTAGCATGAAGTGAAACCTCTTTCTTTATATGACGTTTATAATTTAAAATCATGCATAATCTCATTTCACACAATCAATTAGCGGGCTGGAAACAAAGTGTGGAGCGTTTGACTCATACAATAGATCGTACATTGCAGGAATCTGATCTAATTAACGACTATTACGACTGCTTAATTGAGTGTGATGACGATCAGGCGACATGTAAACGAGTTTGTAGGAGTATTCTTCACTAGAAAAAATTAAGCACAGACAATCGAGGAACTGTCACTTAGAGCCCTCACCGAAAGGTGGGGGTTTAGTATTATAGATACATCGACAGGGAGTTCCATGGCAGTCAGTCACGAAATCAAGTCGCAACTAGCAAAGTTGCTTGCCACTGAAGATCTGGTGGTGGAGAATCGTAAAGTCCCAACTGCTCAATTTGACGTTCACTCCCGTGTGTTGACTCTTCCCATGTGGGAGAGGGCAAGTAGCACTGTGTATGATCTTCTCGTAGGACATGAGGTAGGACATGCACTTTTCACGCCTGATGAAAATTGGTTGAAGAAAAAAGTTATTCCCCCACAATTCGTAAATGTGGTTGAAGACGCTCGCATCGAGAAGATGATGAAGCGAAAATATGCAGGACTATCTAAAACTTTCCATCATGGTTACAAAGAATTACACCAAGAGGACTTCTTTTCTATTGCTGATGAGTGCGTTGCTGATTTCAATCTTGCTGATCGTGCAAATCTATACTTTAAGATCGGTAATTTTTTAGACTTCAAATTCACTGATGAGGAGCAAGAAATTATCCTCATGATTCGTGATTGTGAAACCTTTGATGAGGTTCTTGATGCTGCAGAGGTATTGTACAAGCATTGTAAAAAGGAAGTTGAGCAACCTGAAAAGCAAGATATCGATACCCCACAATCTGGGCAAGAATCATCGGAGGAGGAGGAGCAGAATAGTGTAGAGTCTAGTCCTGAAGGGATGATTGAGGACACTAGTGATGAGGGTAGTGATTCTGCAAAATATGAAATGTCTGATGAACCTGAAGTTCAAACTGCAGATGCATTGTCTGACAATATTCAGGAACTAGTAGATGATAATGGATCAGAGAATATTTACGTTGAGGTTCCTGAGGTAAATCTCAAGACAGTTGTAGTTGATAATCTCACTGTTCATCAATATACTGATAAAATCTTTAACCTTCAGGAAGATCTAGGTAAGAAGGTTGATGTTGATGTGTTTGAACTTGTAGATCAGGAATATTTAAAGTTTAAGCGTTCTTCGCAGAAAGAAGTTAGTTATCTTGTCAAAGAATTCGAATGTAAAAAGGCAGCAGATTCATATGCACGTGCCACTACTTCTCGCACGGGTGTTCTTGACTGTACAAAATTGCATACTTATAAGTATAACGAAGATCTTTTCCGTAAGGTAACGACTCTTGCAGATGGCAAGAACCATGGACTTGTGTTTTTGCTTGATTGGAGTGGATCTATGCAATACACTCTGCTGGATACCTGTAAGCAGATGTTCAACCTGCTGTGGTTCTGCAAGAAGGTTGGAATTCCTTTCGATGTTTATGCATTCACTAATGAGTGGGGATCTTCCAAAGATGAAGATTTTCCCTATACAATGTTTGATCATTATGTGAGGAAAGAAAATCTTCTTGTCGTAGACAATGATTTTAATCTTCTGAATATTCTTACTAGTAAGGTATCATCTAAAGATATGGAGCATCAGATGATCAACATCTGGCGTCATGCTTATGCCTTTGCTAAACCTTATAGTATGGGATATCAATGGGGTAGAAAGATGTCTCTTTCTGGTACACCTCTTAATGAGGCACTTGTATGTCTTCATCAAATCCTCCCTAAGTTTCAACAGGAAAACAAACTACAGAAAGTTCAGTGTGTTGTATTGACTGACGGCGAGGCATGTCCATTGAATTATCATAGAATCATTAGACGTTATTGGGAGAATGATTCTGAATTTATTGGTTCCGGACGTTTTGATATATGGAGATCAATCTTGCGTGATCGCAAGACTGGAAATACATATAAGTTTGAAAGAAACTACACTGGATTTACAGATGTAATTCTTACCAATCTAAAGGACAATTTTCCTAACGTGAACTTTGTTGGAATTCGTCTTCTTGCAGCCCGAGATGCTAACAGTTTTATCAAAAACTTCTATGGTAGTAGTCCTAAACTCGCTATGATTCAAAAAGAGTGGAAGAAAGAAAAGAGTTTTGTGATTCGTAACTCTGGATATGATGCATATTTTGGAATTGCTTGCAATGCACTTTCTCAGGAAGTTGATTTTGATGTTGATGAGGGTGCATCTAAATCAAAAATTAAATCAGCATTTTCAAAAAGTCTAAAAACTAAAAAACTAAATAAAAAAGTATTGGGAGAATTTATCTCCCTGGTGGCATGAACTGGAAAGAAATAGCTTTACAGGTTGAAACTGATCCCAAGGTTCGTAAGGTTCTTATCGAAGGGCCGAAAAGTTTGGCTCAAGCATGGATGTTGCAAGCAATGAAGTTCAAGTATGGACGATTTGTAAAGTGACACCAGGGGGGCAACGCCCCCCTTTTTTGTGTGTATAATAAACAGGTAAACAACAAAGGCACATGGGACTCTCCAAAGAAAGCATCATCGAATGTCTCCGCGAATCCTACGGCGAGTCGGTGACTTCTGCCGAGATCAAGGCATTCTGTCAGATGAATGACTTCAACTATCAAACTGTCACTAACAAACTGTCTGATTTCAAAGTCGGACGTGGTAAGTGGAATCTTGAAGTAACGAAAGAGACTATTCAAGAACTGGAAGTAACTTATAATTCACCTGCTGCTATGCCAGCAATCGAGCAAAACCTTATCCCCGCTAAAGATGATACCTTCGTCCAGTTTGGTAATTTTAGTGATGTCAAAAAAATTATTAAGTCCCGTGTGTTCTACCCTACATTCATCACGGGCCTATCGGGTAATGGCAAAACTTTTTCCGTCGAACAAGCCTGCGCTCAACTCGGAAGAGAACTCATCCGTGTAAATATTACAGTCGAAACAGATGAAGATGATCTTATTGGCGGTTTCCGTCTTATTGACGGCAACACCGTCTGGCACAATGGCCCAGTCATTGAAGCACTCCAACGCGGAGCAGTCCTGCTCCTTGACGAAATCGATCTCGCCTCAAACAAAATCCTCTGTCTTCAGTCTATTCTCGAAGGAAAAGGAGTTTTCCTCAAGAAGATTGGCAAATGGATTGCACCCGCAGAAGGTTTCCAAGTCTTCGCAACTGCCAATACTAAAGGCAAAGGATCCGACGATGGACGATTCATTGGAACTAACGTGCTTAACGAAGCCTTCCTTGAGCGATTCCCCGTAACGTTTGAGCAAGAGTATCCTGCGGTTGCTGTTGAGATCAAGATCCTTAACAAATTTTGTGCAGACGAAGACTTCTGTAAGCGACTCGCTGATTGGGCAGATATTATCCGTAAAACTTTCTATGATGGCGGTATTGAAGAGATCATTAGCACTCGTCGTCTGGTTCATATTGTTAAGGCATACAATATCTTTGGTAATAAGGCAAAAGCAATTCAAGTTTGTGTGAATCGTTTCGATGACGAAACCAAGCAAGCATTCCTTGAATTGTATGACAAGGTTGACGCTGACTTTGAAATGCCCTCTGTGACTATCTCTGGATCTTTCTATGACGACGGATTGCAAGTTACAGAGCACGAAACTTCTATCTCTATTGGTTGACGAAATCACCATCTCTTGTTAAACTTAATTATGACTAACGCTTGGAGTTTTCTTTACGACGCTATGTCTGAACAACAAAATGCAGTTACCACCCTTGGTGGTATTAGTGAAGCAACTGAAAAAGACTACAATGACTTTTGGGATGATGATGGTTTCAGTTTGACAGGCAATCCATATGCCTCGCCTGATCTTATCAACTTCAGTACCAGTTACACGGGATCCCGTGTTATTGGTGGACTTGGTGAAGATCACATTTCCCTTAACCTTGATCTGAGTATGGATGAAAAGATCCAACTAAACAAATATAAGTATAGTGAGGAATCGATCCTCAAAGAATTGCAAGAATATATTACTGGCACATACAATCAGCATTATTCTGCTGGTGATGATAAGATTCAAACTTTGGATCTAATTGAAGCGTGTGGCGATGGTGAATCCTTCTGCCGCAGTAATATTCTCAAGTATGCCTCTCGTTATGATAAGAAAGGCACTGCACGTCGTGACATTATGAAGATCTTGCACTATGCTGTACTTCTAATGCATTTTAATGACAAGAATGCAAAACGTGAAACCTACCCCCAGTGAAACTGCGTCCATCTAATACTATGAAACTGTCTGACTCTACCCTTTCTCTTCTTAAGAATTTTTCTTCGATCAATCAATCTATTTTGTTCAAAGAGGGTAGTAAACTTCGCACCATTAGCGTGATGAAGAACATCCTCGCAGAAGCAACTATCAATGAAGAGTTTGCTCGCGACTTTGGTATCTATGATCTCAATCAATTTCTTAATGGTTTGAGTCTGCATCAAAAACCTGAACTTGACTTTACCAACAATGGTTATGTAGTGATCCGAGAGGGACGTTCCCGCTCGAAGTATTTCTTTGCTGATCCCTCTGTAATTGTCACTCCTCCTGACAAAGAGATTACACTTCCTAGCGAAGATGTCTGTTTTGAACTCACCACCACTGTTCTTGAAAAACTTCTTAAGGCAGCTGCTGTCTATCAACTCCCTGATATCTCTGCTGTTGGTGAAGCAGGTGTTGTGAAGTTGGTTGTCCGTGATAAGAAGAATGATACATCTAACGCTCATGAAGAGGTTGTTGGTGAAACTGATTCTACTTTTAACTTCAACTTTAAAGTAGAGAACATCAAAATTCTCCCTGGAACCTATGATGTTGTTGTGTCTCAGAAACTTCTTTCTCGATTCACCAGCAAGAATCATGATCTGACTTATTACATTGCACTGGAACCCGATTCCACTTTTGGTTGATTAAACCTTTTACATTATGCGTGATGAATTTCTGTGGGTGGAAAAATACCGCCCACGTAAAATTGAAGAGTGTATACTCCCTGACAATATTAAGCAAACTTTCCTTGACTTCCTAGATAAAGGAGAGGTGCCTAACCTTCTGCTTGCGGGCCCTGCAGGTTGTGGCAAGACTACGGTTGCAAAGGCACTTTGCAATGAACTAGGAGTAGACTATTATGTCATCAATGGATCGGATGAGGGACGCTTTCTTGATACGGTCAGAAATAATGCAAAGAATTTCGCTTCGACCGTATCACTTCAAGGATCTGGCAAACCCAAAATCATCATCATCGATGAAGCAGATAACACAACCAGCGATGTACAACTCCTACTTAGGGCGTTTACGGAGGAGTTTTCTGGCAACTGCAGGTTCATATTTACCTGTAATTATAAAAACAAAATCATCGAGCCCCTCCATTCCCGTTGTGCCGTCATTGAATTTTCAATTGGAGGAAAGCAAAAACCTGTCATTGCCGCGCAATTCTTCAAAAGAATACAA
>Ga0160423_10003473_pt1 | contig 13097 bp, 18 predicted proteins | sample CRUFie14St8metaG_FD_108191 | JGI IMG/M metagenome (GOLD analysis project Ga0160423, IMG submission 108191) | Marine microbial communities from the Costa Rica Dome - CRUD Field 142mm St8 metaG | ecosystem: Environmental > Aquatic > Marine > Oceanic > Photic zone | place: Costa Rica: the Eastern...
AGAACATTTAAAAGAACATCATTAGACTTATTAGTAATTAATGATTGGATAATAAGAAAGGAGTAATATGGATACTTTAGATATACTATGCAAAAGAAAACATGTTGTCAGATATAATGATAAACAAATACCTAATGAAACCTTAAATGAGTTATTGAGAAAAACATGGAAAGCTACATCATCAAAAAATAACTTTATGGCTTATAAAATTCATGTATTGGATAATTCTAAAAATATTGAAAAAGAATTAGTATGGAGAAAACTTGTTAGCAAACAAACTGAAACTGAAAACAAAGCAAAAGAAAATGGTCAAGGAGTTGGTTTTTCAGGAAGACCTAATCAATATTATAATCATATAAGACAAAATTCTCATTTATTAATTATTACGTCAAGAGTTTGTGAACCAAATGATTATGTCAAAGAATCAATAAAAGAAGGTCATGTAGCTCACGAAATTTATCCTGAATTTGTTGAAGATATTATTGATAACACAGCTATTGAAGTAGGAATGTTTATAAGTCATTTAACTTTATTTTGTATGGAAGAAGATATAGATGTTTCTTATACAGCTTGTTTTCCTAGAAAACTCGATAAATGGAAAAATCTTCCTTTTGTTGAACAAAGACCTATATTATTAATGTCTCTAGGCTATGGAGAATATTATAGATATCAAAACCTTGAGAAAAGTGGAATGACAAAAAAAGATTATAAACCAAGTATGGGCACCATTGTAAATTGGGAATAAAATGAAACATTTTGATTTACTTGAAACAAAAAGAAAACATGTTAGAAAGTATGGCAGCAAAATACCAGAAAAACAATTAATTGAAAATGCTTTATGGAAAGCCTGGAAAACAACACCGGGTAAAAATAATGCAATGGCTTATGAGGTTCTTGTATGGGGTCCTAATATGCATGTACACAAGGAAGCAATTCATAGTCTATGTGTAAAAAGTCATAAACGAGCCGAGGAAAGAGCCATAGAAAAAAAACTTGCTACTAAAACGCAAGAAGGTGAAGAAAATCCTTTTTATGAGCATGTAAAACATAATCCATATTTACTGACTATACATAGTAGAATAGCAAAACCTAATCCTTTTTATGAATTAAAAATAAAAGATGGTCATTTTTATGATCAAGCCTATGAGGAATATATTCCTAAAATAGTAGATTCAGTTGCTGTTGAAGTTGGAATATTTGCAGCTAACCTTACAAATTATTTGTTAGAATCAAATTTAGATATGTCTTATAATTCATGTTTTAAAAGAGATGTAAAATCTTGGCATGATGTAGGATTAACTATGGTAAAACAACGGCCAATATTAATGATATCTATTGGTTATGCCGAGCAATATAGAAAAGATTTATTAAAAGAGTGGGGAAAAGATAAGTTAGATTATAAACCTGATATTAAAGATATTGTAAGATGGCTATAAACGAAAAAATATTACAAAACATAATAACAAATTTAGTATCTTCTTCTATGAGAGAAGTTAGAGAAGATAAAGACTTATTAGATTCTTATAGTCCTAATCAGTTTTTATCAAAACTAAATTTAATTGATCATGTTAGAAATCTTAATATTTTGAATAAAAATTCTGAAATAGTTATATTCGGTTGTTGGTATGGCAGTATATTGATACCTGCATTTTATAATGAAGTTAAAAAAATTACATGTATTGATAAAGATCCTAAAGTTATCAGTAGAGCAAAATATAATTTATTTAAAGAATTAGATATTGATTTTATTACAGGTGATGTATTTGAGTTTAGAGATCAATATAAAAACGCTGACTTATTTATTAATTGTTCTTGTGAAAATATGAAACCTATGAGAGAGTGGGGACCAGCACCGACATATAGAAACCCATGGTGGGATAGAGTGTCGCCAGCTTACTTTGCTTTTCAATCTCATAATATATACGATATACATGATAGCGTAAATTGTGTAGATAATATAAAAGAGTTTAAACAACAACTGCCAGATAGAGCGGAGGTGTTAATAGAAGACGAAATATCAGATGAAAGAGGTATTAGATTTACACTAGTAGGTAAAATATGAAACGAGTAATATACAGTTTATATGTAGATGTGCCTGTAAAGGAACATTACGGCAACTCTAAAAATAAACACGATACAACTGTAAAGGCTTTTAAAACAGTTAATGCTTTTAGAATACATTATGATAAATTAATAGAAACTAAAAAAACATATGCTGAGTATTGTAAGTCAGACTTTAAAATGTTTGAACATGATGAACAATATGAAACATTTGAAAAAAATTTGCTAAAAGACTTTCCTGAACTCACAGGTTACGAAATAATTAATTTTTATAAAATACATTTACTTTATGTTTTATCTAAAGAATATGATGAGATATTATATTTAGATTTTGATGTTGTTCCTATAACAAATGAATCTTTTTTTAGTGCGTGGAATCTTTCTAAAGGTATTTGTGTGTATGATAATAATAGTCAAGTAATTAAAACTATTACTGTAAATCATAGCATTAGAAGTCCATCAGCGAAATATTATAATTGTCAGGCTATGCTTTTAGAATACGGTTTAAGTTCTAAAAATGATGTTATCAATACAGGTATTATTGGCGCAAGAAAAGAAGATATACAACAGTTAGATTTTTTTGGCAAATTTAAAGACACTATTGATTTAATGACAAAGTTAAGAAATGATACTAGTGGTTTATACCCTCAAAATATTATTGATATGTTTAGATATGATAATGAAACAATCTTTTCATTTAAAAAAGAAGTTAATAAAGTACAAATACAATGGCTAGATGATAAATGGCATTATTTTTTTGACACACAAAAGTTTATACCAAAAGGTACAAAATTAGTACATTGTATTTGTAAAGATTTTGATTTAATCTGGAGAAACTATGCTTAAAATATGTACTGTATATTTTGAAGGTTTTTATAAACCAGATTATGTAACAAAATTATATAGAAGTTTAAAACGAAATAGTACAATACCTTTTGAGTTTGTGTGTTTAAGTGACACAAATGATATTGAAGCTGATGTTATACTACCTTATAATCATAATAGTGATATAAAAAAACATTGGCACAAACTAAAGTTTTTTAGCCCTCAATTTGCAAATCAACAACATGGTGATGATATTATAATTATGGATATTGATCAGGTAATTACAGGTAACGTAGATGATCTATTAGGTTATCCTGTAAACGATAATGAACTTTTATCATACGGTGTATGGTGGAATGATGATACAAGAAATGCAAAAGAAAAAGAATTAAAAGATAAAAATATTTTACCTTTAAATGGTGGTTTTTATAAATTTAAATCAGGCAGTTTAAAAAAAGTATGGGACGATTTTTCATTAAATCCTTCTTATTGGCAAACACATTATTATAATATCGGAGATGTACATTATAAATATTATGGTGAACAAAACTACGTTAATTGGAAAGTAGAAGAAAATAATATAAAGTTATTATTAACACCAAAAGAATGGTTAGGTAGACATACAGATGACTTTAATTATAACATTGAATTGAATAAAATTTATGCAAAAAAATTTGATACAGATTATATGATATTTGATGATGTCAATAAAAAAATAAAAGTAATACATTTTACAGGTGTTGGAAAAACTATACATGAGTATAAAAATAAATTTATAGAAAAATATTGGGTATAATGGACGATAAAGATAAAATAAAAATATTAACTAATGATGTAAAACCTAAAAAAAAGACCGTAGATGAATGGTCAAAACTATGGGGACCTTTAGTTGAATTAAGAGCTGGTAGAGAAGACAGTATTAAGCATATGTTTTATGAGTGGGATAACGAAATAAAAATTATGCAGAAAATACAAAAATGTCAAAGAGTTTGGGACCACTCAAAACCAATGATGGATGAAGTTGTTGATTATCTATTATGGGTTGCTAAGAATAGTCCATCAAAACAACATGAAGCATATTATGAAATCTATTGGACTAAAAATAGAAAAGTATTAAATGAATTGTCAAAATATACATGGGGTTGTACACACAATCGTACTCCGCCATCTACATGGCAAAATTCACAAATGAATGCTAACATGTATATTTTATTTGTAGCAAAAGAACCAAATACACAATTAAATTGTAATGCTGACGGAACACTAAAGGGCAATGATGTAGCTGCTCGTTGGGAAAATGCATATGTAAGTATTGGTATTGCAATGGGATTGGTATTAAGAGCTGCAGCTTCTATTGGTCTTTCTACAGGTTGTAATAAAAGTCATAATGATTTAAACGGTGATGATTTTTGGGAAAAGAAATTAGGCATACTTGATGATGTCATAGCAGGTAAAAAGAAAATTACATATGGTATTGGCATAGGATATCCTAAAGAAGGTGTTGAGAGGTGGGAATCAGATCAAACTGAATTAGCTATTGGTGCAGGAAATGGCAGTAATCTAACTACAGAGGGTTTAGATAAAAATCCTAGAACAGGAAAAAAGTTTAGAAAAATAAAAATAGTTGATATTACAAAACATGCTGGAGAAAAAATACAAGACCCAAATGGTGATTGGCATGTTATACCAGAAAAAGCTGATATTAAAATTAACACTATGAGAATTAGAGACATTGAAGTTAAGGAAATTAAGTGAGAATAATTTGTTGTAGATTTGGTGATAAGTTTACTCAATGGCATGTTGATAACTTAAAACATATGATAGATGAATATTCAGGTCTAAAGTATGATAGTTTTGAAGTTATTGAAGACGATCTGTATGGTAACTGGTTTAACAAGTTTCAAATGTATGATAGGTTTAGAGATGGTGAAAATTTATACTTTGATTTAGATATGGTAATACATGATAAGTTACCTAATTTAGTTAGAAAAAACTTTACACTATTAGACGATACATGGTGGAGAGAGCCTGCTCACACTCCTTTAAATTCATCTATAGTATCTTGGACAGATGATGTATCTTATATATGGGATAAATTTAGTAAAAATGCTGATTATTATTTACAGACATATACAAGAGGTAGTGATGAATGGTATTATAAAAATATTAAATACGAAACATATGATAGAGTATGTCCTTCAATAAAAGATTATATCTATATGAGACCACCATTAGGGAGTATATGTACGCTAGGTCAAATGCACCATCTACAAGAAAAAGGATGGACAGGTTGGTACAGCGATTATTTTTTACAATATAAATAGATTTATGGCACATGTAGTAAAATGGATAGTAAAAAATACTAAAAAACATTTAATATATACCTCTTTAGCTAATTTTTGGAGTGAAATAGAACCTAATGATGAATCAGCAATGGTTCAACACTCTATTATTAATCGTAAGTACGCAATAGATAGAGGTGGATTTTTAGCATATGATGGAGAGTCAATTCTTTATTGGATGATGTTTAATAGTGAAGATGATTATAAAAAATGGTATGAAGAATTTAAAAAGTTACCTCCTATAGATAAAGATTTAGAATATACTAAAATTACTGAAGAAATGGATGTAAAAAAATATATTCCTTATCGAGACGGTAAAGCTTTTAAAGTTTAAGGTATAATTATGAATGATGATGATAAGGCGTTATTACGTCTAAACACAATGTCTGATTGGATAGAATTTCCAAGTTTCAAAAAAGATAAATTATTAGAAGAATTAAAACCTTTTGAAAAAGATTGGAAAAGATATAATTACAATACAAAGAAACCAAATAATCGTTGGGGATTAAGTGTAACTAGTATTGATGGTGGTCTTCATGGTGTGCCTGATTTATCTAGTTTAAGAGATTGGGAAACACAAACAGGTCAAGTAATACACAATCACGATATTAATGTTCCTACAGACGTATGGAAACAATGTCCTACTTTACAATCAATATTAGAGCCATGGAAACCATGGTTAGGCCGTTGCCATTTTTTAAGAATGGACAGAGGTAGTTATTTTCCTGAACATTTTGATATTAATAAAGAAGATTATAGTTATGATGAAGTAAGATTTGTAGGTTTTGTAAAATCAAATGAGTATGACTTTAAATGGATTTATGATGACAGAGTTATTAAACGTAATAGTGGTTCTTTATGGTATTTTAATGGTAATAAAAAACATTGTGTTTTTTCATTTTCAGACGGTATAGTTTTATTAGTAATGTGTTTAAAATTTGATAAACAATTGTTTAAAAAAATGTTAGATTATGGCAAGGTAAAATAATGCTTTCTATATTATGGTGTTTATGTGGAATATTATCAGGAGTTCTTTTTGGATTAATACCTGGTGCAGGTCCTTTTTTAGCCATAGCAACATTATATCCTTTACTACAAATTTTAGACCCTTTTAATATATTACTCTTTTACATCTCACTTCTTATCACAACAAATTATACCAATTCAGTGACAGGTATTTTATATGGTATACCAGGTGACGCAGCTGCTGTGACAACTGCTAGACATGGTCACAAGTTATTTTTAAAAGGTAAAGGGCATTTAGCTGTTAGTAACAATGCCATATCAAGTACAATAGGTTCTATATTTGCAATTATATTGTTTTTAATATTTTTACCTAGTATATACAATATATTTCAATTTTATAATAGTACCTTACAATTAGTTATTATATGCACGGCGATAGTCTTTTTAACATTACTATCAAAACAAAAGATATGGAAAACTGTATCTCTTTTTTTATTTGGTGGTGTGTTAGCAAAGATAGGTTTTAATAATACAACTTATGAAACATGGGGAACATTTGATATAGATTATTTAACATTGGGTATTCCTTTTAGTGCTGTTATGATTTGTTTATACATCATACCAGAATTGTTAAAGTTTAGAGATGTTGAAATAGGAAGACAAAAAAAGATTAGTAAATTTGGTTATGATACAAGCACAATAACATCTACAGGTTTAGGAAGTTTTATAGGATTTTGGTGTGGTCTTATACCAGGGGTTACAAATATATTAGGTAGTTATTTAAGTGCTAATTTTGTTAAGAAAGATTTAAATAAAATTGCAGCTGCTGAGGCGGCTAATAATAGTGGTGCTTTAAGTTCATTACTACCTCTAATCATATTAGGCATACCAATTGTAGGCAGTGAAGTATTAATTTATTATTTAATTGTTACAAAAGGTTTTACTTTTAGTGTAGATACTATGAATTATTTTACAGATATAATGTATTACATACCTGTTGTTTTGATTATATGTGTAGTGTTATCATGGGGGTGTTTTAATATATTAGGACAACTGGCACAATTATATAAAAAACATAAAAATATTTTAATATATTCTATTGTAACATTCATATGTATTATGAGTATAAACATTTATCCTGTACATGAATGGTTGATTATATGTTTATTTGTATTAGGTATCATAGGTTATGCTTTGAGAAAGTTTGATACTTTTCCTATATTATATGGTTATTTTTTAACAGATTTGTTTTGGGATAATTTAGTAAGAGTTATGGTAATTTATTAATGAAAAATTTAATACTAGGATATCCAAGAGGCCGTCACAGATACGGATGTCTTGAAACAGCATTAAATAATTGTGATATAGTTACTGAAAATTTTGATAAGATAAAAGGACCATACGATAGAATTTTTACAATATCAGAAAGTTTACTGCCTATACAAGCAAAATTAGAAAAAAAATGGGGATTAAAAAATGTATCAGAAAGAGCTGCTGATATATTATCTGATAAAAAGAAATTTGATGATTTGTGTATTAGTATAGGTCTTAAAAGTTTAATACCTCACAATATATTACCAACAAAACCAGATCATTTAGATTATTGGAAAGATAAACCTTTTATCGTAAAACCCGCTATTGGTTCAGGTGGTAAACCTGGAGGTTTAAATTATATTTCTTTTAAAAATAAAAAAGAGTTTTTATCGCATTGTTTAAATAATAATGTATTAGACTTTTTTACTAATAATGAAAATGGTTGGAAAGATCCTCAATTTAATAATCGTATAAATCGTTACATAATACAAGATCAACTTCCTACAAATGCTGAAATTTGGGCTCCATATTATTATGTAAACAATAACGGACTTATAAAAGATTTACTATGGGTAAAAGGCAAGGTTTGGTACAGACAAATAGACAAATATAGATATGAAACTAAACTATTTGAATGGATGAGTGTTGATGAAAAAGACGTACCAGATAATATTAAATTAAATGCTGATTATTTTTATAGTAAAGTAATTAATAATTTAGAATTAAAGAATATGTTTTTTTCTGGACCTGATTTTTATAAATGGGAAAATAATATTAAGATGATTGATTGTAATCCAAGAATTGGTCAAGGCTTACAACTCATGGACGACATTCATAACAATACGATAGTCTCAAAAATTTTAAATGATGAACCGTATTCTTTTCAAAAACAAATGTTGTGGAAAATTTCTAAATTAAAACCAGGTAAAATAAAATCTGTAAAAGATATATCTCACTTAAAAAAATATTGGTTGAAAACTAATAATGATAGATTAAGACCTGGAGAAACAATACAAGAATATACTCATGTTACTTCCGAAAGGGTGCCTAGAGTTTCTTTTTTGATTACTGGTACTAACGAGTCCGATATGTATAAAACATATCAGACCGTTAATAACCAACTTCAAAATTGTATTGAGTATTATTAGTTACTATTTAAAGCAACAGCAGCTTCAACTTTATTTACAAGTGAAGTTGCATTATCATTATTCAATACATAAGTTTCTGAACCAGCAAAGGCAGTTTGCCATGCTTCAGAAGCTGATAAATCTGTTAAAACATTTCTTAACTTTTCAACAGTTCCGTTTTCAGCATTTACAGTTACAATAACATCAACAAATGCAAAGTCTAAATCGCCTTTAGAACTAAAGGCAAAACAATTACCATCTGCTTCTACTTTAGCCTGTTTAGTTTGAATTGTAAAGATAGTATCAGCGTCTTTACCTAGATAACCTCTAGTAGTAGCACCACTACCGTCATATGGCACAATTTCAAAATCAAAGTTATTTGATTTAGCTAAATCTGTTAAAAATTTCTCAACAGCAGGTGATTTACCCCATGTTGCAATTTTAAGCATTTCACCATTCATATCTGATAGTGAATTATATGTACGACTACAAAGTATTGTCTCGTATGCTGTAACACCAACAATAGTATTTTTATCCATAGTTACAGACGGAAGAGATGTATCTCCTGGCCATTCTGTAGACCATAAAGTAAGTACGTTACTTTTGTCAAAGTGTGTACCCGCTACAACTGGATTGTTTGCTTGAATGTAATTAGTGTTATCTAATTTTTCAGAAATCATTGTAAGCATTTGATGAAAGGCACCAGAGTCACTACCTGCGTTAACAACAGTTGTGCTACCAGCATATGACGTATTTGCAAATACGAACATCAAGATTGCTATAATATATTTTTTCATTATATACTCCTATTATAAAGTTAATTAAATTTATTTATACGAGTAATATAACACTTTTTTTGGAGGATGTCAATGGCCAGGCTTTATAAATAATAACATGGCGGCAATAGCAAATTTAAGTATAGATCAAGGAGCATCATTCAGTTCGGCAGTAACAGTAAAAAATGCTGACGGAACAGGTTTTAATTTAACTGGCTATACAGCAGCTGCAAAAATGGCGCTAGGATATAATTCTACAAGAACTAGGACAACCATGACAACTACAATTGGTGGTGATCCTACAACTGGTGTGGTGACTTTATCATTAACACCTACTCAAACAGCAGCTTTGGATGCCCCAGCACGTTATGTTTTTGATGTAGAAATTACTCAAACCTCATCTGGAGACGTAACAAGAGTAATAGAAGGAATTATTTCCATAAGACCACAAGTTACAATATAAATAGATGTAACAACATATATGTTAAGGAGTTAAAATATGAGTAGTGAATTGAATACGAAAACAACAGAAAAAGCACCTCAGGTGCCAAGTATCTTTATCAACGGTAAAGAATATAAACAAGATAAATTATCGGCAGATTGTTTAAATGCTATTGCAGTAAGACAAGACTTACAGGCAAATAGAATGAGACATGTAGTAGAAGTAGAGAAAATTGACGTTCTTACTAAACACTATGATGCTAAAATTGAAAAAGAACTTGAAAAAATTGACGGTCCTAAAACTGAGGAAGCCTCAAACGTAGCGACTGCCAATTCTGCTGACACAGCAAAATAATTTTCACAAAACACAACATACACCCCCTTTTCACTATATAAATATTATAAATATAGTAAAAGAGAGGGTGTATGCCAAATTATACTGCAAGAATTAATCAAACAACTAATCTTACTGCAAGTGTAAATGCTACTACAGCACCTGGACCAAAACAGGTATCTGTAACAACCCCCTCAGCGACAACAAATTTAGGTAATTTAGAAGACGTAAACGCAACTTCTTTAGCTGATGGCGCATTATTACAATATGATGAAACTACTAAAAAATGGACAAGTCGAAATGAAATAATAACCGACACAGGTGGAAATTTGATATTAAACGGAGGCACATTTTAGGAGAGAATAAATGGCAACAATAATAAAAATAAAACGAACTACCGGCGCTACCGCTCCCAGTGGTTTAAATCAAGGAGAGTTAGCCTATGTTTACGATACCTCGGCTGCTAGTGCAGGTGCAGGTGGTAACGGTTTACGTTTATTCATAGGTGATCCAACTTCAACATCAAATTCACCAATCGAAATTGCAGGTGAATATTTTACAAATCTTTTAGATCACTCACACGGTGTAGCAACTGCTTCGTCAGCTGCTGTGCTAGATTCAAATAAAAAAATTGATGAGTGGAGTGTAGATAATTTAAAATTAGACGGTAGAATTTTATCATCAACAGATTCAAACGGTAATATAGAAATTACACCTAACGGATCTGGTAAAGCTGTCATAAAAAATATATTTGTTAATAATGATAGCACATCATTACAAGAATTTATTGAAGACATTTCTGGTGGTTCTGTAACTGCTGGTGAGGGTATTGATGTAGCTTATGATGACGCTGCCGGTACAACTACAATTTCTGGAGAAGATGCTACAGATTCAAATAAAGGTATTGCTTCTTTTAGTGCTAGTGATTTTGATGTATCATCTGGTGCTGTAACTGTAAAAGCTGGTGGTATAACAAACGCACAATTAGCTGGTTCTATTGCAACTTCAAAACTTGCAACAGGTTCGCTAACAATAGGTTCTGATACAATTTCATTAGGTGGTACACAAACAGATTTAAATGGTATTACTTCTCTTGATGTTGATAATATTACAATTGATGGTAATACAGTTTCATCTACAAACTCAAACGGTAACATAGCTCTTACTCCAAACGGAACAGGTTCAGTTACAGTTCCTTCAGGTTATGAGGGTCGTGCTGGGTTTACTTCGGATTCACTTGTAAATAAAACTTATGTTGATAGTGTTGCTAACGGTCTTGATGTTAAGGCATCCGTTCGTGTAGCTACTACAGCAAACTTATCTGCTAACTATAACAACGCCGCTGGTACTTTAACAGCAACATCAAATGGTGCAATTGTTATTGATGGTGTAACTCTTTCTTTAAACGATAGAGTTCTAGTAAAAAATCAGTCAGTAGCTGCTCAAAACGGTTTCTACAAAGTTACAACAACAGGTAGTGGTAGTGCTGTTTTTGTTTTAACTAGAACACCAGACGCTGACGCTGCTTCTGAATTAACTTCAGGTGCATTTACTTTTACCGAAGAAGGTACTGCTAATGCTGATAACGGTTATGTATTAAGTACAAACGGTACAATTACACTTGGTACAACATCAATAAATTTTGAACAGTTTTCAGGTGCAGGTCAAATTTCAGCTGGTAACGGTTTAACTAAATCAGGTAACACAATTGACGCAGTAGGTACAGCAGATAAAATTTCTGTAAGTGCTGACGCAATTACTATTGCTAGTACCTATGTTGGTCAAACTTCAATCACTACATTAGGTACAATTACAACTGGTGTATGGAATGGCACTGCAATTGCAGCTACCTCAGGTGGTACAGGATTAACAAGTTATTCAACAGGTGATTTAATTCGTGCTAGTGGGGCAAATACATTGGCTGCATTATCACTTGGCGCAAATGGTAAAATTTTACAATCCAACGGTACTAATGTAACTTACGGAGATGTTGACGGCGGAACTTATTAGTAGTCGTTACAAATAAAAAATATGGCGACTGTTATTAAATTAAAAAGAAGCGAAACAGCAAGTTCAGTTCCAAGCACATCTGATTTGCAAGTAGGCGAATTAGCTATTAATACGTCTGATAAAAAAATTTATGTGAAAGATAGTGGTAACAATATTGTTGAAGTTGCAAATCAATCAACGGGTGCTAGTGTAGATGACGCAACAGCTTTAGCAATTGCATTAGGATAGAACATGGCAAATACTTTCAAAGTTAAAACAAAAGGTGGTGGTAGTACAGGTGCTAATACTGCTATGGCGATTTATGCTACACCTTCATCTACCACAGCTATAATTTTAGGATTAACCCTTTCTAATATATCTTCTTCAAACATAGAGGTAACTGTTAGCCTTGAAAACAATGATGGTGATAATGTAAGTATTGTAACCAATGCAGAAATACCTGCTAAATCTGCTTTAGAATTAATGACAGGTAACAAATACGTTTTGGAGGTAGCAGATACTATAAAGGTTACAAGTAACACAGCAAATAGTGTAGATACGACTTTAAGTATAATGGAGATAACGTAAGATGGCTAGTTATCTTGGAAAATCTCCAGCACGTCTGGCAATTACAACAGACGATTCAATTACTTCAGCAAAAATTGTAGATAATACAGTTACATCAGCTGACATACTCAACGCAACAATCACAGGTGCTGATTTAGCCTCAGATATTTCATTTACAACAAGCGGTACAATTTCATTTGGTGACGCAGGTGAAAACATATCTGGTGACGGTACAGATTTAACTATTGCTTCAAGTAATAAAATTATTTTAAATGCCGATGGAGCGGGTCAAGTTTTTTTCAAAGATGGTGGAACTAATTTAGCAAAATTATTTGTGTCTTCTCAAGTATTTACT
>Ga0160423_10003474_pt1 | contig 13085 bp, 21 predicted proteins | sample CRUFie14St8metaG_FD_108191 | JGI IMG/M metagenome (GOLD analysis project Ga0160423, IMG submission 108191) | Marine microbial communities from the Costa Rica Dome - CRUD Field 142mm St8 metaG | ecosystem: Environmental > Aquatic > Marine > Oceanic > Photic zone | place: Costa Rica: the Eastern...
TCAATTGAAGAACATGATAAATACATGAGTTTAATTCAGGGAATGACACACTTTTCTCATGTTTGTTTTACCACTGCAATGAAAAAACTTGATTTAGATTTTGACAAAGTGATGGAGATATGTAGCCCTATATATCAATCAAATATTTCATTTTCTTCCAGAATAACTGGAGGTGATGAAAACTTATATACAAACATCATAATGGATAACCCAGCTAATAAAGAAGTTCTGGAGTTGTATCTTGAAACATCTAAAAATTTATTAGAAATGGTAAAAAATCAAAATTACGATGAGTTCAAAAGTAATTTTAATGATAACAGAGAATACTTGAAAAATCATATATCAGATATGATTGAGCAAAGCAATTTCCTAATAGATAAAATGGCAGAGTTCAAAAAAAAGCCTAAAACAGACTAATTAGCTATTTTTTTTAATCATATTTTCAAAGTACGTTCAATTTTGTGTTACTAATTCACTCAATCTGTGTTACTAATATTATAAAAATATTTATAAAAAATAGGGTTAGTTGGGAATCAATCTTTGTAGGTTTGATAATAGAATTTCTTATTTTCTTTTTTTGAATCTATCAAAATACTTAACATAATTTGGAAATAATTTACCAACAAGGAATTCAACTATAAAAGAAGCTACAAGGCATATTATGTATTTTTCAAAGCCCACATCCTTTAAAAAGTACAAGATTGGTAGGGATATTAAAAAGCATTGAGCAACGAATCTTGGATTATTAGGTCTGATAAATGGAAAGTCCATAAAATAAAGATAATTGATTTTCATATAGGAAATTTGTAGGTTTATTTTTTAACTAAATATTTAATTTTATGAAAAATTGGAAAGACAAAGTATTAGGAATATTAGCAGGAATAGGAATTATGAGTTTATTAATGGCAAGTAATTCACAAGAACCTAAAGTAAATTATGGAGTACCGGAATCTTTCGTATGGGAATTTCATACAGACGAACCTCTTGCAATTAATAGGGTAACAGGCGAAGTAAGAAAATACAATACTTCACAAGTAGAATATAATAAATTAAAAAATTAAATGTATTGCCGTGTAGACAAATACGTTAGTATGAATAGAGATAATGGGAAAGATGCTAAATAAATAAAACAAAAAAAACCTCATTTCTGAAACCTCAAACACTACCCTTTTAAATTTTTCCTAGATGTTTGTAGGTTTAGGGTATGAGAGATAGACCTTCTATCGTTGTTGGATTAGTATCTGGAATTGTATGTGCGATTGTGTTAATACTTGAAGGATTTGAACTTATAAAATTGAATAATACAGTTAGTTGGCTTTTTACAGGTGGCATTATGATATTTACTATTCATTTTGCAAACACCTTATTAAAAAATAAAAAATAGTTAAATGAAATATATAGGAGTCTTTATAATGGGTATATCAGTAGGCATTAATTTAACAAACATTTTAGGGGTTGAAGTGTTAGATGTTAATATAGGTATAATGTTATTTTTTGTTGGACTTCTTGTTAGTGAGTTACCCAAAATACTTTATGCTTTAAAAAATAAAAACAAACAAAAAAACCCACCGAAGTAGAGATAATTTTACTTTAATGTTTGAAAGTTTATGTTATGAGATACTTATTAATCTTATCATTTATTCTTTTTAGTTGCAGTAAAGAAGAAGAACTTGTTTTTGATAATTCTTATCAACTAAGGATGGCTTGGGTAGGTAAAGGTTATGGTATAGGGACCAATCTTTGGACCAGAATAATTAATTTAAATAATAAAATATTTATAGATATTAATCCTATTTATCGTACTAATGGTTTTTCATATATAAATGACCATATTTATGATATAGATATAACAAAACTTGGAGATACTAATAATGTAAAAGTTATTTTGAGTTTTGATTGTGAACTTGGAGTAGGAATACGAGATATGATTCCAGATTATTTTGATATTAAAGAAGAAGTGTTAGTTAATTTTTATGAAGATAAAAGAACAGTAATTGAAGTGTCACCCTCTTCTGATTCTAATTGCAATCCAATTTTGAATGTTTATTACGAGTAAACCAAAAACCCACTATGAGTATATTTAAAAAAAATAACATAAATAAAAAACCCTCTTAATACAATTAAGAGGGTTCATTTTTTTATATAAAATATAAATTATTCAGGCATTACAACAGAGCTTATTACGTGAATAACTCCATTTGATCCTGCAACATCAGTTGCTATAATTTCACTCATATTACCTTGAGCATCCTTTAAATAAATTTTTCCATCTTTCTTCCTAGCTGTAATTGTTTGGCCATTTAAAGCGGTTAGCTTAGCTCTTCCATAACCTGATTTCAATGCTGCTGCAACATCACTAGCCATAAGTTTACCAGAAACTACGTGGTAGGTTAAGATGTTTGATAATGCTTTAACATTTTCAGGTTTTAATAAATTACCTAGGGTTTCTGAATCAATTTTTGAAAATGCATCATTATTCGGAGCAAAAACAGTAAATGGTCCTTCACCACTTAGAGCGCCGACTAAGTCAGCTGCTTTTAAAGCAGTCACAAGTGTTGAGAAGTCTTTATTAGATACTGCTACATCAACTACAGTTTGAGCTGATAGTGTTACAGTGAATAACAAAGCTTTAATAGTTAAAATTAAATTTTTCATTGTACGTATTTTTAAATTTAAATTATGTTTACGGTAGATATCAATTTAAGATTTAATTTTTGAAATATACTTTTCATAATATGAGATCAAGCTTTACTAAATCCATCCCCTTTTGAATTTTTATTAGATAGTTGTAGGTTTGACTTGTGAGAGTTCTACTAATATTTATATCATTTTTCTTAATTTCTTGCAAAAATGATATGGATTGTTGTGTTATGCCATCCGTTTATAATTTGGAGTTAAGATATGATGGAGATAGATTAGAGTTTTCTCGAGTATCGGCTTTATCTAATCCTGCCTCTTCCCCTGCCATACCTGAATATTCTTCAGATGTTTCTTCAAATAATGAAAGTTTCGAAGTTTACGGGTTAAATAATACAGAGGATGTTTATGTTACTCTTACTTTTTTTTGTACAGCAGACGGTGAATTTTATACTAAGGAAGTGAAAGCTGATTTTTTAGACGATAAAATAACTGTATTACTAATTGAGAAGGTTATTGGTTGTGAGCCTACTATTGAAGTAATTTACGAATAAACCATATGAACCCTTAGCTTCTGTTTAATGAAACCCTACCCTTTTTATTGATTTCCCGTATGATAGGAATATGTATATTAAAATATCTACATTACTTCTATTGATTCCTATTTTTTCTTATTCTCAAACCAATGATATAATGGCAGAAAAAAGTTTCTATATAATTAACACACAAAAAGAAATTGGCTTAAACTATTGGAATATTGTTAATGATGATGTGATGGGTGGAATTTCAAAGTCTTATTTATCTCTTAACGATGAAAAAAATCTAGTTTTTAACGGATACCTATCATTAGATAATAATGGGGGATTTGCATCATCAAGATTAAGTTTTCCAAAAGAAACTTTAAGTGGAGTAAAGTCTTTTAAAATTAAATTTAAGGGTGATGGAAACATATATAAATTAAGATTTAGACAAAATAATAGAAGAGCTTCATACTCGTGTGATTTTCAATCTTTAAAAAATGAGTGGGTTGAAATTAATTTGAATGTAGATGAGTTCAAACCATACTGGCGTGGATATGCTTATAATGATTACCCTTCTTTAGAAGTTAGTGAAATAAATTCATTAGGGATTCAAATATCTGACAAGCAAGAAGGAGAATTTCAGTTGGAAGTGAAATACATTAAAGCAATTTATTAAGTATCGCTAAGTTTTAAATCGCTACCTATAAAAATTTACTTCATAAATATTTTTAATTTTTTTTGATGTATTTCAAAATGATTTTTAACTTAAAAATGTGGAAATAATAGACTACATATTTATTGGCTGTATTGTAATAGCTATTTTAAGTTTACTGATAGCATTATTAAAAAAAATAATAAAAATCCCTGAGGAAATGATGATAAAAAGTAGTCAGTCAAGCATCAAAAAAGGTGAAACGATAGGTGCAATAATCGGAATAGTGATTGGACTATTTATTTGTTATTATATAACCATTAATAATTATTTCGGATTGTATGATCTTTTTTTTGGATGAGTGATGGTTAATTTAATTCTGAGTCCATCCAACTCAGCCTGTTATTTATCCATGACTTTAAATATATTATCTCCTCCTCATGACTTTCAAAAACTTCATAATTTGGCCAAATATATTCACCAAGAATAGGCCATTTAGTAAAGTTTTTATCAACAGAGTTTCCTAATAAAGAAACGTAATCATCAATCTTAGAATTTATATTGTTTGTTGATAATACGGATCCTCTTAAATCTTTATATCTATCCTTAACCATAGAAATAAAACTTTCATCATTCCACAATTTCAACCACCAGAATGCTCTCTGATCCATATCATCATAAATATAACCTATGTTCCACCCATCTGTCTGCCACGCCTTAAAGTAATCACAGTTACCAAAACCATGGTTAAAATCCCAAATAGGACCAGCTATTAGCTTATTATTAATACTCTCTTTGTCTTTGTAGATATATGTACTTAATCCGTATGCGTCTACATTTCTAGAAATTTCTTGAAGGATTATAAAATCTATAAATGAGGAAACATCTATCAGTTGAGAATAACCATCATCAGAGTTATAATTATTGCTATTCATAACACTTTCAAATTCATTTATGAAAGATTGTATATAATTCTCCTGTTGAGAAGATATTTCATCTGGTTTTGGGTAATGATAATTATATCTCATATCATCAATCAAACTATTAAAACCACCGTTATTGTCACCTGTTTCAGCCCAATCAAATTTTAATATGTATCCACCCGTAAGATCATCACCAGAATTTTCATTAGGATCAAGAGAAGATATAGGGACCCTATTCTTGTCCCTTTTTATTTTTTCCATTAGAACATAAACACCCCTGTACTCATCATTGAGGTATAATTCTACGAATTTACTCCTTGGTGCGTACCTTCCCATCTCATTTGAAAGGGAATAAATTAAAACATTTCTAATCAAAGACTTATCTGACCACGGGGCATATAATATCCAATCATTTTCCTCAGGAAGACCTAGTAACTGGACGTTATTGTTCTCACCATTACCATCAACAGTCTCAAATCTGTATGGAGGTTTTTCTTGATCCTGAGATGAATTTCCCCTTTTCTCAATTGTTATCTTACCATCGTAGTCATTGAAAACATCATCTATTTTGTTGACAACATTACCGTTGTCTATTATGCCCATGTAAGCATCAATTCTTGGCTCGTCTGGTATTTCTTCACCGTAGGTATTAATAGTTATTATTGGTAGATTAGACTCTCTGTAATTAACATCAACAGCAATTTTCTCATTATCTTCGTTGACGCATGATAGAATCAGAAGAATAGATGAAATAAATGCGATTTCTTTGATTTTCATTAGTGTGTAATGTTAAATTAAAATCAATTAATTTACTAGAAACTAAATATGAATAATAGATTATTATCAGTTGATGTTTTCAGAGGTTTTACAATTGCATTAATGATTATTGTGAATAGCCCTGGGAGCTGGAGTAACACCTTTTCTCCACTTCTACACGCAGACTGGAACGGAATTACACTTACTGACTTTGTATACCCATTCTTTATATTTATAGTTGGCGTCTCAATTGTACTTTCCAAAAAAAACAAAGGAACAACATCATCAAAAAAAGGTATAATTCTTAGATCTATAAAAATATTTTTCCTCGGTATATTTTTGGGAGCCTTCACAGAAACAATGTATTACTTTATGAGTACAGGAGGGATTCCCAGTCTTTCTGACATTAGAATTCCTGGTGTTTTACAAAGAATTGCAATTGTTTATTTAACCTGCGCAATCATATATGACTACTCAAATTGGATTCAACAACTAATTATCATGCTATCCATACTTATTCTATATTATGCGTGTATGCAATTTATTCCAGTACCTGGAATTGGACCAGGTGTCCTTGAACCTGGTAAAAACCTTGCCGCATATATAGATAGCATCTTAATACCTGGATCGATGTGGGAAGGAACGTGGGATCCTGAAGGTATTTTAAGTACTTTCCCTGCAATTGCATCTGGAATTGGAGGAATGCTTGCTGGATATGTTTTAACTACTAAAAAAACAATTGAGAGGAAAGTTATTATTTTATACTTTGCTGGATTTATTTGCTTATTGGATAGCTTTATTTGGGAGTGGTTGATGCCAATTAATAAAAATTTATGGACAAGTACCTATGTCATGCACACAACTGGTTGGGCCCTTCTAACTCTTGCAACTACTACCCTTTTGTGTGATATTTTAAAACTACATTCATGGTTTAAAATTGGAATTATATTTGGAAGTAATTCTATTGCTATTTATGCCTTGTCTCAGATGATGACTTACTTCGCATATGGGATGCCTATACTAAATTCTACATTTAATGGTATGATTTATGGTGGAATGGTTGAAATTGGAGTCTATCCTAAATTAGCATCTTTACTTTGGGCTCTTACATATACATCAATATGTTATGTAGTTGCATACTATTTACATAAAAAGAAAATATTCTTAAAATTATAGAAGAGATAAAATTGATTTTTAAAACTAATATAAATAGGTTTATTTATGCATTTAGGTCATATATTATTGCTAACAGTTTTTTTTGTTTTATTTAGCTGGCTTTTTTATAAGGGATACACAGCATATAAGAAAAACGGATGGGATGATCCTTTTTTTAAATCTGGAGATGATAGCCATTCAAACCACTTCTAATATACACCCGTAATTATGACTGTATACCATTATACTCATATAAAAGCAGGGATTAGTATACTCCAAGATGGCTTTATTGAGGTCCCTGAGACTGCTAATATTTATACCAAATCAGCCATTTGGTTTACTAAACAGAATAATTATCTACCTTCAACTTTAAATGAGAATACCTCTTTTGATGAAAAGATAAAAACAGTTGGTTGTATGAGATTTGTCTATGATAACGAAGGAGAATTAATTTCTTGGAATGATTTTATAAACAATTTAAAATTGGAGGATAAAAATCTTGATGGATTTATGAAGGGTTTGGATAAGGTTGGATCACAAACCTCTAACTGGTTTTGTTCCTTGAAGAATATTTCTTTGAAAGAATTGGTTTCTATTGAGGTATATACAGATAAGTGGGACTGGGCAAATGATGATAATATCCAATTTGCAATTAGAAAAGCAGAATTTTTAAATTAAACAATGGAGTTCCCAATTGAAAATCCATTTGAACTATTTGGTTATAAAATAAGACCAGGAATTATTTTTTTGGTCGGTTTTATATTAGTCAAAATGTATTTCTATATTAAAGGATTAAAAAATAAAAGACCTAAATAATACTAATCAATTAAAATTATAATATGTATTTCATTTATTTACTAATTATTATAAATATTTCATTACCAAAACCTCGAAAAGAATGTCCTCCATGTAGTATTATCATTAACTCAAAAAGTGACTATAAAAATAAAATTGAGTATAAATGGCCAAAAATTGAACCTAATTCCAGGATCAAAATCAATTCTTTAACTAAGGTTTTATATTCTGAGGATAACGATTATCAATACTGGGAGTGGTCTAATAGAGAACCTTGGTGGTCAAATTATAGATCTGATCCCTGGACAGAAAAGGCTAACTGGATAAGAAATTATGAGAAACCTATTCATAATTTTGAGTCTTGCGTTAACGATAATTTACGTTACAAATGTGGTTATTCTTATGTCTTAAATATTCCTAAAAATTATGAAAAGAATAAAAAATATCCATTAGTTATATCACTCCACGGCGCTATCAAAAATAATTCTTACACCTTACAGAGTAGATCAAATTATGGGAAAAACTTTTTTGTTCCAGAGGATGATGAATATATAATAGCAACACCAATTAAACTTGGTATCGACTGGAGTCCAAACAAAATCAACGATGTTATTAATGATATTTCATCAAATATTAAGATTGATGAAAAAAGAATATATCTGACTGGAAGAAGTATGGGAGGTAGAGGTACATTTATTGTTGCATCAGGGTTACCTGATAAATTTGCTGCAATTATGCCATTTAGTCCACATCACACACCATACTCCTATAAAGAATTAGCCACAAAAGTATCACACCTCCCTATTTACTTGCACCATAGTAGAAATGATAATGTTTCAAGCTTTCAGTTAGCCGAAAAAACCTTTAATGAAATTCAGCAGAAAAATAAAAATATTATATTTGATGTGCGCAATTTTGGACATTCTGGATGGCCAAAACTTTACAATGACGAAAAAATAATAAGATGGATGCTGTCGTGGAAAAAGTAAATTAATTAAATTAATTAGATGAAAAGAATTGTATATCTAACTGGAGTTCTTGCTTTATGTTGTTTTATATTAAGTGGCACTTTCAAAGTACTACAATTAATGGGTGCGCCATTATTACTTATATCCAGTGCAGTTTTTGCATGCTTTTTTATAATTTCCTTTGCTATCTACAAGTTTAGAAGTAGCAATTAAGCATCGTCTTTATTTATTTTTTTTAAAATATAATTTAATATAACACCATAAAATGGGAGAAATAAAATCAATCCTATCAATATTTTTATAAAACTTTGATTAGTTGCAATTTCAATCCAGTTCTCTGCCATAAAAGTATCATTAGAATTGCTAAAAGCTGCGAAGAAAAAAACAAAAGTATCAATAACATTAGCGAAAACAGTTGATATTGAAGGTGCTATCCACCAATAATTATATCTCTCTCTTAAAAATTGAAAAACATAAACATCAAGTAAAGTGCTGACTCCGTATGCGGTGGCGCTGGCAAATCCAATCCTGTAAGCTTCTTGTTCTCCTAATCCCTCAAAAAGTAATACTGCTACTGATGACAAAATAGCCAGAGGATATGATAATGCAATTGTTGCCCTGGCAATTGACTTACCCAAAACTCTTACTGTTAAATCTATAGCAAGTACGACTATAGGAAATGAAAATGCTGACCAAGTCAACTTTATCCCATATACCTCTAATGGTAAGGAAACCAGAAAATTAGAAACTGTTATTACAATGATTTGAACAGAAACAAGAAATAACAGAATTTTTTTGTTAGTATTTTTAAACATTTCTATCCATTTTCATTGTTTTCCCACGGAAAAACAATCCAAGAACTGTCAATACTTTTATCTATCTGAGTACCATAATAATCAACACTAAACAAACTCGTTTTATTGTCAACAATTACAGCATATTTAATTTTTTGAGAATATTCATTAAAATATTTTGAAATTGATTTTAAGGTTTCTCCAGTATCATTTATATCGTCAACCACTAAAATATTTTTATTGTCATCAAGAACTCTTTTGTATAAATCAATAGTAGTATTATCAATACCTTTAAAATCTAAGACCTTATGTATAACTGACTTATAATGAGAAAGATAAACACCTGGAACACATCCACCCCTGTTAACACTAAGTATGATGTCAGGCTCCCATTTTGATTCAATAATATTTTGGTTAATTATCTGAATATAGTTTTCTACACTTTTTTGTGATAGATATTTTTTCTTCATAATTAGAATAACCAAGACGGAGTGTTAATAGTAACACTCCGTTGTGGTTATAGATTAAAACGTATTTCTTTATTTATCTACTATCTCAATTTTATCAAAAAGGATAAAATAAGCTGGAGCTAGTGGAAAAATACCTAGGAGAATATGTCCATACATTGCTTCGTATGGTATATAATCAACTAGAGTTACATAATATGCACCGAAAAAGTTTATAATAGATAAAGACAGCATAATTTTTGGTACAGCAGTTTTAGCGATTACACTTCCATCACGTGTTAGTGGTGGTAAATTATTTGGTATTGTTAAAACAACTTGAGTTGACCACAAAGCTGCTAATGCGAGATGTATTATATCATTACTTGATGCAAATAGGGTTAATTGATCAAATACAATAAAGATTCCAAATACAAAATAACCAATATTAAAATACTTCCTACTTTTTACTACAATACCATAAATTACAGCTAAAATGCACAATCCTGAAACAATGGATTTTAAAATCATACCTAAAAATTAAGTTAGTTAGATGAGTTCTGTTCTTGATATAAAGCAGCCTCTGCCTCTATATCGCTTGTATCAAAATAACAGTGTGTACCTATAATTTTTTCACCTTCCCACTGCCACCAGCAATGAAAAGTATTTTTTTGTTGTTCACCTGTTATTTTTGAGACACCAGACCAATCAGACCAGTGATTAGTATAAACCTCTCCATTATTATACTCAACAGTAGTTAAAACTGGATCAATATGTTGAATTTCATCATATAATAGTGAATGAAAGTTATATCCAGCAATTATTTCCTCATTTGTGTAAACATCATTATTTACCATGTGAACAGCATCATCCGAGAAATATTCACTTGCGATACCAAAATTACCTGCTACATAACCTTTGGCCAATTTATCTACAATCATTGTTCTTTCGTCAGACTGACTTGTAACACCACTCCATTCAGAGGTATCAACTGCAGTACCGCAAGAGAAGATAATTGCACTTAAAAATGTAATAATTAATATATTTTTCATATCGTATTTTTTTGTTAATATGAATTAATATAAAAATTTAATTCAATAATTCATTAAAATAGAGGGTTTTTTATATTCAAAAAAGTTTATAATAATTATTTAGGGCAGGTATTTGCACCAAATAATCTATAAATTGAACACATTCCACTTAACGCATTAAATAACAATATTCCTCCTACGATTGATTGTACTATTGGAAAGGTTTCATAACCAAATATTAATGGAGATGGCAACAAGAATAAAGAGATAGCAAATCTTGTTATCCTCTCTGCATTATTCTGATTTTTAATTATAATATTCATATCAATTAAATTTTAAAATTTAAATATAAAATTCTTTTATTATATTGATTCAAAATATTTATAAACCACTTAAATTTAATTATGAAAAAATTTATTTATTTACTATCGTTTTTCTTTACTTTCTCAGCCAACTCACAAGAACTGTATTGGTATGATGTTTTTATTGATGTAAAAGGTGAGAACGCAAGTGCTTTCGTAGAAGCTGTTGATAATTACTACTCAAGTGTTGATTTCCCAGAAGGAGTCAGTATGACATTCTCTAATATTCCAATAAAGGGACAAGATTTCAAAGAATCACATATTTTGAGTTTTGTTAGTCCTTCAGCTAGTGCTCTTGCTGAAATTAGAGGATCTCTTACTGGAGAAGAGTGGGATGATTATGTTGACATTGTAAGACCATCAGTCGAAAGTGTAAGAGCTGTTGCTGGGAATGTGTCATTAGTATATAATGAAGATCAGTTTAATCCTATAGGACAAGTTTGGGGTTTTAAAGTAAAAAGTAAAGATGTACCTGCATTTACTAGTGCTTTTGCAGATCTTATGAAATCATATGATTTTCCTGGTTTTGTTGGTTTAGCCCAAGTAACACACGGAATAAGCAACGGAGAAAATATAATCATATATGGTGCATATAAAGATCTCAATGATGCGTTTTCATTTGGTCCAAGTGGAGATAAGGAGGCAAAAGCTTTTGCTGAATTTTTTGAGGCAACTGGTGATATCTCAGAATTTACTCAGTCATGGACAAGAGTTAAGATTAATGATTACAATTAATTAGTTAATAATGAAAAATATACTCAACTCCATTGTTTTAGTACTGCTTTTTTCCTGTACATCAAATCAAAATACCGACAACGCAACGTGGTCATTTGATTCATCCACTGGAAATTATATAGAGTGGCAAAGTGAAAATACCTTTGCAAACGAAATGACAAATGCAGCTTTCGGTCATATGTACAATATTGAATATGAAAAGGCTGTAACATTTTTTGAGAAAGCTCTTCTTTATGATGCTTCATTATTTGGCCCTCACGTAGTTCTTGCTGGGCTAGCTCCTGAGGGATCCGAAAAAGAGAAAATGCATATTGATAAAGCAAAGGAAAATGTTGCTAATAAGAATGAGACGTCAAAAAAGTTTGTCTCATTGTTAGACTTACCAAGAAAATCAAGATTTTGGCCTCTACTTGGTAGCGGAACACATGAGAAATGGGCTGAAATGAGAGAAATGGAACCTAAAGGAAAATTAATTCATTTCTACTACGCCTTTACAATACCAGGTCTAGATAACAAAATAGAAGCCATGGAATCTCTTCTTGCAGAACTAAGAGATGGGATTGGAGACTCAGAGTCTTTATCTGTAACAGGTGATCATTCATATATGATAGCACCAATCATTAATGTATTGGGTTATTATTACTATGGAAAAGGTGATAAGGAAAAATCTAAATCATTTTTTGAGGAATATATTTCTCTTTACCCTGGGGGATATAATCCATACGATTCAATGGGAGAATTTTACTTTAACGAAGGAGATTTGGATCAGTCAAAAATATTTTATGAGAAGGCTGTAGAAAAATTCTTTGGAGCAACTACTGCAAATGAAAAATTAAGAGAACTTAATAAAGAGGAATAAAACTTATGGATAAGCAAAAAATTATAGACGCAAACCAAATGTATGTTGAATACTTCAATTCCAGAAATATTGATGGGTTAGCTGGTCTTCATACAGAGGATGCAGTTGTAATGCCACCAAATGGTGATTTTACCATAGGTAGAGATGAGATTTCTTTAGTTTTAAAAGAAGAATTAGATATGGGTGCATGTGATCTATATTTCACTGACAGAGATATTGTTGTCTCTGGAAATATAGCATATCACGAAGGCACGTATTCTCTAAAAATCAAAGATGATAATGGAAATATAATTGGAAGTGACAATGGTAAGTATCTTGTTATCTGGGAAAAACAAATTGATGGTAAATGGTTAATGAAGAAAGATATTTGGAATAGTAGTTTACCTTTAAACAATTAAAATGAAAAAAGTAGTTTCAGTAATAATATTAATTATTTTTTTGAATATTAATTCAA
>Ga0160423_10003475_pt1 | contig 13076 bp, 8 predicted proteins | sample CRUFie14St8metaG_FD_108191 | JGI IMG/M metagenome (GOLD analysis project Ga0160423, IMG submission 108191) | Marine microbial communities from the Costa Rica Dome - CRUD Field 142mm St8 metaG | ecosystem: Environmental > Aquatic > Marine > Oceanic > Photic zone | place: Costa Rica: the Eastern...
ACATCGATAAAATAATCTATCAACAACCTGAAGTTAGTATTGCCAACGTTACCGTAAATATTGATTATAATGGAGCTGAGGCAAATGCCACAGCCAATACAAATGAAACAACCGTGAATTACACTGTCACAGTGATTGATGATACTTCTGCATTTAATGCAACTTTAGAAGCTGGAAAAGGAAACTTCCAAGTAACATTTAGTTGGCACCCTTCGTTTGGCGTATTTATCGAAGAAATTGACGGAATCGCTGGCGGATGTGCATACTGGCAGCTACTTCACAATGGAGAATCATCAATGCTTGGGGCATCTAGCTTGATTCTACAAGAAAACGATTCAATTACTTGGAAATATAATACCGATTACTGTTAGTCTACAGCGAAAATCATATCATCACTTTTGAAAGCTTTAAACTCAAGTGCATTTCCGCAAGGATCCAAGAAAAACATAGTAGACTGTTCTCCAGGCTCGCCTTTAAATCTAGTATGTGGTTCAATAATGAAATGGATGCCTGATTCCTTTAATGATTGAGATAAAGTGTCCCAAGTTCCTTGTTCTAAAATTACACCAAAATGACTAGAAGGTACATCATCACCATCTACTGAATTTGTTTCAGCTTTTTCCATGGCATCTACCAAGTGAGCAACTACTTGATGACCATACATATCAAAATCTATCCATCTATCTGAGCTTCGACCTTCCTTACAGCCCAAAATCTTTGTGTAAAATTCTCTAGTTTTTTCTAAATTATCTACTGGAAAAGCAAGGTGAAATGGGCGCATAAGGCAATATTATGTTGCTCTTTTTACGTATTATCTTAAGTAGAAATGCCCAAGTAAACACTATGAACGAAACTGTACTGATTATTGCAATTGTCATTTACGGATTGTTCATTATTTTTGGTACAAAATGGGTATTCGAATTCATGATGGCACGAAACATGAAAGAGAATGTTGCCATTTACTACAACCGTAAAATTTTACATATGTTCTGTGGCGGGCTTATAGGAATGATGGCTCCCTCTATTCTTAGTGAGCCAATCTATGCTCTCTACATAGGAATTTTATTTACAATTATAACTTACATTCCATATTACACAGGCCATTTGCTGTATTGGGTGCAAACTAATGACAACAAGAATGATGTAAATTTTTGTTTTATGGCAGGATTATCTGTGTATCTGATTTGGGAATTACTGGGAGATCCTTACCTAGCAATTATACCTCTGTTATTCATGGCATTTGGTGACGGAGTAACTGGAATTGCAAGAAATTTAAAATTCGGTTATCGCACTAAAAATCCAATAGGAAATGTATTCATGGCAATTGTTTGTATTCCAATGGGATACTACCTCGGTGGCTTATCTGACCCAGCTCTTCCTATCTGGGGTGTAATAGCTGCGATTGTAGCTACAATTGTAGAAAGATATGAATACGGACCTATAGATGATAATGTGCTTATTACCATAAGTGCTACTGTTGTTCTCTTTATCGGAAATGAAATAGGGCCTCTTTAATCTATTGATTATTTGGAAAACCTACTCATAAAATCCCAAGCAATTTGAGCTGTATCTACCGTACCTTGATTGCCTGGTTCAGAACCGCCTGTGTCGTCATTAACATAAACATTGTGCGTTCCTGCATGAAGTGTTACAAGTGTGACTTCTGAGCCATTGTCACAGTCAGTAAAACTTTGAATGTTGTAGTAGACTTCTTGCTCGTTTAAATCTGGAGAATTACCTGAACAAGAATTCATTTCCTTCCAAGTATACATATTTTGAACTGCGCCTGTATTCCAAACTTCTTGTTGAAAGAAGAAGCCGGTAGGGCCAACATGAGCATAAGGTGCAATAGGATCTAAAAATCCATGAATTTCCATGACTGGAATTGCCGAATAACTTGAATCTTGATCTCCAATAAAGTACATTGACATACAAGCTATTGCAGTTATCAAATCCGATTCTTCATTCGCTAATGCTTGGGACATTGCGCAACCATTTGACCAGCCTGTTGAATATATTCGATTTGAATCAATAGGAAAATCTTCAATCATTTGTTGAGCTAGAGTGCGAATGAAACCAAAATCATCGATTCCTTCTTCTCTAGCCGGATCACAGCAGGCTCTAAAATTCCAGGAGTTTCCAAAACCCTGAGGATAAACAATGATTGCATTATTTTCTCTTGCAATTCTATCCATGTCTGTCATATTGTACTGTTGTTGAGCCGTGCGTTCTAGACCATGTAAATCAAAAATCAAAGGTACTGATTGAGTTTCATCTGTTCGCTCTGGAACGTAAAGAATCCAACATCTCTCTACTCCATTATGCTCAAAACACTCGTCTCTTAGCCCCCTAAAAAATGTATTATTGTCTTCAGCAGGAGGGTCTTCAGGTTCTTCTGGTTCCTCTGGCTCTTCTTCTACTGTCTCATTGGTTTCTTGAATCTGTTCTACCTTATCTTCGCTTGAATTGTCAGACTCATAAATAAAAAAATACCCATATGCACCACTTGCTCCTGTAACAAGAAGCATCGCGATTACAATTAGGGTAATTTTTTTCATTCTATACTAAATTTCTAATGAAGAGCTATACTCTCCACTGCAGGCCAAAGAATTCATCTCAGCCCGATGGTGGAAAACTGCATAAGTAGATTCTAAATTGTCTTTCTGACCGTTCCAAGTTTTCAAAGCAGATTGCTGTAATGCTCGACCATACGAAAAACTCAAGGCCCATGGATGATCTCCCATTTTATTCATTGCATTCAGATGCTCTGTGGCTTCTACTTCACTTTGCCCTCCAGATAAGAATACTATTCCAGGAACTTCTGCTGGAACAGATTCTGTCAAACACTTTACTGTCATTTCAGCTACTGCCATCATGTCTCCTTGAACGTTACATTCACTTCCTGAAATCACCATATTTGGTTTCAACAGAATTCCTGGCAAGTAGACTCCCTCATTTTCCAGCTCCCTGAAAACTGTTTTCAATGTTTTTTCTGAAACTTCATAACATGTTTCTATTGTGTGATCTCCATCCATCAATACTTCCGGTTCTACAATCGGAACTAACTCTGCGTCTTGACAGGCTTTTGCATATTTCGCTAAAGCCGATGCATTTGCTTGAATACAATCGTCTGTTGGTATTCCGTCTCCAATCGTGATCACTGCTCTCCACTTAGCAAAACGTGCCCCCTCTTTGTAATATTCTAAGCATCTTTCATACAAACCATCCAAACCCTTTGTGAGTTTCTCCGATGATGATGATTCCATAGGATGTGCTCCTTTGTCAACCTTTATTCCAGGATAGATTCCTTTAGATTCTAAGATTTTTGTTAGTCGAGTTCCATCTTTTGCTTTCTGCATAAGTGTTTCTTCAAAAAGAATAACTCCTGAAATATAATCTTCAATCCCTTGAGTATCAAATAATGCCTGTCGAAAATCTCTCCTATTTTCCTCAGTGTTTTCTTGGTCAATCATAGCAAGTCTCTTACCCATGGTAGGTGTACTCTCATCTGCTGCTAGAATGCCTCTGTTAGACGCAACTATATCGCTTGCGACTTTAGCCAAACTATCTTTGTTCATAATCTGGCAAAACGGCCTCAATAAAACAATTAGGGGCTATTTCTGACCAATGTCTGCCATCATATCCTCAAACCAAGATTGTGATGTGTCAAATTCTTTTCCACCTTCTATAAGTTGCAAATCAATAAGGCCTAATTTATCTTCGTTGTTCTCATCTAGACCAACCAAACCACTTTTACCTTTCAAACCCATTTCTGCTGCCATAAATGCTGATTTTTTTATCAAAGCTAAATCTCTTGAGCCTGGTTTAGCAGATCTTGCAAAATACCCGCTTTTTTGTATCAACGTTTTATCTGCACCAAGAGCTTCTGAAAATTGTTTAGCAAACCATTGTCCTGGGTTTATTTCATCAAGACGAACATGGCCAAATGCATCTCTCGGTACTTTGCCACCTCCGGCCTCTATTTCTCTTACAATGGTATCCATTCCTGCACCTTCACTTAAAAAAATATTTACACAGTCATTACTGTCCATTATTTTTCGAAGCCTTGCAGTTTCTGAAGCGAAATCAATATCCAGCTCTGGAATGTAAACTGCATGAACGTCCCACCTACCTTTGGAGATAAATAGCTCTGGAAGATAGTTATTATTTTCTAGAAGTTTTCTGTATTCATAAGCAGTTCCAGCTGTAAGCCATCCGCAATGTCTACCCATAACTTCGTGAATAATCAACTGTCTACGACTTGTTGTATTTTCATTGACAATGTTTTGAAAGAAACGTGCACCCTGCTCTGCTGCAGTCCATGCACCTAGAGTTTGTTTAACTGGAATTACATCGTTATCTACTGTTTTTGGAAGGCCTACCACTGTCAATGTTTTTCCAGATTTTTCAAGATGGGCTGCTAAAGCTGCTGCCATTGTGTTTGTGTCATCTCCCCCTATTGTATGTAAAATATCAATATTGTCTTTTTCCAATTGATTTGCTGCAACTTCCAGAGGATCTTGACCCTTAGAAACATACCCTTTCTTTATGCAGTCTTCTATGTTCGTTAGTTTTACCCTACTGTTACCAATCGGACTTCCACCAAAATCATACAGAACATGAAAATTATCTTTTACTTCTTTGCTAAAGACAACTGATTTGCCAAGTAATAAGCCCCTGTACCCATGCATGTATCCAATCATTTCAATATCTGAATCTAATTGATTATACTTTTCGATCAATCCGCCTATTGATGCTGAAAGGCAGGGCGCGATTCCTCCACTAGTCAAAAATGCTACTTTGGGCATGATTGGGTAAGAAGGGCAGACATAAGTATTACCGCATCGCTGAAAAGAAACCTCTTTTATATACTGCTGCCTTAATGTTACATAGTTAATTGAACTAAATGCCTGATATAACGCAATAATTTATGTTAAAATCGTGTTTAAACTAAAAAAAAAGGGCATTTTAGAATAGATGTTATATAAACCACCCGACTGGCCACAAGCTCCAATATCATCAGTCTTAAGGTTAGCGAACAGTAGGGCCTGTAGCTCAGCTAGGTAGAGCGTCCGGCTTTTAACCGGACGGCCAAGGGTTCGAATCCCTTCAGGCCCGCCAGATGATTTGGAAAGGATGCCAAAATGAACGATAACATATTGTGGTTAAACAAGCTCGTACCGAAGCACGTTTTGCTTAAGGAGTCTGAAATTGAGGGAAAGTTAAGTCCTTTGAACATAACTAGAGATCAATTGCCTAAAATTCTTTTGAAAGATCCTGCTTTAAAAGCACTAGATGAAGAAGCAAAACCAAATGATGTTGTTGAAGTTCATCGCTTTAGTGAAAGTGCAGGTAGTAACCTCGCATACAGATTGGTGGTGGAAGAATGAATTCACGTGCATTAATCAAAGGATTCTTTGATAGTCGTAGTGTTTCCGGGCCAAGTGCTGCACTTGTTAATCACCAGTTGGGTTCTTTCAATGATTTCCTACCGCACGACAAAAACCAAGCACCGTGGATGCAGAGGGTTGTTGACAATATCTCTGTAGGGGCTGATGAATCTCTAAGAGGGGCAATAAGATTGGAATTGGGTGACCTAGATGTAATCGTTAACCTAGGCAAAATAAGGATTGGAAGGCCTATGGTCTATGAAGCGAATGGTTCACAAACAGATTCCATTCCTATGATGGCACGTCTAAGAAATATGACTTACGCTGCACCTATTTATCTAAATTTTACAATCGTTGAAGAAGGTATTGAAATCGAAGAAGTAGAAGAAGAAATTGGAAACATGCCTGTTATGGTAAAATCTATTCTTTGTAATCTTCATAGAAATTTCTTAACTGGAGAAAATTCCAGCGATGCTGAATATCGAGAGGGACTTAAAGCAAAATCCGAAGATCCTATGGACCCTGGTGGTTACTTTATTGTTAACGGTACCGAACGTGTTCTCGTTTGTCTTGAAGATTTAGCTCCAAATCGTGTTATGGTAGAACAGGAAGAAAGATACCAGAGACAAACCGAATTAGCAAAAGTTTTCTCACAAAGAGAAGGTTTCCGTGCTTTAACTGTTGTTGAAAAGAAAAAGGATGGTATTCTATCTGTATCTATTCCTGTCGCATCAGGACAAGTGCCTCTTGCAATCCTGCTAATGGCGCTTGGAATGGAATCTGCAGATGATATAATGGCTGCAATTACAGATAACAAAGACTTGCAAAACTTAATCTTAGCAAATATTGAAGAAGTACACAATGAAGAGGGTATTTACACTACACAAGAAGCTCTCGAGTATCTGGAAAGAAGATTTGCTGCAGGTCAATCAAAAGAATACCGAAAGAAGAGAATCAACTATATTTTGGATAACACTTTGTTACCTCACTTAAGCACTACTGAGGATTCAAGAATGAAAAAGGCGGTTTTCCTTGGCCGTATGTCAAGAGAAGTTCTTGAGTTACATGTCGGTGACCGAAAACCTGATGACAAAGATCACTATGCAAATAAAAGATTGAAATTAGCTGGAAATTTAATGGAAGAATTATTCCGTTCTGGACTTCAGGCATTACTAAATGATATGAAATATCAAATGGAAAGGTCATACTCGAAAAGAAAAGAAAACAGAGTTCACCATGCAGTAAGAAGGGATGTTTTAACAAACAAAATCATGCATGCAATGGCAACTGGTAACTGGACTGGAGGGCGTGCTGGAGTGTCGCAATTATTGGACAGAACGTGTAACATGTCTACTCTTTCTCACTTAAGAAGAGTTATTTCTCCTTTAACTAGATCTCAGCCTCACTTCGAAGCTCGTGATTTGCACCCTACTCAATTTGGTAGATTATGTCCTAATGAAACACCTGAAGGTCAAAATTGTGGTTTAGTTAAAAATTTAGCTTTAATGGTAGACGTTTCTGAAAACGTACCTAATAGCATCATAATGGATTCTTTTGCAAATTTAGATATTCAAGATATCGACAAAGCAAGCCCAGACTGGGGTAAAGTATACTTCAATGGAGATTTGATTGGTGCACACAAGGCACCTACTGATCTCGTAAAAGAAATGATTCAAAGAAGAAGGCAGGGCCTCATAAGCAATGTTGTTAACGTTAGATATGATGATTCTCTAAATGATGTCATCATAAACAGTGATCCTGGAAGAATCAGAAGACCATTGATGATTGTCAAAAGAGGAAATAAATTGGCTATAAAGGATAGCGATATTGAAGCCTTGAAAAATGGTAAAATGGTATGGGAAGATTTAATTGATAAAGGAGTGATTGAGTATATTGATGCTGAAGAGGAAGAAAATTGTTTAATTGCATTGAACACCGACTACTTGACTGAAAAGAAGAAAACTCATTCATATTCACACATGGAAGTTGATCCATTGACTATTTTAGGTGTTGCAACATCTAACGTTCCTTTCCCAGAACACAATTCAGCCCCAAGATGTACGATGGGAGCTGGTATGTCCAAACAGTCATTGGGGATGGGTCAAGCAAATTACAGAATAAGGCCTGATACCAGAGGGCACTTACTTCATTATGCACAAAGACCTATGCTTCAAACCGAAGCTATGAAATATAATACTCTCAGAGCAAGGCCTGCTGGACAAAACCTAGTTGTTGCAGTCATGTCCTATCACGGATATAATATGGAGGATGCTCTGATATTCAACCGTGGTTCTATCGATCGCGGAACTGGAAGATCGACTTTTGTTAGGACTTACATGTCTGAAGAAAGAAGATATCCTGGTGGTCAGGAAGATAGATTTGTAATTCCTGGACCTGAAGTACGAGGTGCCCGTTCAGAAGAAGCTTACTTTTATCTTGAAGAAGACGGATTAATTTATCCTGAAATTGACTTGAAAGGTAAAGAAGTTCTAATTGGAAAAACAAGCCCTCCAAGATTCTTGGCTGAACCTACTGATTTCCTAAGTCCACAAAAAGTCAGGGAATCATCTTTGACTGTCAGACACGGTGAAAAAGGTACTGTGGATTCAGTTATGCTTTCTGAAACCGAAAATGGTTCTAGAATCGCAAGAATTAGGGTTAGAGACCAGCGTGTTCCTGAAATGGGTGACAAATTTGCTAGTAGACACGGACAAAAAGGAGTTATTGGACACATGGTCCCTCCAGAAGGTATGCCTTTCACTGAGGATGGAATCACTCCTGATTTAATCATCAATCCTCATGCAATTCCTTCCCGTATGACTGTTGCACACGTTCTTGAAATGATCGGAGGAAAAGTCGGCAGTATGGAAGGTCGAGCTGTAGATGGAAGTGCTTTCTCTGGTGAAAAAGAAAATGACTTGAGAGATGCATTGTCTCAATATGGTCTAAAGCACAGTGGAAGAGAGGTGTTATACGATGGACAAACTGGAAGGCGTATAGACGCTGAAATTTTCGTTGGAGTTATTTATTATCAAAAATTACACCACATGGTATCTGGTAAAATGCATGCTAGATCAAGAGGTCCTGTACAACTTCTAACTAGACAGCCAACAGAAGGTAGAGCAAGAATGGGAGGTCTAAGATTCGGAGAAATGGAACGTGATTGTTTGATTGCACACGGTGCTTCAATGGTTATCAAAGACCGTTTACTAGATGAAAGTGATAAGACTGTGCAGTACGTTGACAGTCAATCTGGACACATTGGGTATTTGGACCGAAGAGGTGTGCTAACATCTCCTATGGGTGATAACACTTCTATTTATCCTGTTTCGATGTCCTATGCGTTTAAATTACTATTAGAGGAACTTAAATCGCTTGGAATCGTGGCTAGACTCAGATTGGAGGATTTATCATGAGGGAAATGATTCCAAAGAAAATTGGCAAAATTGATTTTGCTTTAATGGGTCCAAAAGAAGTCCGAAAATTATCTGCAACAAAAGTAATTACAGCTGACACATACGATGACGATGGGTTCCCAATTCCTATGGGATTGATGGATTTACATATGGGAGTTATTGAACCTGGATTGAGATGTAAAACCAGTGGAAGAAAAATGGATGAAGATCCTGGGCACTTCGGTCACATTGACTTAGCCATGCCTGTGATTCATTCAGGATATTCTAAAACAATCAAAGATATTCTAAATGCAACACATCCAAGTTCTGGAAGATTAATGCTAACTCAGGACAGAATTGATCATTACACTAAACAAATTAGAGCACTTATGGACTCCGACGCAGGAACCACTGTTTCTATCGGTGGAATTGCAAAGAGAGCAATTAGAGAAGCGACAAAATCAAAGAGTTGTCCTCACTGCGGTGAACCCAAAGTTAAAGTTACTTTAGATAAACCAACCACTTTTAGAGAAGAAGGACGAAAATTAACTCCGAAAGAAGTCAGATCTAGACTTGAAAAAGTACCTGATTCTGATTTGTTATGCTTAGGTTTCAATCCTGAGGTTACAAGGCCAGAATATATGGTTCTAACTGTACTTTCAGTCCCTCCTGTTCCAATGAGGCCCTCTATTACTTTGGAATCTGGGGAAAGATCTGAAGATGACTTAACTCACAAGTTAGTAGATGTACTAAGAATTAATCAGCGTTTAAGAGAAAACCGTGACGCTGGAGCTCCTCAGCTAATCGTGGAAGATTTATGGGAATTACTTCAATATCACATTACTACTTATTTTGATAACCAAACTGCAGGAATTCCTACTGCAAGGCACCGTTCCGGAAGGCCACTGAAAACTATTGTTCAAAGATTAAAAGGTAAAGAAGGACGATTCCGTTCAAACCTTTCGGGAAAACGTGTTAACTTCTCAGCTCGTACCGTGATTACACCTGATCCTTACTTAAGTATTAATCAAGTTGGAGTGCCTGAGATAGCTGCTAGAGAGTTAACTGTTCCTGTAAGAATCAATATTCACAATCTTTCATTCATGAGAGATTTAATTAAGGAAAATTTTGTTCCTACAGATCCAGAAAAATATATTCCTGGTATCAATTACATGATTAGGCCAGATGGCAGAAGAGTCAAATTGACAGAAGAAAACTGGGAGTTTAATCACGACCGTCTAGAGCCTGGCTTCATTGTAGAGAGACATCTAATGGATGGGGATATTGTATTGTTCAACAGACAGCCAAGTTTACACCGTATGTCTATGATGGCTCACGAAGTTCGAATTATGAAAGGTAAAACGTTCAGAATTAATTTGTGCGTATGTCCTCCATATAATGCAGATTTTGACGGGGATGAAATGAATTTACACGTCGTTCAGTCTGAAGAAGCTAGAGCTGAAGCTAGAATTTTAATGAGGGTGCAAGAACATATTAGATCTCCAAGATTTGGAGGTGCAGTTATTGGTGCTATTCACGACCACATTACTGGAATGTTCCTACTCACTCACGGAACTGCAAGCTATGATATTGATCAAACCGTAAGAATTCTTTCCCGTGTTAGTTACAAAGGCGATTTGCCAAAACCTGAGTACCCAAAGGCCGAAGGCGGTCCAAGATGGTCTGGAAGGCAAATATTCTCTGTACTATTGCCTGATGATATGAATTTGAAGTACAATGCTTCAGTTTATTTCGCAGATAGAACTCCGGAAGAAAATCGTGAACTTGATATGATTGTTGAAATTGTAAATGGAAACATGATTAGTGGACCTGTGGATGGTAACTCTATTTCTGCATTTAAAGGTCAAATATTAGAGGAAATTTCGAGGTTGCAAGGTGCAGACGCAGCAAGAGACTTTATTGACAAAGTGACTCGTTTGGCTGTCGGGGCGTTGATGGAAACTGGATGTACTACTGGAATAGATGACGCTGACGTTCCTCAGGATGCATTAGACCAAATTACTGATGCTCAAGTTGCTGCAGTTAAAGAAGTTGATAAACTTGTAAACGCCTACAATAAAGGAAAATTACAACCAAGACCTGGTAGAAGTGTCGAAGAAACCTTAGAGGTTGAAGTTATGGGAGTTCTTGGTAGAGTTCGTGATAAATCAGGTGAAATTGCAGGATGGCATTTAGGTATGGATAACTTCGCTGTTATTATGGCTCGTTCTGGAGCTCGTGGAAGTATGTTGAACTTGTCACAGATGGCCGGATCTATTGGTCAACAGGCTGTTAGAGGTGAAAGAATTTCCCGTGGATACGAAAGAAGGACACTATCCCACTTCAATAAAGGAGACTTAGGTGCAGATGCAAAAGGATTTGTTAGATCTTCTTACAAGAGTGGATTATCTCCAACTGAATATTTCTTCCACTCCATGGGAGGAAGAGAGGGGTTGGTCGATACTGCGGTCAGAACTTCAAGGTCCGGATATATGCAGAGGCGTCTAGTTAACGCACTTGAAGATTTAAGAGTGAAATATGATTACACCGTAAGAAATACAGCCAATACAGTTGTACAATTCCAGTATGGAGAAGATTCCGTTGATCCTACTAAGAGTAAATTTGGACGTGCTATCGATGTTGATAGCTTAATTGAAGATGTTACAGGAGGTAAATAATGGCGCGATTAGATACAATCAGAGCTCTTGAAAAAAGAGGGCTTTCTACCCAATTAGCTGAAAAAACCGTTGAATTGGGGTACCAGTTAGGAACTTTGAAGAAGTGTTCTCTGAAGGATCTTGAAAAAGATTTTTACTACAAGGAAATTCTTCAATTAATTGATGTTGCTAAAATTAAATCCATCGATAGAGATGAAATTGTTGATAAGGCACTAAAAGAAGGAGATATTTCTGACGGACCTATTTCTGCTGATCAAGCACTTAGAAGAGTCGAAAAGAAACTAGGAGTAATTTGGTCGCTACCTGAAGGATACACCATTGACGGTGTTTTAAAACAAATTTCAAGAAAAGGTCAAGTACTTTTAGGTGTTGCATTCCCAATTAATTCTAAGCAATTTAGATATCCTTTCCACGGATATGTGTACCTTAAATCAAGAGGCATTTGTTATCAATCTGTTATTACCGAAGTTGTTTCTTTTGACAGGCCTAATATTCCTGAGGAAAAAGAACTATTGCTTTCGGCTCACACTAGTGAACCTTACGTTACCTTCCTTAGGATAGAAAGATTAATTGAAATGCCAAGGACAATCCGTTTAGAAGAATTCCGTAAAATGGATGGGACACAAGTCAAATCTGCTAGAAATTATACCCAAGTTGAAGACAGCCTAGATTTAGATCGTGAGAGACTTAGATTTGAAGAAGAGAGAATTAATGCATTGAAATTATTTACAGAAATGGGCTTGAGTCAAAAAGTTTCACTCAGTCTGTTTACTCATGGTATATTCTTAGCTTCTCAAGTTGTTATAGCTACTGATAACGAATTAAGAGCTGCAGGCGTTCCAGCTGCAAAGCTAGCTAAATTTAGAGATGCTGCGGCTGAAGCTGCTGCTGTAGAACTTCAAGAACCTGTAAGTTCTAAAACAACTGTAAAGAAAAAGAAAAAAGCTGAAAAGGAAGAGAAACCTATAAAGAAAATAAACAAATTCCGTAAAGCTGCCGCTAAATTAGCATCTGATTTACCTGGACTTTACATTGAAGAAATATCAATAGAGGCCGAAACAAATAAACTAGGAAATAAAGAAATTGAAGGACTAGTCAAAGAATATACCGAGCTCAATGATGCTGAAACTAACATAAAAGAAATTTTAGCTAAAAAAGAAGGTTCTTTACCTCAAGGTGTTGTCAGAGAAATCGCTGAAAAAAGTTTAAAACACAAACTAAAACCTAAACAGCTTGAGAAAGTTATTGATGGAGGTATTCTTCAATATGTTCAGAATAAAGTGGATGCAACGGAAGCTGTTGGTGTAATTGCGGCTCAATCTATTGGTGAGCCTGGTACTCAGATGACCATGCGTACTTTCCACTACGCTGGTGTTGCTGAAATGAACGTCACACTAGGGCTTCCAAGGTTAATCGAAATTGTTGATGCTAGACGAATTCCAAAAACACCAATAATGGAAGTTTTCTTGGAGCCTAATGTTTCAAGCTCTCAGAAGAAAGCTCTTGAAATTGCAAATTTAATCGAAGCTCAGTCCGTTTCTCAATTAGCTAAAATCAGTACTGATATCACTAATCTAAGAGTTCTAATTGAACCTGATATGAAAATTTTGAAG
>Ga0160423_10003476_pt1 | contig 13076 bp, 10 predicted proteins | sample CRUFie14St8metaG_FD_108191 | JGI IMG/M metagenome (GOLD analysis project Ga0160423, IMG submission 108191) | Marine microbial communities from the Costa Rica Dome - CRUD Field 142mm St8 metaG | ecosystem: Environmental > Aquatic > Marine > Oceanic > Photic zone | place: Costa Rica: the Eastern...
ATTTGCAAGTGCACAAAGAAGTCGAGCGCTTTGCGTAGCGGTGAAGTGAAGTTGGTATAGGCCTCGGTGGCCAATCCCATATGGGGCCCTGCGGTCTCGCTCAGCGCGGCTCGCGACAGGAGCCGGTTGACCATGTCTCGCAGCGGTTGCTCGTGCGTGGCTTGGCCGAGATCAGCCAGTATCATGCGATAGCCCGCTACGGTGTCGAGGGGCGTGTCTTTCAGTTCGGCGCGGTGCTTCTCCAAAAAGGTTTTTGCTTCTTCACTGCGGTCCTGCCGAAAACCCTGGTGAACGACAAAGGGTCCGGGTGCGCCGGCCTCACACAGAAACTTGGCCGCGCATTTGTTCGCGGCAATCATGCACTCCTCAACCAGGTGCTGCGACGACAGTTTCTCGTAGCTGTCGATCTCGGCGATCTGCTTATCATCGCCCAGCATCCAGCGGTACTCGCGACGCTCTTCCATCACCAGCTCGTGATTTTCACGCCGCTCCCGCAGAGTTCGATACACCTGAACCAACGCCTCTAGCGGGTTGGCGTGGGCAATCAGATCGTCGCTGTTGCCGGTAACGTAACGATCCACCGCCGCGTAGGCGAGTTTGGCATGGGAGCGGATGATGGCCTTGTGAAACGTGAAGCTTTCTATCTCTCCTAATTCAGAGACCTGCATCTGGCACACCAGCGCGGGCCGCGGCGTGTCTTCCGCTAGCGCACACAGACCTTGGCTGACGGCTTCGGGGAGCATCGGGATCACGTCGCCATGAAAGTACACCGAGGTGCCCCGCTCTGCGAGGAGGGCGGGCAGGCTCTCCATGCTCGCTAGGTAGGCGGTGGGGTCTGCCACCGCCACCGATAGCTGCCAGCCACTGGTTGTGACCTCGGCATGGAGGGCGTCGTCGATGTCGACGGTGCGCGCTGCATCGATCGACACAAACGGCAATGCGGTGAGGTCCAGACGTGTTGCATCTTCCAAAGGCTCGCACTGGGCTGCGACATCAACAAGCTGTTGCGCAGACTTCTCGCTCCATTGATCGGGCAAGCCCACACGCGCGGCGCAGTAGCTGTTCTCTACGCCGGGCGTTGTCTCGTCGCCGAGGCGTTTCAGAATCTTGGCCGAGGGCTTGCCGTCTTTGATCGGGTGTCGCAGCAGTGCGCAGGACACCAGATCGCCCGGCGCCACCCCGTTGCGAGCATGAGGCGGAATAAATAACCAGCGGGAGAGTCCCGTGAGGTCGGGCACCACAAAAGTGGCCTTGCCCTTTTGCACGATATGGCCCACGAACTCATCGACCCCGGCTTCGATCAGGCGTTCGATTTCGGCGACCGTGCGCCCCGGTTTGTCCTGCTTGCCCTTGACCGGTTTGGCGGGGCGAATACAGATGGCGACTCTGTCTCCGGGCAGGACCTTCAGCATCTCATCCGGTGGGATGAAGATTTCACGACCATCATCCGTCACCGCGAATCCATAGCGGTGCTGTGTGCCTTTGACGGTAGCGTCGACGTGCTCGTTTTGCGCTTCGAGCTCTTCCCGAAGGCCCTTGAGCTGCGCCATCGCATTGCGATCTAGCATGGCCGGTGTAGGCTCCTGAGGGTGTGTTCTTATCCCACTGTTTGCACCTAACGATTGCGCCAGCGTGCTGTGGGGCGATGCTATCGAACTTCTGGGTCGCTGTCAGGGCAAACCGGATGCGTGTTTTTTGCCCAGAGTCGTTGACAGGGCGGTAGCGTGTCGGTTTACTGAAGGCGTCCGAAATGTGGAGAGTAGGTCACCGTCTGTGCCGATCCGAGCGGGTCATTCAAGACCGCGTCAGCAGGCTGCTTCAAGCGCCATCGAGGCGCTCCGGACTTCTCACCCTCAATTTTGCCTACACTGCCTCTTGCCGAGCACGCCTTGATCCTGCTCTCACTAAGCTCCGTTTTACTTGTTTTGCTATTTCACGAGGAATCTTTATGTCGCTGACTGCAGCCGAGACCCATGAAGTAACACAGCTCGAACCTGCACATCGGAAGATCTATGTCTTGGATACTAATGTGCTGCTGCATGACCCGACTGCTATCACCGCCTTCGCCGAGCACCAGGTGGTGATTCCGATGACCGTCCTCGAAGAGCTCGATCACATCAAGGACCGACGCGATAAAAGCGTGAGCCGCGAGGCGAGGATTGCCATTCAGCTGATCGACAAAATAGTCGGTAGCGCCTCACCCCAGGAAATCCAGAAAGGCGTAGAGATTCCCGGATCCAATCTCGATGAGAGTCGGCTTGGCGCCCTGGCTATCTTCCCTGATCAATTGATCGCTGACGATGCGGAGGTTCCGTTCCTCAGCACTAACGAGGATCATGCCAATGACAACCGCATTATCAATGTGGCGCTGCGCCTCAGCGCCGACCACCCTGGCGCGTTTGTTTGCCTCGTCACCAAAGATATCAACATGCGCATCAAAGCCAAGGGCTCGGGCCTCCAACACGTTGAGGATTATCGCCATGACCGTGTGCTCGATGATATCGATCTGCTGTCAACGGGCTATGAGTGTTTTGCCGGGGACTTCTGGTCCAGCATCGAGCAGGTGGACACCGTTCGCGAGGAGAATCTGACGCTACACCGTATTCCTCGCTCCGAATTGCCCGACGCCTACCCCAACCAGTTTGTTTACGACGAGCAGGCGTTCATCGCCTACGTCGATCATGTCGACAACGACTACGTCTATCTTGCGGTCGACAGTCGCGATCACCTGATGAACCAGCGCTTCTGGGGCTTGTCGCCGCGCAATCTTGAGCAGGCGATGGCGATGCGATTACTCGACAGTGAAGACGTTGATATGACGGTTCTCACAGGTCCGGCGGGCTCGGGTAAAACCTTGCTGGCGCTCGCCTATGGTCTGCACGCCATTCTTGAACAGCGCAAATACAGCAAGCTGATCGTGGCGCGATCCACGCCGCCGATCGCCGAGGAGATCGGTTTCTTACCAGGTACCGAAGAGGAGAAGATGGCGCCCTGGTTGGCGGCCTTCGACGATAACCTCGAGATTCTTCATGGCGCCGATGAGTGCTCCAACGGCAGCATCGAGTACGTAAAGGAACGCGCCAACATTCAGTTCAAGTCGCTGAACTTTATGCGGGGGCGCTCATTTAACGGTGCCTACATCGTGATCGATGAGGCGCAGGGCCTCACCCAGTTTCAGCTGAAGTCGATCATCAGTCGCGTGGGGGCGGATTCCAAGCTGGTGGTACTGGGCAATTTGGCGCAGATCGACAACAAGTACATCTCGCCGCTGACCTCAGGCCTGACCTATCTTGTAGAGAAGCTCAAGCATTACCCTCATGCCGGCGTGATGCACGTCAACGGCATTGTGCGATCACGCCTAGCGGCGTTCGCGGAAGAGAATCTGTAGCGGTAAATCAGCGCGCTCGGCCGAGCGCGTCAGACCCTAACGGATTTGCTTCTCGAGGGTTTCACCCGGGCTATCGAACAGCAGGAACTCCAATCTGAGCTCAATTCGCCACGCCCCTTCCCGGTCAAAATAGGGCTCGTCAACACGCCAGTTGTAGCTGGGCTCAATTTCCCAAAATAGCCAGTTTCGATAGGCTTGCCGCCTGAGGCGAGCCCCGACTTTGTAGTTCTTTACAAAGTCGTAGGGCTCGGTTTGTCCGTCGGCACCCACATACAACCAGGTGGCGCCCACCCGGCCGTTGTCGCCTTGCCAGCCACGGGCGAAGGACAGGCTGGAAGACCATTCCGTGCCGTCGGTTTTTTCGCCATACAAGAATCGGGTATAAGCCCTGACTAGCTCACGCTCACGCAGCGCTTTGTCGAGCACGAACCGCGAAGAGCCATAGCCGCCCTCGCCAAGGTCATAGGTGAAGCGTTGCGTAAATCGGAAATTGAGATCCTCAGCAAACGCGTCCTGATAGACATACTTCACGCCGGGTTTTGGCCCGGAGCTGCCGAACCCGACAGTCAGATCAAAGCGGTGCTTTCTAATGTCTTTGGGTCCCACCTGATACTGCAGGCCAATGCGGTCTTCCGAAGGATCCTCTACGCCATCATCGCCAAAGTCATCCATGTCTTCGCCGCGGAACACCAGATCCAGTCGTTTGGAAATCTGCGGCAGGGTGACTTTACCTCCCAGGCGGAACTTGACCTCGTTATCGAGGCGTTCATCCCAGTTGTAGATGGTTCTGAGTCGCAGTCGTGATTCTGCCTGCTCCAGATCGCGCTCGTCGTTGCCGAAGAAATTATCGACCCACTGGGTCATTTCGTTGGCTTTGCGGGCTGCATAATCCTTGCCGCCTTCCAGCCAGTCCTCCTCTTGCTCAATGACCTCATCAGCGAGCTCGTCATCTGAGTCGGCCATCTCGTCGCTGCCGGGCTCTGTCCCCACCTCAATGTCATCGTTGTTAGCAACAATGTTCTCCTGCGCGCGCGCTGGATTTCCTTGCATGGAAAGCTCGCACAGCAGGATGGCGGAGAGCAGAAAAGGAATGCGCTGAGACATCATAAGCGGCATCGAGACGCTGATTTTTGCTAGGTTACACTACCGCCATGGAATCTGTAATGACCGCCCTGCAGGCAATTTTGCCGCAGCATCTGCTCTCCCGTCTGGTGGGCAAGCTTGCCCAGCTGGAAAGACCCGCTTGGCTGAAGAATTTCCTGATCCGCACATTCATGTCGCGCTACGACATCGATTTAACCGAAGCGACCTGCTCGTCTGGTGAAGATTTCCCGCATTTCAACGCCTTCTTTACCCGTTCACTGCGTGAGGGTATGCGCCCGCTGGCGAGCAGCCAGTGGTGCCATCCGGCCGATGGCGTGCTGAGTCAAAGAGATGCCATTGCGTCCTCCGAGCTAGTGCAGGCGAAGGGCAGGCGTTACTCAGTCCAGTCGCTGCTGGCGGGTAGTGACGAGGAAGCTGGTCGCTACGCACGCGGATGTTTTGCTACCACCTATTTGTCGCCGCGTGATTACCACCGTGTGCACATGCCTATCCGCGGGCATCTTGTGAAGACGCGCTACGTCCCCGGAGATCTCTTTTCTGTGAATGCGGCTACGGTAGAGCGGGTCGATGGCCTGTTAGCACGCAACGAGCGACTGGTCTGCTTTTTTGAGACCGAGCAGGGCGGCGTTGCGGTAGTGTTGGTGGGCGCCATGATTGTCGCCGGCATCGCCACGGTGTGGGGCGGCAGAGAAGCACCGGGCGGTCAAATACGTGAGCAGGTCTGGTCAGCGGAAGAAGCCCCGCTATTGGAGGCGGGCCAGGAATTGGGCCGCTTTTTTCTCGGGTCAACGGTGGTGCTGGTGACGGAAGCCGGTGATCTTGAGTGGGCCAATGAAGTGGGTGACGCCGTCAAAGTGCGCGCAGCGCTTGCACATGCGCCGTTGCGTGCAGAGCTGGATTAAGTCGTAGCCAGACTCGCCACAATCTGCTTAAAACTTTCGAAGCGCTCGCGACTGATGTGCTCGCTTTCAACCGCGTTGGTCAACGCACAGCCCGGCTCGCTCTGATGCTGGCAATCGCGGAAGCGGCACTGGCCCAAATAGGGCGAGAACTCCCTGAAGCCGCTGAAGACCGTCTCAGGCGCCACATGGGTTAGTCCGAAGTCGCGCACACCGGGCGAGTCGATGAGTCGACCACCCTCTGGGAGATGAAAGAGCTCGGCAGTCGTTGTGGTGTGTCGGCCCTTGTCGGCGACCTCAGACAGCGCGCCAACGCGAATGGACGCATCGGGTAGCAACCGCTGAATCAGTGAGGATTTTCCCACTCCCGACTGTCCGACCAATACCAGTGTGTCTTGCCCGATAAGGGCTTTCAGATCGGTCGCGTCGGGCAGCTCATGATGAGTGGTTAGTGTGCGATAGCCGAGCGCGGCGTAGCAGCAGAGTTGTTTTGCCAGTTCATCGTTGGGCTCGAGCAGGTCGGCCTTATTGAGAACCAATGCTGCCTCGACCCCCATGTTCTCGGCTGCAACCAGATAACGGTCAATTAAGTTGGCTTGGGGCGCGGGCTCTGGCGCAAAGACAATGAGCATCAGGTCGATGTTGGCGGCGACGGGGCGGAGCCGCCCCTGAGCGTCGGGTCGCTGCAGGACGTTGTGCCGCGTGACTAATGCATCCACTACGCCGGTTTCTTCCGTTGGCAGCCAGAGGACCTCGTCGCCCGCCACCGGGGATTCGAGGTGCGCCCGCAGATGGCAGAGTAAACGATTGCCAGCGCGCGTCTCGATCAGTGCCTGCTTACCGTAACGCGCGATCACCACGCCGGGCTGTCCTGTCTCTGCGGCAACATCACCCTCGGATGAGCGCTGTGCCTGAATGCGGCGGGCTTGTTGATCGGTGAGTCGACGTTTGGTCATCGTGCTAGTGTATGACACCCAGAGGACCTCGGCGCGTCGGCATGCGTGCACGGTGGGCTGGTAAGGCGAGCGGCGGGCAGAGAAGGAGTGAGGGAATGGCGGTCAGCGACCATAATCTAATCTGGGTAGATATGGAAATGACCGGTTTGATCCCCGAAGCGCATCGCGTTATTGAAATCGCCACGATTGTCACCGACTCAAACCTGACCGTGCTGGCAGAGGGTCCGGTGCTGGCGATCCATCAGCCGCCCGAGGCACTCGATGCTATGGACGAGTGGAATACCCGTACCCACACGGGCTCGGGTCTGGTCGACCGCGTGCGCGCAAGCACCGTGTCGGAGTCGGCAGCGGCCGAGTTGACGCTTGAGTTTCTACGAGAGTGGGTGCCCGAGGGGAAATCGCCGATGTGCGGCAATTCCATTTGTCAGGATCGCCGCTTCATGGCGCGCCACATGCCGGCGCTCGAAACATTTTTCCACTACCGCAACCTGGATGTCAGCACGCTCAAAATATTGATGCAGCTGTGGCGGTCGGACTTACCACAAGCCCCTAAGCAAGGTGCACACCAAGCGCTTGAAGATATCCGCGAGTCGATTGAGGAGTTGCGCCACTACCGCACCCATTTCCTGCGCGTCGAATCCCCCTAAATAAGGGCGAGAGAGAGCAGCGCTGCAGAAACACAGGTGTTGCACAGCGTAGAGCGTTGCAGAAAGCGGAGCATGAGAGAGGGCGGAGCGTCATAGAAAGCGGAGCGGTATAGGGTATGAATAGCGAAACTCTGCCGGCAGAGGCCTCGGCACTGTCGAGCGCGTTGCTTTTTTGATGAGCCACTGGCGTTTTTGATGAGTCATTGATGTTGCGCGAGCGCCCACCGAACATGTTCGCGCACTAACTCCGAGGGGTCCTCCAGCGCCGCTTGTAGTGCTGCACTGATAGCGTCACTGGTTTCGGCGTTGCCCAGCGCGATGGCGACATTGCGGCGCCACTGCTCAAACCCTATGCGGCGAATCGCCGAGCCCTCCGTATGAGCGAGAAAGGTGGGCTCGTCCCAACTGAAGCACTCCAGCAGGTCGATCGTGTCGAGACCATGGCGGGGCGCAAAATCAGGCTCCCCGGTTTCCTGGGCAAACTTGTTCCAGGGGCACACCAGCTGACAGTCATCGCAGCCATAAATACGATTGCCCATCGCTGGACGCAGTGACTCGGGAATCACGCCGTCGAACTCAATGGTCAGATAGGAGATGCACTTCCGCGCATCGAGCACCCAGGGCGCGGTGAACGCGTTGGTGGGACAGACATCGAGGCACGCACGGCAACTGCCGCAATGCTCAGTGTCTTGCGGCGGATCTGGTGGTAGCGGGATATCGGTATAGATTTCGCCGAGGAAGAACCAGGACCCCGCTTTGTCGTTCAAGAGCATGGTGTTCTTGCCGATCCATCCGAGTCCGGCGTTCTCCGCCAGCGCTCGCTCTAACACGGGAGCGCTATCGACAAAGGCGCGATATTGGCCACCACCTAATTGCGCCTCAATGCGCTTCGCGAGTTTGGCCAGCCTGCCACGCACGAGCTTGTGATAGTCGCGCCCCAGCGCGTAGCGTGAGATGTAAGCTTTGTCGGACGACGCCAGGACGGCTTCAGGGTCCTCTCCTGCAGGCAGGTAATCCATTCTCGCGGTGATCACGGTGCAGGTGCCCGGTACAAGCGCATCCGGGTGGGTGCGCTTCTGACCATGGCTAGCCATCCACTCCATCTCACCGTGGTAGCCCGCTTTCAGCCATTTGGCGAGATAGTCGCGATGTTGGGTGAGATCAATGCCGGTAAACCCCAAGGCTTGAAAGCCCAGCTCCTGACCCCACTGACGGATCGTGTCCAGCCGCGCTGCGTCGGCAGGATCGGGAGAGCTACCCGTGTTGGCAATGGGGTTTGTCATGGCGGGATTGTGACAGATGCCTGGCCCGGCGCGGTACACTTCGCGGATGACCGAAGCCTTGCCCCATCAACGAGAATTTGAATTGTCTGACGAGAGGGCGACGCTCGCCTTGGGCAGCTTGGTCGCTGGCAAGGCGCAGGTCCCACAGGTGATTTTTTTACGCGGTGATCTGGGTGCCGGCAAGACAACCTTCAGTCGTGGGTTTTTGCGTGGGCGAGGCCACGATGGATCGGTGAAGAGCCCGACCTACACCTTGGTGGAACCGTATGAGTCGGTTCCTGGTGGGCCGGTTTTTCACCTTGATCTTTATCGGATCGGGGATGCGCAGGAGTTGGCGTACCTGGGGCTGGGTGATTACCTCTCTGCAGAGGGCATTCTGCTCATCGAATGGCCCGAGCGCGCTGAAGCGCAGCTACCGCGGGCTACCCTCGACATCACGTTGACACCCGAGGGCTCTGGACGAAAAGCCACGGTGCGCGCCGCCGATCCCGTCATGCTTGAAGCGCTGTCCGATTGAAATGCCCATGAACTGGAAACAGGCCGTCATCGAGATCCCAGCATCGGAACCGCTGCGCGCTGCGTGCAATCTGCTTATAACAGTGGCGGCGATCATCGGGGTGCTGGTGCCGGTGTCGACTGCTTTGGCTGCCGATGTAGACGCAGTGCGACTGTGGCGCGCACCCGACCACACCCGGGTGGTACTCGATCTTTCCGACGCTGCGGAGTTCAATACGCTGTCACTCGACAATCCCGAGCGATTCGTCGTTGATTTATCACAGAGTCGATTGAGTGCGAGCCTGACCGCCTTGCCGCTCGAGGGAACACCGATCAGCCGGGTACGCTCAGGGATTCGGCAGGGCACCGATCTGCGTCTCGTTTTTGATCTCACCGCATCGGTCCGCGCCTCGGTGTTTCTGTTGTCACCGAGTGACGCCACGGGTCATCGGGTGGTGATCGACCTGTTTGATGCGACCTCCACCGTGGAGCCCGCGCCGGTATTGTCGGTGGAGTCGCTTGAGGGTCGCCGGGATATCGTAATTGCCATCGACCCTGGTCATGGCGGTGAGGATCCGGGCGCGTCGGGGCCGGGCGGGCTGCGAGAGAAAACTGTGGTGCTGCAGATTGCGCGTCGTCTGGAAAAGCAGCTGGCGAAAATCCCGGGCTTCAAGCCGATGCTGGTTCGCAACGGCGACTATTACGTGAGCTTGAAAAATCGCCGCGACAGGGCGCGGGCGTTGGAAGCAGATTTGTTCGTCTCGATTCACGCCGATGCATTTCGGGAAAAGTCTGCACATGGCGCATCGGTGTACGCGCTCTCAATGCGCGGGGCGACCTCCACTGCGGCACAATATCTCGCCGACACCGAGAATGCGGCGGATCTGGTCGGGGGAGTAGAGCTGGCAGACATGGATCCTATGTTGGCGGGGGTGCTGGCAGATCTGTCTATGACGGGTACCCTGGACACCAGCCTGAACTTGGGCGCGCTGATCCTGGAGCAGATCGATGGTGTCGCACGCCTGCATAAAAAGCGGGTGGAGCAGGCAGGCTTTGCAGTGCTGAAGTCTCCGGACGTGCCGTCGCTATTGATCGAGACGGGATTTATCTCTAACCCGGGTGAAGCCGAGCGTCTCGCCACGCCGGCCTACCAGGACAAGATGGCCAGAGCAATTCGCCGCGGTATACAAAGCTGGTTCGCCCGTCAGCCGCCGCCGGGCACGTTGCTGGCCTGGCAACGGGAACAGGGGGGTAGAGAGGTCACCATTGCCGAAGGAGATACACTGTCCGAAATTGCCGAGCGCTATGGAGTGACCGTCGCTTCGATCAAAACGAACAATGGACTCAGCCGCGACGTGATCTATGTTGGCCAGACATTGTTGATACCCGAGGCATGAGTGTGATCCGACTTCTTGAGGCGCGGCTAGCCAATCAGATCGCAGCGGGCGAGGTGGTGGAGCGACCTGCCTCGGTGGTCAAAGAAGCTGTAGAGAACAGCCTCGATGCGGGCGCCACACGGATCGACATCGATGTCGAGGCCGGCGGCACGAGGCTCTTGCGGATCCGCGACAACGGCGCCGGGATCAACGAGGCCGATATGGCGCTGTCGCTGGCGCGTCACGCGACCAGCAAAATCGATTCCATCGAAGATTTGGAGGCTGTGGCCTCGCTTGGCTTTCGCGGTGAAGCATTGGCCTCCATCGCCGCGGTTTCACGGCTGCTGCTGACTTCGAATACCGATGAGCACTCGGCACAAGGGCAGCAAGCCCTTTGCGAGGGCCGCGAGATGGCGGTGTCGGTGCGCCCGGCGCCGCACCCCCGCGGCACCACCCTCGAGGTACGAGATCTGTTTCACAACACGCCTGCACGACGGAAATTTCTGCGCACCGAGAAAACCGAGTTTGGGCATATCCATGAGGTCATTAAGCGTCAGGCTCTGTCGCGACCGGACGTGACTTTTACGCTCCACCACAACGGCAAGCAAACGCTGCAGCTGGGCGCGGCAGCGGGCGACAGTGAGCGCAATCGCCGCATTGCGACGATTTGCGGCAAAGAGTTTGCCGAGCACGCCGTGACGATCGAGCGCGAGGCCGGTCCGCGCAGGCTCTGGGGCTGGGTGGCGGAGCCGACGTTTTCTCGGAGCCAGGCAGATTTGCAGTATTTCTTCGTAAACGGTCGGGTGATCCGCGACAAGCTGGTCTCCCATGCGATTCGGCAGGCCTACCGCGATGTATTGTTTCATGGCCGTCACCCGGCTTTTGTATTGTTTCTTGAGCTCGACCCCGCGGGCGTTGATGTGAATGTGCATCCTACCAAGCACGAGGTGCGCTTCCGCGACAGCCGTGGAGTGCACGATTTTTTATTTGGCACATTGTCGCGGGCGCTGGCCGATGTCAGGCCGGGTCAAACCCAGTCGCCGGCCGCAGCGGAAATGGTCCATTCGGTTGCGCAACAAACGACCATGGTGCTGTCACCCGGCGGACTACCCGCTTCATTTTCCGAGCAGACCGGGGCGTCAGTCAGCAGCGCGGGCGGCGGCCGCCGGCAGTTTGACACGATGGGCTCAAGATATGCCTCACCGATGCTGCAGGCGACCAGCAATGCTCCCCAACCCGAGTTCAGTGACCGGTCAGCCGAGATTCCGCCGCTGGGGTTTGCCGTGGCGCAGCTTCATGGTGTGTACATCCTTGCCGAAAACCAGCACGGGATAGTGCTGGTCGATATGCACGCGGCGCACGAGAGAATCACCTACGAGCGTTTGAAGCAGGCCAGAGAGGGTGCCGGCATCACCCGCCAGCCGTTGCTCGTCCCAATCACCCTCGCCGTATCGAACAGAGAGGCGGCGATCGCTGCTGAACAGGCCGAGGAGCTGGCATCACTGGGTGTGTTGATTGAAGCGGTCGGCGAAGAGGCGGTGGTGTGCCGCGAACTGCCTGCGCCGCTGAAAGATGCCGATGCAGAAGCACTGGTGCGCGACGTGCTGTCTGATCTCCTCGAGTTCGGTACCAGCGACCGCATTGCCAGTTCACTCGATGAATTACTTTCCACTATGGCCTGTCACGGTTCGGTGCGCGCCAATCGTCGTTTGACGCTGCCCGAGATGAATGCGTTGTTGCGCGATATGGAAGAGACGGAGAGATCCGGGCAGTGCAACCATGGTCGGCCCACCTGGGTGCAGCTGGGCATGGCGGATCTGGACAAACTGTTTCTGCGCGGACGCTGATCGTGACCGAACCCGTATTGGCGTTAATGGGTCCCACCGCGTCGGGCAAGTCGGCATTGGCCGAGCGGCTCGCCGAGCGCTTTGACGCTGAACTGATTAGCGTGGATTCGGCGTTGGTCTATCGCGGTTTAGCGATCGGCGCTGCCAAACCGGATTACCCACATCATCTTGTTCACATTCGGGAGCCCGATGATCCCTACACCGCCGCCGACTTCGCGAGCGACGCCAAGCGGTGTATCGATGAGATTCGGGGAAGGGGGCGGCGCCCCATTCTGGTCGGCGGCAGCATGCTGTATTTTCGAGCGCTGATTCAGGGTCTCGACGACATCCCCATCATTGATCCGGCCATACGTGCCGACATCGAGGCCGAAGCGCTGCGGTCAGGCTGGGCCGCATTACATCAGCAGCTTAGTGAGATCGATCCCGAGACTGCCAGTCGACTCCACCCCAATCACAGTCAGCGGATCTGCCGTGCACTGGAGGTGTACCGTGGCACCGGTACCCCGCTGAGTGAATGGCATCAGCGAAATCCCGCCTCCGCGTCACACGACTATGAGTGCATCGCCCTTTGCCCAGAAGACCGTGCCGTCTTGCATGCACGAATTGCCAGCCGACTGGACGCCATGTTTGATGAGGGATTGGTGGCGGAGGTCACTCGCCTTTTTGAGCAGCAGTGCCTCCATACCGATTTACCCGCTATTCGGGCAGTGGGTTATCGGCAGGTATGGTCTTACCTTGAGGGTGAGATTGATCTCGCTACCTGTCGTGAAAAGGTGCTGGCTGCGACCCGTCAGCTCGCCAAGCGGCAACTGACCTGGCTACGCGGCTGGCCTGATTTGACCTGGATCTGGACGACTGAGACAGGTCAGTTGGTCCGGGGGTCCGATTCGGCCGTAAACGCCCCGGATCCTGGCAATCACGGGTTGTCAGCCCGCGCGGACGGTGTCTGGTTTAGCCGCCTTCAGGGGCTGATGCGGAACTTTTAGTTGACGCTAAGATCGTAGTAGAATATGGACACTCCACCCCGGTGGAGTTTTTTGTCGCTGGTACTTGGGCTACTACTTTAATTCCCGGTGCATTG
>Ga0160423_10003477_pt1 | contig 13075 bp, 5 predicted proteins | sample CRUFie14St8metaG_FD_108191 | JGI IMG/M metagenome (GOLD analysis project Ga0160423, IMG submission 108191) | Marine microbial communities from the Costa Rica Dome - CRUD Field 142mm St8 metaG | ecosystem: Environmental > Aquatic > Marine > Oceanic > Photic zone | place: Costa Rica: the Eastern...
AACAATCACAGTAACTGCATTTCCATTCCAACCATCTCCATATGAGTCGTACATGTTTAAAATATGATTGCAAGATGGAGATAAATCTTCAATATTATAGTGAACCTCGTCCATTAATTTACTTTCAGAATTAAATAATCTAATAGCGTCAGAACGTCCTAAACCAAATCCTAGTTCTCCTATGTGAGGTATATTAGGATAAAACGTGGTGAAATCATTAGTGTCTTTTACAATCACTAAAAATCCATTACCAATAATTTGTGTTCCTTGAGGAATCACAAAGCCATTGTTGTCATTTTCATCCTTAATTATCCAATTTGAAATATCAACAGTTGAGGATTTTGGATTATACAGCTCAATCCAATCATCAGTGTTAAAATCATCACTTGATTTGTGGTTAAATTCATTAATAATTATAGATTCAATTTCTACTCTAATACTTTGCTCATAGCGACAAATGTTTTGACTGTCAGTAACTACTACATTATAAAGTCCTGATGGCAAATTTTCAAAAACATTATTATCAAAGAAATTTTGTCCTCCATCATTGCTATATTGGTATGGTCCAGTACCGGAATTAGGTATAATCGTAATGCTTCCATCAGTTGATGTAACAGAAGGTACACCCGAAGCTATAACCTCTACTTCAGTAAAAGTACATGCTTCAATATAAACAGTTTCTTCATAAGAGCAAAGTCCGCCAGCTCCATCAATGACAACATCATATGAGCCTGGAGACAAATTATCAAAATTATTTTCATCATAAAATGTTTGCCCACCATCAATACTATACTGATATGGGCTTATACCTGAGCTAATATATATTGAAATGCTACCATCATTTGTAGATACTGATGTTGCATTAGTTGTAATTACATCAGCAGTAATAATGCATTCCTCATTTCCAAGACAAAAAACTTCTTGGGTAAAATTATCAAACTCACCATCATTTAAAACAATTACATTACCAGACGAGTCAAGAACTTGAATGTTTCCTTCTCCATATCCACAACAGATTCCATCTCCATATGAATCGAATACATCTAAAGTAAAACAAGATTCATAATTAACGCAAATATCTTCATTGTAGACTTCTGTTCCTGAGCTTAAAGCTCCAGTGGCTATTATTTGATTTGTTTCGTTATCGTAAAGCTTCCAAGAAGTTTCTTGAGGGTAATTATCTGCGTTAATTAAAATAGTTATAGTATCATAACTAGTCTCTAAATTAGTAGTTACAGCATCGGAATTATTTATATTGTTTTCATCAGATTGATTATTAACACTGATTATATTTAATGTAATTTCGTTAAACTCTTGAGTATTTTGATCAATAGTTAGAGTAATTAATTCCTGCTCAGAGAATGAAATATTTACTGATTTACTTTCTGAGCCTATTGAAGTTCCATTAATAATTTTTTCAATATCAATTTCAGTAATTGTTGCGTCTCCTTGATTACTAATTATTGTACTTATTTCAATAATATCTTCACAAATTACATTTACTCCATCAATTGAAATTGCTCCATCAAACTCAAAAGTTTTGCTTATAATTTTACTTAAAGAATTGTTGTTTTCATATTCGTCATTTTCATGAATCACATTGACAGTTATATTATAATCTCCTACAGATGAAAAATCTTGAGCTGTTGAGAATGAAAATTCTAATTCTTCAAATGGTTGTATTACATCAATAATATTTTGAGTTTCAATTAATTGGTTGTTGACTAATAGTTCGAGATCGAAGTTACTCATTTCAAATAAACCATCGTTTACAATTTTTACAGTTACAATTTCGTCTGTACCCAAAGCAGAAGACGAAATTGGCTCAATAATAGCTTCTACGCCAAGGTCATAGTCTCCATTAATATCAGCCCAAAATGAAACCCAAGGTCTAGCTTGTTTTATTGCCAACTGATCTCCAGAAGTTACTTTGTATTCAATATCCATTCCGAAACCTTCTGCTCCAACAACTCCGTAAAGACTTGCAAATTCATCATGAATAACAGTCAAAAAATCTCTCATTTGATCAAGATATATTTGATCCATTACTAGTTCCCCAGGGTTTACTAAATTTGATAATCTTAAAACCAAATAACCTCCTCCTTGAGAAGCGTCTCTGTATAGTAAAATTTCTTCAGGAACAGAATTTGGATCAGGATTAGTAATCAATGATTCACCAACTTGAGTATTTAGATAGAAAGTATCTTCAGTTTCGTAAATTGGATCTATACTTATACCCACTCCGTTGGATTGTTCACCTTGAAAATTTGGATGACATAGCAGTCCCATAGCAGCCATAAAATGATCAATTCTGTAGAAATCTCTTTCTTCATAAGCTCTAAAATTCCACATGCTAGCATAAACTTGTTTTACAGACTTTGAAATATGTCCCTCCTCAGGGTATTGAGTTTTTGAAGTATACAAGCCAGCTCCACTAAATCCGGGTAAATCTTCATTGTTAGTACTGGACCTTACACGAACTGGAGTTCCTGGGGGAAAGGCATCATGCATAATTTGTAATTCATCAAGCATCCATTGAGGCATTGGCGCATCTTTAATTGATCTTCTAAAGTCTTCAAGGCGTTCATTTCTAAAATTAATATCATTTTGAAATGCTGGATTATCCATAATAACCTGGGCTTCTTCATAAAAATTATTATACTGCATAAACTCATCATAATAATAAAATGGAATCCCAAAACCATTTGGAATTGTTCCTTCAGGGAAACCAAATGTTCTCATTGTTGCAAGATTGGAACATTTTGCTCCGAATGAAGAGGACATCTCAAAAGTTATATCATCCAATGGCTTGATTTCAGTAATACTTAGATCCCTGATTGGAATTTGAGTTTCTGTAGGTCTCAAGTCTTCATACCAATCATTAACTTCAGCTAGAGTAGCTTCTCTTATTTCGTATTGATCACTTTCTACCTTATAATATATATATCCGTTTAATAAGCTAGCTATTGCGTCGATGGATAATGGATCTGCAATGTATGCGTTGGGAACATTATCTTGGATAGCTCTTAAATTAACGTGTGACAGAGGAGTTTGAACAACTGAAGTTATAATTCCTCCAACTCTAGGCAAAGAGTTTGGTAAAGCGTCATAAAGTACAATATCTCTACTTCCTGGTGTTTCATTTAAATCTTCCATATGTTTAAAAAAACCATAACCTTCTGCCAGATGAAGAGGAATATAATTTACTTCAGCAAAAACATCTGTTTCTAAAACTACTTCAATTCTAGATCCTTCAAATTCATCTGCATAATTATTCAAATGATCATCCTCATCATTTTGTCCAATAAAGTGATTCATGTTGTTTTGAAGAAATGGCATATTAGCTACTAAAAATTCATAAGCTCTTTGTGTTTTTTCAAAATCATATGCATTACCAAAAGAAAAATTAAATGAATAAGTGCCAATTACTCCACTTGGCAAAATATCATTGGGGTTGAAAACAATTTCACCAGAACCATCATCACCAGAAACAGTAGCATCAATTCCGTTCCAAAAACTTGCATGAATGGTATAGGTATTACTGTTGATGAAATATACTTTAGGTTCGTCAGTATCTAGGTCTAATATTCCGAACTTAACATATAATTGGTCGTCAAGAAACGGTGCCCAACCAACATTATTAACAGTAGCTAATTGCATAAAAGTTTCTTCATCAGGTATAGAAGTTGACCCATCGACAATATCTATTGCATAAGCTTTATTAAATGGAGCATCAGTAGGCATATTGTTAAACTCTGTAATATCGTCTATGCCATCTCCATCATAATCGTCAGGATTATCAATATCGTGCTCGGAAATGGAGTAGTATTCTAAAGGATAAGCACCAGCTGATTCAGAAATAATCATTGTGCCATCAACACCGATTGTTAATGAGGTAGCCCAGTTAAAATCATCATTGTGTTGAGCATGTAAAATATAATATTTTCCTTCTTGGCCTTGAATTGAAAGCTGAACTTGACCAAATGTATTTACAGAATAGTTTTCTATTTCTACAAATTGACCAAAACAAAATGAATAAATAGGAAGTATTATAAGTAAAATTAAGTATTTTTTCATAATAAATTTTTGATAAAAAACTATTCTTTGCAATCAAACATTGAGTGAAACAGTTGTAATTTAGTTCCATTATTATCTACAATGACCTGATAGATTCTATCATATTCATTTTCATCAAATATACTGATGTTAGATTCAGTCAAAAGTCCAGCCAACACACCAGTTGTATTGCTATGACCAACAACAAGAGCGTTTTGCTTTAGATCTAATAAGTTATGGGAGAAATCTTTCAAGTTTTCTGTACTATATTTAGTTATTTTTAAATTTTTTGAATTTGCTGTAGGTAAAGCTGTATTAATTGTTCTAACATAATTTGTACTGTAAATTACATCAAGATCAATATCAGATAAAAATCTGCTTAGTAAATCAGATCTTATTTCTCCACATTTTGATAATGGTAAATCTGAATAATTTTTAGATGAAAGATCTTTTTCTGAATGTCTTACTAGGTATATTGTGAATGATTTATTATTTGGTTGAGCATGTACAATTTCGTTACTAGAGCAATTAAAAAAACACACAAATAATAGCAAAATATTTTTTTTCATAATGAAAATCATTAATTTAAGTAGATCATAAATATAATAAACTATTTCATTTAGTTAAAAAAAGCAATCGGAATGACTGCTTTTTAATTTTATGTTAAAAATCTTAATTGATTTTTTCAAATTCAAAAATTTGTCCGCTAATGTTCATTTCAAATCCATTCTTTTCGGAATCAAATTGGATTTCCAGTCCTGCTTCGTCAAAAGTGAATTTACCATTTCCTTCATTAATTAAATTTAATTTAGGTTGACCTTCTGCTATTAATGCAAGATCCCCATTTTCTTCTGTAATACTTACTGATATTGGGAATGATGAAGATTTATATTTTCCGATGTAACCTTCAAGGTTTTCAGCTTTTTTAGAGGCGATTTCTGGAGTCCATATATTGTTTGATGAATCAATATCAGGAAAAACATAATTTGGATCGATTATAATTTTTTTCAAAGATTCTGTAGAATTAAATTTAAATGTCCACCTCTTATTTCTTTTCCATATTTCAACGGGCAGTTTATGTATTGTTTTTTCTTCTGATACATTTGTAATTTCTAGAACTACTGGCATAGGCATTTGTTGAAGATTTTCAATTGTTATTAATGAGCCTTGAGATGGATCATTGTTAACATATTTTACTTTACTAACAGCCTGATCAAGTTTCCAGTTATGCTTAAACCATCCACGCCAAAACCAATTTAGTTCTTCACCGCTTACATTTTCGATAGTTCTGTAAAAATCGTCCGGGCTAGGGTGTTTGTATGCCCATCTTTTGATGTACTCTTTAAAAGCCTCATCAAATCTTTCTTTTCCAAGAACGTTTTCTCTTAACATTATCAAACCTGCGCTAGGTTTATAATATGCAAGTAAACCTAGGTTTCTTTCTTTTAAATTATCTGGAGGCGTTTCTATTGGCTCAATTTTATCATTAACCATATAATTAGAGTATCTATGCATATTTGGTTTGGTTTCAATGTATTCACCACCATTAAATTCTTCAGTACTAATAGAATTTATAAATGTATTAAATCCCTCATCCATCCAAGCATGTAAGCGTTCATTGGATCCTACAATCATTGGAAACCAAATGTGACCAAATTCGTGATCTGTAACTCCCCATAAACTTGCATTTTTACTTTTCCAACTACAAAAAACTATACCTGGATATTCCATACCTCCCTGATTTCCTGCCACATTAATCGCAGCGGGATATGGGTACTCAAGCCATTTTTTTGAATAGTGTTCAATGGATGCTTTTGTATATTCTGTTGATCGTGCCCATGAATCCATTGTATTACTTTCTTTAGGGTAAACTGATATTGCTAAGGATTTTTTTCCACTTGGTAAATTAATTCTTGCTGCATCCATTATAAATGCTTTTGAAGAAGACCATGCTACGTCTCTTGAATTCTCAATTTTAAATTTCCATGTTAACCTGTCATCTTTCTGTGGTCTTGAATTGGAATCATTTATTTCATCTTCAGATCGGATTAAAATAGTATCATCGCTTAACTTAGCCTTTTCAAACCTCTCTAATTGAGTTTTTGTGTAAACTTCCTCGGGATTTAAAAGTTCACCTGAGCAAACTACTAGATGATTATTTGGAACATTAATATCAATATTAAAAGTTCCATATTCCAAATAAAATTCTCCAGCGCCAAGATAGGGTAATGTGTTCCAGCCCGAAATATCGTCGTAGACACACATTCTTGGATACCATTGAGCTAGATTAAAAATTCTTCCATTTTCAGTCTCTAAGACTCCCATTCTATCTGACCCATAATCAGGAGAAGTAAATGAGAAATCAATATCAATAAATAATTTACCTCCTCGTGATTTTAGTGGCTTAGGTAACAAAATTTTCATTCGAGTGTCATAAATTTCGTACTCAACAGCAATTTTATTTCTAACTTTTTTATATTTTTTCCCTTCGTCATAAAAAATATTTACATTTCCTATGTAGTAACCTCCATCAAAGTCTTGCCCTTTTGCACCATTTCTACTTCCACTTACCGGAATTATAGCATTACCACGCGAGTTATCTTTAAATAAATTTTGATCAACTTGTAGCCATAAAAAATCTAAATCATCAGGGCTATTATTTGTATATTTTATAGTTTCATTACCATTAATACCTTTGTTTTTTTCATCAAGACTTACTTTTATCGAATAATCAGCACTATTTTGCCAATATGAATGTCCAGGTTTTCCGCTTGCTGATCTTGTTTCAGTACCGTTTTTTGAGTAAAATCCATGACCAAATGCATCATTATAATTGTAAATAGATTCATTGTTGTTTTGTGATGTTACAATTGTAGATAAAAGTAAAATTGTTAAAGTGATGTAACTTAATAGTTTATTCATTGTAATGCTTATTAAAATTGAGTGTGAAAATAATGATTTTTTATTGCTTTAAACAAAAATATATGTTAAGGCTTTTTTTATGAAAATACCAAAGTATATTAGTGAGACAATAAGCTTTAAAAAAGATGATGCTAAAAAGCCTAAGAATGATCCAAAGGCTGCTTTCAATGCTTTTTCCCCTTTAGAATTATTTAACATTTCACCAACTAAAGCGCCTAAAAAAGGTCCAATAAGTATTCCAAACGGTATTGAAGATATTACTCCAATTATTAGTCCAACGGTTGTGCCAATAATACCATATTTGGATCCACCAAATTTCTTTGTTCCTATGGCGGGAATGAAAAAATCTAAAATCCAGATAATTAATGCAACAGCAAAAGTCATAATTAGTAAACTAAGACTAAAATCAATTTTTTCAGAAAAGTAAAGTAGTAAAAAACCAAACCAACTGGTCATAGGTCCAGGTAATATTGGCAAGAAACTTCCTATAACGCCAAGAATAACAAAAAATAAAGCCAATAGAATTATAAATACATCCATCTTACAAATTTCAAGTAAAATGAATAAAAAATCAAATATTAATTTATTTGTAGCAATAGCCTTTTGAAGTGTAATCATTATTTTATATTTGCAAAAATTTATTTTCGTTGGAAAACGTTGATTTATTTGAAGCTTATAGACAGTCTTTGAAAATTCAAAAACTGCGATCTTCTATTGAAAAATTTCAAGCAAAATCATACTTCAAGGGTTCAATTGGTTCTGATTTATCATTAACCATATCAGAGTTTTTTAAAGATCTAAAAAAACCATTTTTAATTATTTTTGACTCGAAGGAAACTGCTGCCTTTCACTTCAATGACTTGGAGGTTTTATTACCCAGAGAATCGATTCTTTTTTATCCTGCTAGCTACAGGAGGCCCTACGAAATTGATGAAATTGATAACGCAAATGTTTTGCTCAGATCAGAAGTGCTAAGTAAAATTAATTCTCAAATTGAATCATTTATAATAGTTACATACAATGATGCTATTTTTGAAAAGGTGTTATCGAAAAGCGAGATTCAGAAAAACACTTTGAAGATTAAAATAGGAGATAGTTTAAGTATTGATTTTATTAATGATGTTTTGTTTGAATATGAGTTTAGTAAAGTTGATTTTGTTACAGAGCCCGGCGAATTTTCTATTAGAGGAGGTATTATAGATATATTTTCATTTTCTAATGATAAACCATACAGAGTTGAATTCTTTGGAGACGAGATCGAAAGCATTCGTACTTTTGACATTGAAACTCAACTTTCTATAGGCTCACCAATAAAAATTCAAATAGTACCAAATATTGAACAAAAACTAAAAAATGAAAAGCGAGTTAGTTTTTTTGATTATATTAACAAGGAAACTGAGCTTTGGATCCAAAATATTAATTCCTTAATTAATTCAACTAACTTACTTAACCAAAAGGCGGCTATTGCTTTTAAAAATCTTTCAGGTCCTTTAAATTATTCTAGTCCAAAAGATCTTTTTTGTACATCAGAGGATTTTGTAAAACAAATTGAAAATCTATCTTTGGTTGAGTTTGGGTCAGATTTATTTTTTAATAATGGTTCAAATGGCCAAGAGGTAAATGTTAGCCCTCAACCTTCATTTAATAAGCAATTTAATTTACTAATTCAAGAATTAAATTCAAACCACTCAAAAGGCTACAAGAATTATATTTGTTGTGCTAACTCCCAACAAGCTAAACGTTTTTTTGATGTATTTGAAGACCATGACTCAGTGGTTCATTACAAGACTATTATTTTATCTCTCCACGCAGGTTTTATAAATCACGACTTAAAAATTGCATGCTACACTGATCATCAAATTTTCGAACGTTACAATAAGTTTAGTTTAAAAAATGGTTATGCTAAAAAACAGGCAATTAGTCTTAAAGAACTGAATGGATTAGAGATAGGGGATTATGTTACCCATATTGATCACGGTATTGGTAAGTTTGGGGGTTTAAAGAAGATTGATGTTGAAGGCAGTAAACAAGAAGCAATTAAGTTATTTTACGGTGAAAGGGATGTCCTATATTTAAGCATTCATTCTTTACATAAAATAACCAAATTCAATGGGAAAGATGGCAAACCTCCAAAGATTTATAAACTTGGTAGTAAAGCATGGAAATCTCTTAAGCAAAAGACAAAGTCTAGAGTTAAAGAAATTGCATTTAATTTAATTAAACTTTATGCAAAAAGAAAATTACAAAAAGGATTCCAGTATCAACCTGATAGTGCAATGCAGCTAGAATTAGAATCGTCTTTTGTATATGAAGACACTCCTGACCAAATTATTGCAACCGCTGATGTTAAAGCTGATATGCAAAGTGTTCAACCTATGGACCGTTTAATTTGTGGAGATGTTGGTTTTGGAAAGACTGAGATTGCAATTAGAGCTGCATTTAAAGCAGTTGATAACGGAAAACAAGTAGCTATTCTAGTACCAACAACAATTTTAGCTTTTCAGCATGCAAAAACATTTGCTGACAGACTCAAAGATTTTCCTGTTACAGTAGATTATTTGAATCGATTTAAAACTCAAAAACAAAAACGAGAAACTTTAGAAAATCTCAGTTCTGGTAAATTAGATATAATAATTGGCACACATCAATTAGTAAATAAGTCTGTTGAGTTTAATAATTTAGGCCTTTTAATTATTGACGAGGAACAAAAATTTGGTGTTGCTGTAAAGGATAAGCTAAAAACTATTAAAGAAAATGTTGATGTTTTAACACTAACAGCAACTCCAATCCCTCGTACTTTACAGTTTAGTTTGATGGCTGCTAGAGATTTATCTATAATCAATACACCTCCGCTTAATCGTTACCCAATTGACAGTCACGTTATTAGAATGAATGAAAATATCATTCGTGATGCTATAATTTATGAAATTCAGCGCTCTGGACAGGTATTTTTTATTCATAACCGAATTGAAAATATAAAAGAAGTTTCAGGGATGATTCAGCGCCTTGTTCCTGACGCTAAAATAGCAATTGGTCATGGCCAACTTGAAGGTAAGAAATTAGAAAAACTAATGCTGGATTTCATGGAGGGAGAATTTGATGTATTGGTTAGTACAACAATAGTAGAAAGTGGTTTAGATGTCCCTAATGCTAATACTATTTTTATAAATAATGCAAATAATTTTGGGTTAAGTGATCTTCATCAAATGAGGGGTAGAGTAGGCAGAAGTAACAAAAAAGCATTTTGTTACTTCATAACCCCTGATTATCATCTAATGACAAATGATGCCAGAAAAAGAATTACAGCTTTAGAACAATATACTGCACTTGGAAGTGGGTTTAATATTGCAATGAAAGATTTAGAGATTAGGGGAGCGGGTGATTTGCTTGGTGGTGAGCAGAGCGGATTTATAAATGATATTGGTTTTGAAACTTATCAAAAGATTCTTAATGAAGCAATAAATGAGCTTAAGGAAAATGAATTTGAGAGCTTGTTCAATAACGAATCCAAAGATAATTATAAAAATAATGAACTGATAATTGACACAGACTTTTCTCTTTTATTTCCAGACGATTATGTAAATAGTATTTCAGAGCGATTAAGATTATACACTACTTTAAATTCTATTAAAACAAACGATCAATTAGCTCAATTTAAATTGGAGGTTAAAGATCGCTTTGGAACTTTTCCATGCGAAGTTGTCGATTTATTTGATAGTGTGGAGATGAAATGGCTTGGAGCTGAACTTGGTTTACAAAAAATTCTAATGAAACAAGAGAAGCTTGTGGGTTATTTTATTAATGATCAAGGAAGTTCTTTTTTCGAATCAATACAATTTTCAAAGATTTTAGAATATGCTAAAATCAACCAAAAGACATGTAAATTAAGAGAAAAGAAAACTCGAGGTGGTTTACGTTTATTGCTCTCTATTGAAAATATTAAGACAGTCCAGGAGGGTCTAGAATTATTTAAGCTAATTTTAAATGACTGATAAGTTTTTTTAAAACTTTATAGTGGTTTCAGATATTTTAACATCAAGTTCAATATTTCTACCAAAAATTAAAGATTTATTTTGCTTTAAATGTCCTGATTGAATTCCAAAACTGATTGGAAATTTATACGGTTTTAATACATTATAAATTAGTTCATTAACACTACTTCCCCAAGAAGGAGAATTTATTTTAATCTTACTCATACCACCAACTAAAACTCCATTGCAGTTATTAAAAAAACCAGCTCTTTTTAAGCTTTGTAGCATCCTGTCTATGTGATACTTGTATTCACCAATTTCTTCAATAAATAAAATTTTGTCTTTAGTGTCAATTTGAGAGTTACTACCTAGTTGAGATACTAATAGTGTTAGATTACCGCCAACTAATGCGCCAGTACATTTACCGATTCGGTTGTATCTATTACTATTAATTTGATATGACTTAAGCTCACCAAATAAACATTTTTTGAGCGACTCAGTTGATTGATCAATTTTTTTTAGGTTTTCCCCGACGTTAACCGTCATCATGCCATGTATACTTTCAAAACCTAAATTATTAAGTTTATTATGAAGAACTGTAATATCAGAATAACCAATCAACCATTTTGGAAATTTTTTGAATTGATTAAAATTTAATTCATCAATTATTCTTATACATCCATATCCTCCCCGAGCACACCAAATTGCTTTTATATTTCTATTATCAAAAGCCCATTGCAAATCCTCTAATCTTTGTTTGTCATTTCGTGCAAAGTGATTATTTTTTTTGTAAATATTTTTTCCAGTTATTGGAACTAATCCCCATTTATTGATTAATTTTTTTGCATTTTCAATCTCATGGTTTCTGTTGTTTAAAACTCCTGAAGGAGCAATAATTGCAATTGAATTTCCTTTAATAAGATAATTAGGTCTAATCAAAATTCTGATTGATAATTATTATATTATTTTTTATAACCAATCATCAAAAAATAGATTTTTTGAAGTTATAATAAAAATTTATATAATAAAGATATAAAATTCAAGATAGTTCTATTCTAATTACCTCTTAATTTTTATACTTTTGTCTGAACAAATTAATTATGTCTAAAAGATATACTATAACTGCTGCATTGCCATATACTAATGGACCAATACACATAGGTCATTTAGCTGGTGTTTATATTCCAGCTGATATTTACGCGAGATATCGTAGACTTAAGGGCGATGATGTGGCGTTTATTTGTGGAAGTGATGAGCATGGAGTTCCCATAACTATTAAAGCTAAAAAGGAAGGGGTTGATCCTCAATTTATTGTTGATAAATATCATAAAATAATTAAAGATTCTTTTATAGAGTTTGGTATTTCTTTCGACAACTATTCTAGAACCTCATCAAAAATACACCATGAAACAGCTTCATCTTTTTTTGAAACACTGAGCAAAAAGGGAGAGTTGATACTTAAATCATCAAATCAGCTATATGATCCCGATGTAAATCAGTTTTTAGCTGATCGTTTCGTTGTAGGTGTTTGTCCAAAATGTGGATACAATGAAAGTTATGGAGATCAGTGCGAAGCATGTGGTACAAGTCACAATGCGACTGATTTGATTTCTCCAAAGTCTGTAATAACTAGCAATAAGCCAATTCTAAGATCGACAAAACATTGGTATCTTCCTCTGGGGAAATATCAAAAGTTTTTATCAAAATGGATAGGTAAAAATCATATTAGTGATTGGAAATCAAATGTTTATGGTCAATGCATGTCTTGGATAAATGATGGCTTGAGATCTAGGGCAGTAACTAGAGATTTAGATTGGGGTGTACCAGTCCCTCACAAGGATGGTAAAGGCAAAGTTTTATACGTTTGGTTTGATGCCCCAATTGGTTATATATCGTCTACTAAAGAATGGGCAAAGAAAAATGGTAAGAATTGGGAATTGTATTGGAAAGATCAAAATACTGAGCTCATTCATTTTATTGGAAAGGACAATATAGTATTTCATTGCATTATATTTCCTTCAATGTTAAAGGCCGAAGGAAGTTATATACTTCCAACAAACGTCCCAGCTAATGAATTTTTAAATCTTGAAGGGAAGAAGCTTTCAACTTCAAAAAACTGGGCAGTT
>Ga0160423_10003479_pt1 | contig 13070 bp, 10 predicted proteins | sample CRUFie14St8metaG_FD_108191 | JGI IMG/M metagenome (GOLD analysis project Ga0160423, IMG submission 108191) | Marine microbial communities from the Costa Rica Dome - CRUD Field 142mm St8 metaG | ecosystem: Environmental > Aquatic > Marine > Oceanic > Photic zone | place: Costa Rica: the Eastern...
GGAAGCCGGGTCTTTCTCACCGCAGGATGTCAGGAAAAGACAGAGGCAAAAGGCAGATGAAATGACGGTAAGTGCAAGTTTCATGATTTCCCTCACTCTCGCTGATATCAGCTACGTTACGAGTATTATTTCCGACATCCTTCGATAGAGAGTTGAGCTTTATAGGGAATGTTAGCAGGCAGGATAGAAGCAGGTGGACCGGAACTCGCCGTATTTGATCACTTAGGGTTGTCGCACAAGGAGCGGAGATGTTTGGATGCCCCTATGCACGAAGATGTCGCGAAAGTGCTCATTGATGAGGAGGTCATTGAGAAGCGCCTCAACATCCTTGCAGATCGAATTCTCGAAGAGTTCAGTGGACGCCAATTCGTCGTGATAGTGATTCTGAAGGGTGCTCTCGTATTTACTGCGGATCTCCTTCGCAGAATGCCAATTCCACTGGAGATTGAATGCATCAATGTAGCGAGTTACCATGGGGCGACACAAAGTTCGGGTCAGGTCAACTTCCTCGATTCAAAGTTGCCTCGAGTGGAGGGGCGTGCCGTCCTCTTGATCGATGATATTCTGGATACTGGACGCACGCTCGATGCGGTCGGAGAGAAACTCCGTGAGCAGGGAGCTGAAATCGTGAAATCCTGCGTCTTGTTGAGTAAAGACAAGGAGCGGGCTGCCAAGGTGGAAGCTGATTATGTGGGATTCCACGTTGGTGACGAATTCGTGATAGGGTATGGCCTTGATTATAAAGGTCTCTATCGCAATTTGCCCTACGTCGGAGTTCTCAAGGCGGAAGTTGTGGAGGCCGGTGAATGAAGCGGCGGTCCTCGATGGCTCCCATGTGACAAGAGAGCTGCTTTAGCTTCAGCAGAAGGGAGTGCCTCCAGCGGCAGAGGCCCGGTCTCTGGTGTCGCAAGAGATTAGGTGGCTCGAGCATGGGAGGCTAACATGCTCCAGCAACCAAAAAGGGCGAAGTGGATTGCCTCAATCTTGTGCATAAGTGTTGCAATCCCCGTAAAACCTGCTCTTCTTTCGCCTCCCCGCGAAAAGGGCAGGCCGGTGTTTAACTAGTCTGAAGCGTGCGAAAGCAATGAGTGAATCGACAATTGACCCGAACCAATACCGCCTCCATGAAAAAGATACGGGGAGTGCGGACTATCAGATAGCGCTCTTGAGTCAGCGCATTAAACATCTAACCGATCATCTGAGCTCCCATCGCAAGGACTTTTCCTCGCGACGTGGCCTGTTGACCCTTGTGGCGCAGCGGCGTAAACTCCTCGATTTCCTGGAAAAGGATAACGAAGAGCGCTACCAGAAGATCGTGGCCGGTCTTGGTCTCCGTCGCTGATCTAACCACTCGTCCAAACTGTCAAATTTGGGCGTTCTTGCTTTCCGGTTCTCTCTCACACCTAGCCGGATGCTCCCTTGGATTTTTTAGGGGAGCATTGGCTTCAATAACCAGAAGCTGCTCTCCTCAAAGGGAGGAGGCGGCACGATGTAACAAAGTAACAGATAGATGAGTACAAATACAGTAACGGCTAATGTTGGCCAGAACCCCATTGTCATTGAGACGGGGAAATTAGCAAAACTTGCAGATGGGGCAGTGACTGTCCGCTGCGGTGACACGGTAGTTCTTGTGACTGCGGTATCGCAGACGAAAGTCAGGGCAGGTCAGACATGGTTTCCCATGTCAGTTGAGTATAAGGAAAGAGCTGCAGCGGCCGGTGTTTTCCCGGGCGGATACTTTAAGCGAGAGGGGCGTCCTACGGAAAAGGAAATTCTGACCTGCAGAATGACGGATCGTCCTCTGCGTCCGCTTTTCCCCAAAGGCTACCTCTATGACACGCAGATCGTTGCTCTTCTTTTCGCAGCGGATGGCGTCAATGATGCTGATATTGTGGCTATGAACGGAGCCTCAGCTGCTCTCGCGATCTCTGATATCCCATTCGCGGGACCAATCGGAGCGGTTCGTGTTGGGCGTGTTGATGGTGAACTGGTTGTTAATCCGACCTTTGAGGAAAGGGCTGAGAGCGATCTAGATCTGGTCTACGTAGGAAATAAGACGGACGTAGTGATGATTGAAGGTGCTGCAGATGAGATTCCAGAGGCAGATTTTATAGCTGCGCTACGATTCGCACAGGGTCATGTCACCACTCTGGTCGAGGCGCAGGAGGAACTCGTCGCACAGTGCGGCAAGGAAAAGCGGGAATATACCGTGACTGTTGCCAAGGAAGAGCATCTGGAAATCGGCTATCGTGTGGCCGGTGACCGAATTGAGGATGCGATTTACAAGCCCAGTAAGGTTGAGCGGGCTAAGGCCGTTGGCGCTCTGCGGGACGAGGTCGAAGAAGCCCTGAAAGAAGCAGATCCGGAAATCTCAGATTTCGCCATAGAGCAGGCTTTCGAGCATATTCAGAAAAAGGCATTCCGTATTAGTATCCTTGAAAAAGGAGTCCGGGCTGATGGTCGGAAGGTAGGCGAGCTTCGTGCGCTCACTGCCGAGGCGGGTATCCTGCCGCGAGTCCATGGTTCAGCATTGTTCGCCCGTGGTGAAACACAGGCTCTTGCCACCACAACGCTGGCTCCAGCCGACGAAAAGCAGTATTTCGACAACTACGCTGGTGGCGAGGACAGCAAGCAGTTCATTCTCCATTACTCGTTCCCCCCATTTTCGGTTGGAGAGTCGGGTCGATTTGGAGGTCTGAACAGACGGGAAATTGGTCATGGAGCTCTCGCAGAGCGCTCAATTCAGGCGGTCATACCTGACGTTGAAGAATTTCCATATGCGATCAGGGTGACCTCCGAAGTCCTCGAATCCAATGGGTCATCTTCCATGGCTACGGTGTGTTCGGGAACTATGTCCCTTCTTCAGGCAGGTGTACCGCTGAAGCGTCCTGTAAGCGGGATCTCCGTTGGGCTTGTCACGGATTTTGACGACGAGGGCAACCTTAAGGATCACAAGCTGCTTATGGATATTATTGGCAGTGAGGATTTCTATGGTGACATGGATTGGAAGCTGTGTGGAACTAGTGAAGGAATCACCGGTTTCCAGCTAGACTTGAAGCTGCGTGGTATCTCCCTTGATATTTTCGAGGATGCTGTCCACATGGCTAAGGAAGGACGCACTAAGGTGCAAGAGGCCATGACAGCGGCGATTCCCGAAGTTGGACAGCTTAGCGAGCATGCCCCTCGAATTGAGTCCGTTAAAATTGATCCGGAGCGCATCGGGGAGCTTATTGGTCCTGGCGGCAAGCACATCAAGGGTATTCAGGCAGAGTCTGGCGCCGAAATTAATATTGAGGACGATGGCACCGTTCACATTTATGCCTCAAAGGCTGAATCTCTCGAATGTGCCAAGAAGATGATCGAGGATATGTTTGCCGAGGTTGAGGTAGGCGCAACGTATACCGGTAAAATTGTCAATACGATGGCCTTTGGTGCCTTTATGGAAGTGCTTCCCGGCAAGGATGGATTAATCCATATCTCGGAGTTGGCTGAAGGTCGTGTTGAGCAGACCGAGGATGTCGTAAAGACTGGAGATGAAGTTACCGCTAAGTGCATCGGAGTCGATGAGAAGGGTCGAGTCAAGATGAGCATGCGCGCCGCTATCAGAGAGGCTCGTGGTGAGACCGATGACAGGGATGAGGATGATGGACAGCGGGGCGGTGGAGGTCGTCGTGGTGGCGGTGGAGGCCGCCGTGGTGGCGGGGGAGGCCGCGACCGTGGTAGAGATCGTGGTGGACGAGGCCGTGATCGAGATAAGCCGAAGGATGACGTTCCTCCTCCAGAAAAAGAGGAGTCGTTTTCCCTTACGGATGACTGATCAGGTTTCTGAAGATCTTCAAGCAAGCGCTCCGGGGTTTCCTCGGAGCGTTTTTATTGCGGCATCTCTGCTGGCTCGATTGGGGCCGATGGGCATTCAAAGAAGAACCCAGTCTGCTGGTGCTACTCTATTGCTGAGGAACGTTCTTCGCTTTTCTGTGTCTCAAACTTCGCTCCTTTGCTGATGTTCATATAGAAACAGCCAAACAGAAGAGTGGATAGCAGAATGGCCAGAGCCAGGAGCAAACTGAGAATGTTGCGCACGAAGGGATCCTAGTAGGGCGAATGAGAATTGGGAGTCGAAATTCGGGCTAGGAATTCCCAAATGGGGATCAGGCACTTCCCTCCAGAGACAGGAGAGCGGCGTAAGACCCGTCAAATCCGTCTCTAAAGGGAATAGATTGCTTTGATTCGAGCAAGGACGCCTCTGGAAAATCCTTGAGGAAGCTCAGGATAAGGTCCTCGTTTTCTTCAGGCTCAAGGGAACAGGTAGAGTATACAAGGCGACCTCCTGGCTTCAGGCACGGAAGAGCGTTTTCCAGGATAAGCCGTTGTATAGCGGGCAGACCTTGAAGTTGCTCAGGCTTAAGTCGCCACCGCGCGTCGACTCTGCGCCGCATGACGCCGGAGTTAGAGCATGGCACGTCGAGAAGAATCCGATCAAATTTGGACTTCCACACCTGAGGGGCAGGCTCGGTCCAGTCAAACTGCTCGGTTGTAGTATTGGTTATTTGTTGCCTGGCGAGGTTTTCGATAAGTCGCGGAATCCGTTTCTCACTAGAATCGGTGCAGAGAAGCTCCCCTTCGTTATTCATGGCTGCAGCTACAAGTGAAGATTTACCCCCGGGTGCTGCACAGGCATCTAGAACCGTTTCCCCGGGTTGAGGATCAAGAAGTTCAACTGCATTCCGGGTGGAAGGATCCTGGATGTAGACCTGACCGCTCTCGGCCCATTCACGGGGGAGAGGGCCTGCTAGTTGATAATAACCTTCCAGCCCAAGGGAGATGAGCTGAGCTTCCTTGGCTGGGTCAAGGGGATGAGATGCGAGAGTGTTGAGGCGGATAATGACCGGGGCAGGTTCATTATTCCACGCGAGCAGGGACTCCATCTCAGCACGGCCAAACTGTTGCGTCCACCGATTGCAGAGCCATTCGGGATGCGAGAACCTTATTGAAGCTCGGAGGCTTTCGCTCTCTGAAAAGAGTGTCTTGCGTGCCGCCACCGCACGTCGGAGGACAGCATTGATCAGGCCCCGAACAGGTTTGCGGGCGCAATTTACTGTTTCATTGACTGCGGCATGATCGGGAATTCCGAGAAGGAGAAGCTGGCATATTCCCACCCGCAGAATGTCTCGTGTTTCGTGGTCCAGCTTGCCTTTGCGCAGCATGCCGATCCAATGATCGAGCAGGCTTCTATTTCTTAGAACGGCTAAGAGAATACTATTCAGTAGCGCTCGATCAGGGGTAGAGAGATGGTTGCGTCTTGCCTGACGCTCAACGAGAGAATCTGCGTATAGGTGCCCTTTAGACCATGCCCGAAGGGCGGAGACAGCGGCACGACGAACATTCTTTTCTGTCATCTCAGGTTGCGGCGTTGGTGATCATTGGGAAAGGAAATGAGATGCAATAGTTTTCCATTCCTCTTCGAGGCTGAGGGTTGAGTCCGGTTCATTTTTCCTAGCGCGGTGATACCAATAGCGCGCATTTTGAAGATCGCCTTCTTCCCGGTGAAGATAAGCGTGTATCCACGCTCCATCAGGATCAGGGATGGAGGAACAAAGGTCATGTGATTCATGCCATCTTCCAGATTTGGCCAGCCACAGCGAGTGGACCTCGCGTGAGATGTTTGAGGGTGGCGTCTCGTCGTTGGTAGCTGATTGCGCTAGTTCCTCGGTGGTCATTGCTCGTTGAGCAAAGACCAGAATTGCGCTGGTGGAAAGCCTCGGCTGCTGATAACCGTCCCCCCATGAATCGCCTCGCAAGCTTCATCATCATTGCCTTCGGAGCCTTCGGCCTTGCTCGTGCCGATGAGCTGCCAGCTACCTTGGACAAGCCTTATCTTGGCTGTTGGTTGGCTTTCGCAGACTCCCGGGATTTTGAATTCGTCATTGGAGGAGATGGAGATGCGGAGCTCTTTTTCATAAAGAATCGGAAGCGACTTTCGGTAGGCGGCTGCACTCTGAAAATTTATTACGTACTAGAGGAAAAGGTTAAGGGTAAGGGAGGAGAAATGAGGTGGATATCTCGAAAAATGTCTCAGGATGGTTTTGAAGATTTTGGGAAAGAGACTGCAGAGCCGCCACTACGTAAACCCATTGGCTTCACCGCTACCTATACTGGAGGGGTTAAGGTCAGGATTACTAAGGTCTTTACCAAGGATGGGATGGAGATCTCTACAGAGGTAATCGACAAGGGTGAAAGCAAGGGAGAGTTGCGAGCCGGCGTCAAGATCCTGGTGGGTGACCTGTTCAGGCAGATTGACGATGCCGACCTTGAAAAACGAGACACGGAATCCAAACTGGAGGATACGGAGATCTCCGTTCGTGCGGTTGGTGCGCGAAGAACAGCCCGGGTTAAGTTCGAAGATTACGACGTTGTGCTCACCGAAGAATTTCCCAAGGGAGTAAGAGCGTTTGCGTTGGAGTCAGATCGCTATGGAGATCACGAATTCCAGATCACTACCGCTAACCCGGAATTTGGAATCATTGAATTCTTGCAGCGAAAGAAGATCATTCATGGTTTCTACGTGAACTGGTATCCAGATCCAGAGAAAGCAGGGGAGCAGGATGCCCGCCTTCTTTTCAAGGTGAAGTAGGGACTAGTTGCCGGGGCAAAAAAGGAGAGCAGGACGGAGATCTTGTTATTGGGTGGATCAGTCATCACGCTGCGATACGTGGGGTGAATTGAGGAAGTAGGGTCAGTACACCCTGGGCCTGCTTCCGATCTAAAGGACTAATAATTTGATGCTCTTGAGCGAACAGAGGTAGTGCAGCCTGCTTTTTTTAAAAAAGTCAGGGATTCGGATAAGTTTTTATGCAGAGGAGGGCCCGTTTAACCCTTGAAAAATGCACTCGTGGAGGGATTTCGCCATTTATTTTAGATTGACTTAATTGTGCCTTGGAGTGTACCAAAGTGCACTGCAAAGCCTGCAGACCTCACGGTGGGATTGCCAGCTAATAGCTTCGAAGGAGTATTCGACTTCAAACTCGATGCGAAGGGTCGTGTCTCGGTGCCTTCGGAGTGGCGTCCAGGGAAAGGGGAGGCCCTGCCTTTGCGCCTGTTGCAGTGGCGGACTCTCGAAGTGCCAGTTCTTAAGGCGCTCAGCGGGGAGGCGTTTTCAGCGATGATCGAATCTATCGATGGCTCGGATCTTTCTGCTGGAATTAAGAGTCAGCGTAAAGGGCTGCTCTATTCCCGCAATACTCAGGTCACGATCAACGATCAGGGCAAAGTTCTTATCCCTAGAAAGCTTGTCGAGGAGCATGGCTTGGAGCCTGGAGGCTCGGTTCATCTTTTCGGGCGGGGCACCAATTTCGACATAGTGAGTCCTCGCGATCACGGAGCAATGCTTCAAGCCGAGGAGGCGCTTCTGGATGATCTCTACGCGTCCGTTGATTTTTCCTGAATACTTTACATCGAACACCCAATAGACTGACAAACTGCTGATGCCCCTGCCTTCTCCAACCCCGGTTCCGTCAATGACGTGGTGCCTGCCGGGCTGCCCAACAAACCTGTTGGCGGCGCCGGGGTTGGAGACACCCCCTCTCGCGATGCGAGGAGGTGAGCGAATGGGTAGAGAACGGGTCTCCTCTTTTAATCATGTCCCGGTAATGCTGGAAGAAGTGATCCACTATCTCGAGCCTGGACCCGGGAAAACAGTGCTGGATTCGACTCTTGGCGGAGCCGGTCATGCGGCAAAGATTCTTCAGGCTGGAGCCGCATTAATTGGACTCGATCAGGATCCAAACGCGTTGAGCCATGCCGAAGAGAAGCTCGAGCAGTATGGGGATGCGGCAGTCTTGAAGCAGCTCAACTTTTCCGAAATGCTTAATGTAGGGCGCGAGATCTGTCCTGAGGGAGTTGATGGAATTCTTATGGACCTAGGGGTCTCATCCCATCAGCTGGATTGCGCGGACAGAGGTTTTTCGCTTCGAGCTCGAGGGCCTCTGGATATGCGGATGAATCCATGTGCAGAAGTGGACGCTGCCGAGGTGGTAAACGAGTGGGATGAATCCGAACTCGCCCGGATTTTCTGGGAGCTGGGAGAGGAGCGAAAGTCCAGAGCGGTTGCGGGGGCAATTGTGCGCCGTCGAGCGATCAAGCCGTTTGGAGATACTCTCGACCTCGCAGATTGTGTGTCCCGCATTGTAGGCCGGAGAGGCCGTATCCATCCAGCGACTCGAGTGTTTCAAGCGCTGCGAATGACGGTAAACCGGGAAATGGAGTGTCTCGAAGCAGCTCTGGAGTCGGCTCCTGCTCTTTTAAAGCCCGGTGGACGCATCGTGGTTATTACCTTCCACAGCCTTGAAGATCGGATGGTGAAGAGATTTTTCAAATCAAGAAGTCAGCCTGAGATCGATCGGCCCGAATGGCCTGCGGCGCAGAGTAATCCGGATTTCTGTATGAATCGAGTTACTCGGAGGCCGGTGATTTCCGGGCCCGATGAAGTGAAAGTAAATCCGCGAGCCCGTAGTGCGAAGTTGCGCGTCGCTGAAAAAAGGAAGGCAGGTAATTCGTGAACAGAAGGCGTGCCGTCAGAGAAAATTTTGGAGCCGGAGCTGTGATCCTGCTGATTCTGACAGCCTTGGTCATCGCGGGCGCCGGGGTGTTCCACGCCTTTACGAAGAATCAGCAGATCAAGGTCGCACGGGCATTGCAGAGGATTGAGAATCGAGTGTCCCAGCACCGTCTGGATATCACTAACCTCGAGGTCAGGCTAGAGGAGCAGCTCAATCCCATTCTCCTCAATGATCGACTAATTCAAATGTCCTCAGATCTTCGAAGTATCCCCTTGGAGGCTGTGAAAAGTATTCCCCGGGAGCCAGCTCCCACAGCGACGAGAGGAGCTCCTGTCCAGCAACAGTCGTCCGCGCGTCGCCTCGGTGCCACCCCGTCGTTGGTGGATCTTGATAGCCTGTGAAATCCCCCATTCATTACCGTGGCCTCCTGATCTGCCTGATAATCGTGTCCGGCTTCAGTGGGTTGTCTGCGCGGCTTATTTACCTGCAGTGGATTAACCGCGATACGTCTGCACCCAAGGCGGCTCGTAATCGGACTGCGAAGACAGTTCTCCCAGGAAAGTTTGGGTATATCGTAGACCGCAATGGAAGAATCATGGCTAGGAATCTTCCGGTTACGAAAATTACTGCTGACAAGATACATCTTCGTGATCCGGGGGTTGCGGCTCGCGGTGTAGCTTTTGCTGAGCTCATTGATCAGAAGGAGTGGGTTGAAGCTACGGGTAAAGAGCGTCGACGCCTGCTCAAGAGGCGAGCTCACCAAGTGCGTGAAGAGTTGCCGGAGGGAGAGCTCCTCGATCGTTACGTAGATCATTTCATTCCGATTACAGCTCGTGCCATCGGAGTCAGCCCGCAGGAGTTAAAAAAGAAGCTCGGTGCTAAGTTGGAGTATGTGACTATCGCGAGGAATCTGCGTGAGGATGAAGCGGATGAAATTGAGGAAGCATTGAGGGATAATTGTATCCACGGGTTCCGGTTTGAGAAGTCAGTCAAGAGGTACTACAGCGATGGCAATATGGCCACCCACACCATTGGCTATGTGAATCATGAAGGAGTAGGGCAATCAGGGCTCGAACGTGAGCTTGGAGCTCACCTTAAAGGGCAAGATGGTTACCAGATTACGAGAAAGGATCAATCGGGTCTGGTGCTGCTGCCCGGGGGCGGCATTCTTAAACCGCCACGTTCGGGGTTTGATGCGAAGCTTACGCTGGATGTGAATATTCAGAGTTTTGTTGAGGAAGAGCTGAATCGGGGTCTCGATGAATTTGATTCCAAGTGTGGAGCGGTGGTCATGATTGAGCCTGAAACAGGAGATGTGCTGGCGATCGCAAGCCGGCCTCATTTCAATCTGAACCTGCGTAATAACATGAGTGAATCCGCCATGCACTATGCAGTGCAGGGCGTTTATGAGCCAGGATCCACCCTCAAGGTGATTTCCGCGGCTGCGGCCCTCGATCTTGGTCTAATGAGTCCGCAGACACCGATGTTTTGCCATAATGGGTATATGCGGATACCGGGTGGATATGTGAAGGACTACAAGGGCTTCCAGAACATCACCTTGGAGGAGGTCCTTGCAAAATCGAGTAACATCGGGGCTTACAAGATTGGAATGCGGGTAGGGACCTCTCGTTACATGGACTATCTGCGCCGTTTCGGTTTCACCAAGCCAACTGGGATTCTCCTCCCTGGTGAGAAGCGTGGTTGGACAGCCGACCCTGAGAACGGAATTAATTTCTCGAGGATCACCTATGGGTATGGAGTGGTGGTTACTCCTCTCCAGATTGCCTGCGCATATGCGACCATTGCGAATGAAGGGGTGAGAATGAAGCCTCGCCTTGTTAAAGCACTGCTCGCTAACGATGGGACTGTAGTAAGAGAGTTTCCCCCGGAGAGGGTGGAGAGGGTTGTTTCAGTATCTACAGCTCGGAAGATGTGCAGGGCTTTGGAGACAGTGGTGGATCCTCTCGGGAAGGGGAATACTGGTAAGTTAGCCTCCGTCCCGGGGTATCTCGTGGGTGGTAAGACCGGGACAGCGCGTATATACAAAAACGGGGCGTATCTTTCTGATCGCTATGCCGTATCTTTCGCAGGATTTATGCCCCGGGATGACCCGGCATTTGCCTGCGTTGTCGTCATCCATGATCCTCGCTCGGATAAGATCAAGATTGGAGGGGGTTCGGTAGCCGCCCCTGTATTTCAACGGATCGCAGCCCGCACTGCAGCGTATCTGAATATCGCCCCTACTGAGGCAGTAGAAGAAACCCTCGCCTCAACTGGAAATTAACTGGCTATGATCCTGCGAGAATTGATAGCCACCCTGCCTCGCGCATCTGTTGTCGGGTCGTTGGATCGTGAGATATTGGGCTTGCAGGATGATAGCAGGAAAGTGCATCCCGGAGACCTCTTTATAGCGGTAAAGGGAATCACTTCGGATGGTCATGATTTTGTCGATGCAGCTATCGAGCGCGGTGCTGCTGGAGTGGTGCTTGAACGTTCAGTCCATGAGAGTTTGCCCGAGGGAGTAAGTTCCGTCCTGGTCCCGGATTCGCGCCATGCCCTTAGTGTCTTGTCGAGTGATTGGAATGGAAATCCCTCTGAGGATCTACGCGTTGTCGGGGTCACCGGAACAAATGGTAAAACGACTACCGCCTTTCTAGTGCACCGGATCATGAAACATACGATGCACCGGGCAGGCCTTATAGGGACCGTGGTATCTGATGATGGTCTTACACAGGAGCAAGCCGATTTTACAACACCGGGAGCGTTGAGTCTTCAAGGCCTCCTCGCGCGAATTCGTAACAATGGCTGCCCCGGAGTTGCTCTTGAAGTTTCCTCACAAGGTCTTGATCAGAGAAGGGCAGACGCGATTGCATTCGATGTCGCTGTTTTTACAAATCTGACTCAGGACCACCTTGATTACCACGGTTCGATGGAAAAATATTTTGGTTCCAAACGGCGCCTTTTTGAGGGTGCAGTGAAAACGGCGGCAAAGAAAAAGCCGGTAGCGGTCATTAATGGAGATGACCCTTATGGAGAAGCCCTCATTAGAGAATTCAGAGAGAAAATGACTGTGATCTCCTACGGTTTTGCCGTTGAGTCTGATTTTCGCGCGGGGAATGTGCAGCAGACAGCTCAGGAGACGCAATTCCAGCTTTTTGCGAAGGGCAAATCATACCTTGTCAGACTGCCTCTCATTGGGCGTTTCAATGTCTATAATGCGCTTGGTGCACTTGCTTCCGCGGTGGCCTTGAAGATTCCCCTCCGGGAGGGAATTTCAGCTCTAGCCAATGCTCCCCAGGTTCCGGGAAGAATGGAATGTGTCGGCTCGATGGACGGCGCCACAGTGTTTGTGGATTATGCTCATACGCCGGACGCGCTGCAGAACGTCTGCCGATCCTTGCGTGGTCTCGACCCGAGAAGGTTGATAACGGTTTTCGGGTGTGGGGGAGATCGTGACAGGGAAAAACGGCCCTTAATGGGTGCGGTGGCATCGCGTCATAGCGACTACTGCGTTGTGACGTCCGACAACCCGCGTTCGGAAGACCCAGAGAGGATTATTGGTCATATAGAAGAGGGAATGTCTGGCGCTATTTACGAGCGGATTGTTGATCGAGGAGAAGCAATTCGTGCTGCAATACAAGAAGCGCGAGGAGGAGATATTGTATTGATCGCAGGAAAAGGGCATGAGGATTATCAGGAGTTTGATGGTAGCCGGGTGCTCTTTGATGACCGGAAAGAGGCTCGCACCGCAATGGATGCACGCCGCAAGGCGAGGGGGGAGGATCGTGTATGAAGAGCTACTCTGTCCAAACGCTGTCTGAAGCGATGGGGGGTGATCTTGTCGCGGGGCGAAATGATCTCATGGTTGAGTCAGGAGTCTCAACTGATACGCGTACTCTCACGCCTGGCGCCCTCTACTTTGCTCTCAGCGGTGATACTTTCGACGGACATCAATTCCTCGAGGAGGCGGTGAGCAAAGGAGCGGCAGGATTAGTTGTGAGTAACAGTAATCTGGAGCTTCTTGAAGCTGGGAAGGTTCCGTTGATCAAGGTCGAGGATACTCTTATCGCGCTGCAGAAGCTGGCTAAGTGGTACCGTAGGCAGTTAGACGTAATTGTCATTGGGATTACCGGTTCTAATGGAAAGACAAGTACGAAAGATTTTTGTGCCTCAGTTGTTGGTCAAAGCTATGCAGTCCATGCTACCCGGGGTAATTTGAATAATCACATTGGCTTGCCGCTGACTCTGCTGGATGCGGATGATGAGGATGAAGTCCTCGTGCTTGAGATGGGGATGAACCAACCGGGAGAAATCGCGCCATTGTGTGAGATAGCGCAGCCTCAGATCGGGATCATCACAAATGTCGGGCATGCGCATATCGAATTCTTGGGGAGCAGGGAGGCCATTGCGGAGGAGAAGGGAGCTTTGGGTAGAGCTCTCCCGGAAGTGGGCACGCTGCTTCTTACCGTGGGGTGCGAGTTCGCAGAGTATTTCGCCTCTCGGACCCCAGCCAGA
>Ga0160423_10003480_pt1 | contig 13069 bp, 29 predicted proteins | sample CRUFie14St8metaG_FD_108191 | JGI IMG/M metagenome (GOLD analysis project Ga0160423, IMG submission 108191) | Marine microbial communities from the Costa Rica Dome - CRUD Field 142mm St8 metaG | ecosystem: Environmental > Aquatic > Marine > Oceanic > Photic zone | place: Costa Rica: the Eastern...
ATGAAATGGTTCATGTTAAGCAGATGGTAAGAAAAGAATTTAATATGGATGTAGCTTATAAAACACATGAGGAATATATTAACTTACCATGGGAAGTTGAAGCATATAATGTACAAGAGGTTATTTTAAACGAATGGAAATTGCAGAACAATATAGAAAAATAATAATATCACAAGCCGATAATATAGAAATGTTAAAAGATAATGTAAAGGACCTGCAAGGTCAATTACAAAAATCGTATATTCGGGTTAAAGAATTAAGACAAGAATTAGATAACTTAGAAAGAAAACTACAAGATTTATTACTTGAGAGTTCAAAACAAATTAATCATATGGAGTAAATAATGAGTGAAAGAACTAAAGATTTTATATTTTACGGCATATTGTTTGCCTATCTTGTTTTATCATTAATGGTTATTGTTAAAGAAGCTAAATCTACTGAACCATTTAATGTAGATATTCAAGATCATATTAAAACTGTAATCAAAAGAGTTCCTCATTCGTGGGAAGTTTGTTCAGAAGTTGATGTACCTGGAGATAAAACAGCTGATACATTATTAGGTGCAATTATTGGTGGAGCTATTGGTCAAAATATAACAAAAGATTTACCAGATGGTGCAACAGCTGGAGCCATCATTGGAGGAATCTTAGGAAATCAAAATTCTCAAACAATTAATGGTAAACAAATGAAGTGTACAAAAAATACTAAATATGAAAATACAATGGAAAGATTATATTCTCATTCTACTATTACATTTAATTATCAAGGTAAAACGTATACTTTAAGGTTTAATAAGTGATATCAATAACAGATTCAGCTAAAGAATATCTAACATCTATGACTAAAAAGAATGGTAAAAAATATGCCTACTTAGGAGTATTAGGTGGTGGATGTTCAGGATTTCAATACGAATGGTCTATGACAGATGATACAGATAAAGGTACTGTTATAGATGATATTTTAGTATTAGATAAATTAGCTGAAATGTTTGTTATTGGTTGTACAGTAGATTGGGTTAATGAATTTGGTGGATCATATTTAAAAGTTATTAATCCAAATGCTACAGCTCAATGTGGTTGTGGTGAAAGTTTTGCAGTTTAACAACAAAAAGGAAAACAAATGAAGTCATGGGTAGTATATTCAAAAGCTGGTTGTATTTTTTGTGATGCAGCTATGGAATTATTAAAAGAACATAAAATACAATACCAAGAAATAAAAGTAGAAAACAATGAGGATGCAAAACGAGTTTTTAAGATGAATAATTTTAAAACTGTTCCTCAAATATTTACAGATAGAGATGTTTATATTGGAGGATATCAAAACTTAAAAGATCAATTGTCAACATGGGATTATGATACTTATGGACATGGAGCTTAATTTTTTTATTTAATTTGAATTTTTTTGTTGACCTTTTGTTTATAATGAGTGATAATATTATTATAAAATGAAAAATGAGGAGTTAGAAATGAAAAATATTAATAAATTAAAAAATGACATTATTGACGCAACAGGTGATATCGAAGTGTTTGGTGAGCCAACTGATATATTAGAATTAGTTGCTAAACAAAATAATGTTTCTTTTAACAAAGTACAAAAACTTTATTATAAATTATTAGAAGGTGAAGGTTAATTAATTGTTGACCTTTCTAAGAAAAGGTGCTATAGTATAACTATAGAATGAGGAGTTAGAGATGAAAGAACCATAGCAAAAGTAACCGACAGGATGACCGAGGGACAATGAAGATAGCGAGAAGGTCATCGGGGATTACAAGTCTGGTACGACTCAGGGATCCATCGTCGGCAAGTAGATAGTACCCATCCTGATCCACGGGGAGGGATCATAGTTCGGATCAGGATGATGGATTGAACTCCTCCCCATAAATTTTTTATTTGAAGAGGATTATATTATGAGTGTAAAAAGTTTTGAAACATATGTTGCAAAAGCAGATGCTAACAAGTTAGCAGAAAGATTAGTTGCTAATTATCCTGATGCAGCTGAAAAATTATTTGAAGCATTAGGTGTTTATCTCCAAGACGTTGAATATGGAGTTTGGAGTGAGTTTGCTGAAGAAGGTTTAATGAAAGAAGAGGATGCTGCATAATGTTAAGTATGTATGCATCGTATCGAGCAATATTAGCTCGTCATGATTGGTATTATGAGTATTCTGATGATCATAATGTTTATACAAGAGGCGAAACTGAAAGATCAGATTTAAGAAGAATACAAGAAAAGATTGATGAAGACTTTTCTATTTGGAATGAATATGCACCTAAAGAGTTTAAAAGGAATAAACAGTGACCCTGTTTAACGAGTTACAAGAAGCAGCTCCACTGCTCATTCAGCTCCTCTTCATTGTAGCAGCTGGAGCTCTTCTTGTAGGTCTTTTTATTGGATTAATTAATGTAATAGTAAAAAATTCTATTATTATTGCTTTAGGAATTATAGCTTTAATAGCTTGGCAAAATGGAGTGTTTGGATGATAAGAGCTTATGAATATGAATTAACAGAAAGAAGAATTGATAATTGTTTTACAGCAGCTGAAAATACTGTAGATGAACATATGAAAAATATGTGGCGTCAGAAAGCTATGTATTTAATTAGACAATTAGGAAATATTAATAGAGAAATGTATGAGAGAAGTAATCGAGGAATATAAAAGATTAAAAAAGTATTATGGATGGTTTTGGACTATTAGATGGGCATTTTATAATGTTCGTCACTATACCAATCGAATTGGACCTAAAGGTGATTATAGACGTCCACCATTAACTACTTGGCAATTAATAACTGGAAGAAGAGGAAAAAATGAATAAGTTTGTATATAATTCTTGGAATAGTGTTATGGATGCTAATATTAATCCATTGAGACATATTCCAGATATAAATGTAAGACATATGGTTTTACAAGTTCTTGCATGGATGTGGTGCATAGCATTTAGTATGTACTTTGGAAGTATGTGGGTTTTTGGTATAACTGCAATAGCTCACATATTTATTTTAGCTGCAATTGTTCTAACTGTTGCAACATTTGAAACTGCAAAAAGGAAACCAGATTTCTTTCTTAGATTAGAACATAAAACTAATGGATACCATACACCAAGTAGAACAAGGCATATGTATCATAATGGAAAAAGAATAGAATTAGATAAAAATGATCCAGGAGGAGAACACGAATGAGTTATAGTAATGAAGATCTAAAAGATATATCTGATTATAATTTTAATGTGTTATATAAAGAGATTACAAAATTACAAGATATGATAACTGTACTTGACACAAAAGTTAATAATGTAGAAAAGAAGTTAGCTAAACTTGATGATCATATTGATTTTATTAATAACACTTATAATGGATTAAAAGATCCTATATCAATGGCAACAAACTTTTTTAAAGGAAGATAATTTATGTTTGAATGGCACAGAATCCATAAACACGAAGATAACATTGAAAATGATGTTACAGATCGTGTATTCGAATATGTATGCGAATATTATGAGGTTGAAGACATTTTAGATTTGACAGAAGAACAAATATCTGAATTAGAAGATTTTAGAGATAAGTTAAATGAATTTTCTGTTATGCAAATAGGATTTAGTAATTTAATAATGCAATGGGAGGATAATCAAATAGAACCAACAAACGATAACTAATTCACACAACAATAACATAAAATAAGGAGAATGTTATGAAATCAAATTGGATTAGTGTTGAGGAAAGATTACCTCAAGTAGGAGAAAAATGTTGGTACTATTTTGATGTAGTAGGTATGCATAGAGGTTGGTTTGAAGGTCTATACGTAGATGAAGAAGGTAAAGAATGGCCTGGTATGCATGTATTTGCTTGTGAGTATGGATTTTTAACTGGAGATGTTACTCATTGGCATCCCGATCAAATAGAAAGACCTGATAAATAATACTATGAAAAAAATAAACTCAGGAGATATTCTAGTCGTATTACCATTTGCTTGGATAATTTCGCAATCAATGTTGCGACTAGATTTCTTCTGGTTTTTTGTTGCACTAACATTTTTTAATATATATGCAAATAATAGGAGGACATGGAATGTCTGATATATTTGATTTTGGATTTACTGCTGTTGATGAAACAGAATTAAAGGCAGTACAAGAAGCTGAGTCTAAAGTACAAACAGTATCTGGAACAGCAACTGCAACCCAAAGCAAGTTAGATAAATTGTATAACGCAATTGTACCACTTTTAAATAATTTAAAAAAGAATCCAGAAAAGGAATATATTTTGTGGCCTGATCGCTTAAAAAAAGTAGAACAGTTTGAAGATCATTTACAAAAAATTTACTCTGAATAAAAAAAGTTGTTGACTTTTCTTTAAAATGCGATGATAATAATTATATAATGAAAAGAGGAGTTGTGATGCCACAAATGAATATAACAAAAAATATGACTCAGAAGCAGCGCTTAGCTGTCTTGAAAAGACATATGAAAAAATTTAGCAAAAAGATTAGTCGTAATCAACGTGTACGTAAGACTGAAACTTCATTTATGGACAAGTATGATAATGGAAACATAAATGCTTGGACTGATGGAGAGCAATATCTTAGTAAACATTATGGTGATCGATTAGCTGATCAAAAGTCTTATGAATCACAGGAAGGTTGGAACTAATGGTTAATGAAGAGATTAGAAATAGAATTCGTTTATCTGTAGCAGCTTTTGCATATGAGTTTATGAATGACTCTATTATGAGTGATGAAGAATATGATGAGCTATCTAAAAAAATTAATAAGAATAAAGATACAGGTAATCAATATTTAGATAATTGGTTTAGATTAAACTTTGTACCAGATAGTGGTATGTGGATTAGAACTCATCCACAATTGAGTAGATTAAATTATTTGTATAAGAAGTTTTATAAAAAATGAGTATGCATATGGTACGTGGACTTTCTACTAATAATACTAGACGTAGAAAACAAAAGAGAAAACCTGGTGATGTACAATTACAAGCTGCTCATGATCAATGGTTAAGAAAAAGAGGGGTACACCCTGATCAATTAAAAACAAAGGAGAAAAGAAGTGGCAACAGTGTTCCGGACTATTCAACGACACGTTCAACGATCCCGACGTCAGACACAATCGTTCCAATACAAGAAAGAAGAAATGACAAAGTCTACACAGGAGACTACATCATTGGAATTGCCACACTCCACAAATCAAACCTTGTCCCGGTCGGCCGAGGAGATAACCCAGAAGTATACGCAAAAATGAGAAGATAAGGAGATATTATGATAACTCGTAGCGAAATGATTGAATCATTACAGATGAGTAATTGTCGTGTAGTGTTCACAAAAGTAAATGGTGAGATTAGAGATATGTTATGTACATTACAGGAACGATATCTTCCTGAGTTAAAATCAAAGCCTGAGGATAAAAAGAGACAACCTAATGAATCTATTATTCGAGCGTTTGATCTTAATAAGAAAGAGTTTAGATCTTTTCGAGTAGATAATGTAACTTCATTTGAACTTGTTAGTGCTATTTAATTAATATAATGAGAGGAGCATATTATGAATAGAAGAAAACTTACACCTGAAGAAATGGCTGCTAAGGTAGCAAAGATGAAAGCTACTAAAGCAGCTAAAAAAGCAGCTGCATTAAAACAAGTTGGATATATTCCAGCTGCTAAAAAGATTCGTAAGAAACGAATCATGACAGAAGAGCAGAAACAAGCTGCTCGTGAACGTCTTGAAAAAGCTCGTGCTGCTAAAATAAAAACAGGCAACACTCCATATGGGGTACATCCATCTGTTATGGAAAAGTCTGAAGATCATATACTTTCATATAAAAAAGTAAAAGAGTGGATAGCTCATAATAAAGATCTTGCATCTGAAGAAAAACAATTAGTTAAATCTGATGTTAAAGGAGCTAGAAGCAGACTTGGAATAATAGAAGGGTATGTTAGAGACATGCAACACTATTTAAAGACTGGTGATTGGATTAGTGATTACTATGGGAAAGAACAAGGCATGAAAGTTAAATGGCGAGTACTTGCTATGGCTTATCATCATGAAGGTCCTTTCAAAGGAATGATAAAAAGAGATGTAGGATACATCTATCCTGATGTCGGAGAATGGACTCAAGAAATGCATGATGACTATTATGGAGTGCAACAAGTTATATCTAAATCTAAACGTAAGAGGAAGAAGTGATTGAAGAACAATTTCTAACTAAAACCAAATTTGCAAAATTAATTGAAGCTACAGTATTAGAAACTAAAATGACTTATATGGATACTGTACTTCATTTATGTGAAAAGAATAACATCGAACCAGAAGATGTAAAAAAATTTATCTCTCCAGTCATTAGAGATAAGATAGAAGCAGAAGCTATGGAATTAAATTTTTTACCTAAAACAAATTCTTTAGACTCAGCTTTCTTTGAGTAAATGACTAAATATGTTTACATACATAAAAAAATATTGTATAATATATTTCAGCTAATAATTCAGTTAATACAAGGAAACAAATATGACATTTCAAAACTTAAAACGCAATCGCGATCAAATCTCAAAATTAGTTCAAGCAGCCGAATCAGCAGGTGGTACTGTTGAGAAGAAAAATTATGATGATGATAGAATCTGGAAACCAACTGTAGATAAAGCAGGCAATGGTTATGCCGTTCTAAGATTCTTACCACCAGCAGAAGGTCAAGAACTTCCATGGGCTAGATATTGGGATCATGCTTTCAAAGGTCCAACCGGTTTATGGTATATTGAGAATTCACTTACATCTATTGGTCAGACAGATCCAGTAGGTGAACTTAATTCTAGACTTTGGAACACAGGTAACGAATCTGATAAAGAAAAAGCAAGAGCACAAAAGAGAAGATTACATTATGTAACTAATGTTCTTGTAGTTCAGGATCCATCTAATCCACAAAATGAAGGTAAAGTATATCTTTATAAGTTTGGTAAAAAAATCTTTGATAAGATTATGGATGTAATGCAACCTCAGTTTGCAGATGAAGCTGCTGTTAATCCTTTTGACTTTTGGGATGGAGCAGATTTTAAATTAAAGATTCGTAATGTAGAAGGATATAGAAATTATGATAAATCCGAATTTTCTTCTAAGTCGTCTCTTTATGATGGTGATGATTCTCGTTTGGAGTCTTTATATAATCAACTATACGATCTAAACGAATTTGTAGATCCTCAGAATTATAAGACTTATGATGAACTTAAAACTAAGTTGATGAGAGTTCTTGGTGAAGAAACTTCACTAGGAGCTGCTACTAAGAAAGAAGAAGCTATGATTAATGAACCAGCTCCTCAAGTAGAACCAGCAACTGCTGAACAAGTGAATAGTGAAGAAGACGATACTATGTCTTATTTTGCTAAATTAGCTAACGAAGAATAAAATAAATAGGAGACCTTTATGGTCTCCTTTACCTTATCTGCCACCTCTTCCTCTTTTAAACGAATCTTGTGTAGGTGAATTTACTCCTCCACTTGAATAATTACTAACAACATTAGTAGAGTTATCAACAGTATTTCCAACAACAGCACTTGATAATCCACTAAATCCTCCACCACCTCCAAACGCATCTTGATCTGCTATATCTTCAGCACTCATATTAGTATTTGATTGAAGAATCTTTTGTCCTGTTCCTGGATCAATACCTGCAAACTTATATAAGGCATCTGGAATTGGATTTAAGTTAACTTGTCCACCTCCAAAAGTTTTACCAAAAGCTGTAACTGATGGAGTATTTACTTTAAACATTTCAGGATCAGGTAAAGCAGCTGCTAAAATAGTTTTTAAAAAGTCAAGAGGTATACCTTTTAGTATATCAACAACAGGTTGAAACACTGCACTAGGATTAGTAAATATATTAGTAAAGAAAAATTTAATTGCATCATAGATAGGATCAACAAGATCAGTTAATTTATATTTTTGTAAATTAGCTGCTATGTTACTAAATCCTAACTTATTTGCAATCCAAGCTGGGAAGTCAATAAAGATTAAATCAATAGCCATTGTAAATCCTTTTATCACTCCTTTAATACCACCTTCAACACCTGCACCTAATTTTGCTAGTATTCCTTCTTTATCAGTACCTGTAAACCCTTCATAAAATCCAGTAACAAAATCTATGGCAGATAACAAAATTTGTACAAAGGGTCTCAATGCTGTTTGGATTACAAATTTTATAGGTCTTAAAACAGGTTCTAAAAAATCAAATATTTTAGTAAAGAATCCTAAAATACCACCTGTACCATCTGCACCTTGAAATACATTTTTAAGAGCTGTAAAATTTATTGTTGGAATAAATTTTCCTATTGCAGATAATTTTTCTGGAATAGCACTAAGAAACATTGTTACAGGTCTTAGAATCTCTGAGACACGAGTAGTTACTTTACCAATATCTTCTGGTATAGTAGTTAGTATACCTACTCTTGCAGCTTTTAAGAAATCAGTAATTGTATCAACAATATTAGTTACTATTTGAGGTCTAAATTCAGTTAGCTTTTGACTAAATGATTTTTTTAATTCGTCACTAAAGATCATAAATCGTAATCTTAAATCATCTACAAATTCTGTAAATGCTGCTCGAGCTTCAGGTGAAAATACAATAATACCTCTAAGATTTTTACCCAATTCTGTAAGTCCAGTTATTGCACCTCTTAATCCTCTAATTACACTACTTCCTGCATTAGATATTCCTTTTGCTATACGAGCTAATCCAGCTCCAACTTGAGCTAATACTTTTACTATAAATGCTCCTCGAAGAACATCATCTAATCCTGTTAATGATGCAGCTAATGCAACAATTCCAGCTGTTAGTCCTGATAATACTGGTAATACTCCACCTATTATACCTACTCTGGTTCCATCTTTACCTTTTGTTGTAGCAGATGTTCGAGCAGCTGCTTTTGTGTTTCTGCTTTCTCTTTTATCTTCTAACTTGTCTCCAAATTGTTCTTTTAATGTTGTAAAAAAATTATCAAACTTAACATTTAACTGTACTAATTGATTTCGAGTCTCAGTATGACCTAATCTGTTCTGTTGATTATTCTCAGATAATTTTTTGGTGACATCAGATAAAGTATCAGGCATTGTACATCCTCTTTTGCTCTTCTTGTTTTTGTTTTTGTTCTTTTAACTGTTCGACTAACATATTTAAATATATTTCTCTTTCCCAAGGTATCATTCGGTCTATCTCTGTCAATGAATAATGATAATTATTTATTAATTGAAAGTTCGTTTGAAAGTGATTAACTAAACTGTCATGAGATAGACCTATGAGAAAAAACTTTGCATACCCTCCACTGTTATTGTATTTTGAGTTGCACAATTTGTACAACAAAATGATATATCATGTTTTAGTCTTGGCATTTGTTCAACATAATTTCTTAAATTTGCAAATTGATCTTGAGTCATTGACTCTACAAAATTATCTAATTCTTCTTTTTTATGATCTTTAGCTAAAAATCTTTCTTCATTTGTTTGAATTGCAACAATTGAAGATCTAATTAGATTGAATGCTTGATCAACTTCTGACTTTGCATCTACTACATTATTAGATAATACATTTTCAAAACTAGGCCAAGATAATTCTACATGAATATCTTTTGTTATTTTAACTAAATTATCTAACTTGGGAACATTAATTTTTATATCATTAATATTAACAGTTACTTCATTTTCAGTTTTACATTCTTTGCATTCAAGTTTTAATTTAGAAGTTTCTCCAACGCTTTTTGATCTTATTTGTAAAAAAGAATATTCTACATCAAATGTAGTTAATTTAGATACATCTAATTCTTCTTCTACACAAGCATCAATAGTATTGACAATTGTTTTTAAAATGTGTTTTTGATCATTAGTTTCCATAGCCATTAACATAACCTTTTCTTCTTTTACTAGAAAAGGTCTGAAATGAACTTGTTTGTTCATTGACGGTATAGTCAATTCAAATTGTGGATTTTCATTTATTCTGGGTAAAGCCATTATAATACCTTTATGTTATAGATAAGTTAAAATTTATAAATTTTTGAGAAGCCTGTATTCTCTTCCAATTTGTATATGATAGTTGTACAGATACTTCAATTAATCCATCTAATTCATTAGAAAAATCAACTGCTTGTATAGTAGTAGGAAATGCATCAATCAATTCTATACTGTATGCAGTGCCTGTACCTAAATCAATACTTGCTCTTATTGGACCTACTGAAGTTCCAATACCTACTATAGGTTTTATCATTTGATGAATCTTAACAGGTCTTTGATATTCAACTTTATATGGTACCTGTAAATTCTCTTCATCTATAGTTTTACTCCTCCATGTATCAAAGTATTCTCGTGCACCATAATCATTGAGTAAATAAAAAGATAAATTAACATCATCAACAGCATATCCATATGATATTTTTTCAAACTCCATATTTATTCTGCGGTCATGAGTTAATATTTGTTTTCCAGGTAAACTTACTCGAGAGCATAGTATGTTAAGTTCACTTGGACTTATTCCTCCTAATGAAGGTAATTCAATAAGAAACTGATTAGGTTTAGCTAAACCACGTTTAAAGTTAACTATAGATTTTAATTGATCAATTGATGTCATTACATCTTTCCTCTTGATTCTCTATATACTCTAGTTGGACCAGCTTTTCTCCAATCAGCTGTAGGAAGAAAAGTTGCAATCTCCCATTCTGGTTTTTCTACAAGTGCAAACCTACTTCTTACATGTTTATTTAAATATCTATGTATAGTAGGTCTAATATATTTCATTGGAACACCACCTTGTTTTCCTTCACTTAATAAAGCGTCTAATGCTTTAGCTCTCAAAACAGGAGGAAGATAATGTAAATTCATCCCATAAAATCCATCTTTAGCTGGACCTGTAATTACAACCAAAGGAAACGCATCATAATATGGTAATGTGTCTTTGTATTTAGGATCATAAAAATACATATACATGTTACCATAAGGAGTTGTTTTAACTCTGTTACGAAAAGATATTTCATCTTGTTGCATAACATCTCGTCGATTCATTGTTCGACCACGAAACAACTCTCTTGCTTTTTTTCGAAACCATTCAATAGATTGTTTAGTTCGTGGAGTTATACCAGCTCGAAATGCTTCTATTTCTAATGTTCTGAATAAGTTGCTCATAGATCTATTTATATCTATTTTCTACGTTTTTTTCTAAAAGGTTTGAGACGTTTTAATGGTTTTAGTTTGCCAGGAACTGGTTTAGGTAATAACTTCATTTCTTGTAAAGTCTTTTCTGTCCATATTTGAAATTGCCAACCTCTATCTTTACAATAGCTATTAGCAGCTTCCCATTTATTCATATTTTTTATGTAAGTTAAACTTTCATTAATATATTGTTTTGTTCTCTTAGGACTAGTGGGAACAGCTGTTTCTTTTTCTGGTTTTATTTCTACAAGTAATACTTTATCTTCCATGACTATTTTTATATCTGGAAAATATCTATGATATTTTTTATCAACCTCATAATAGTATGGTACAATTATTTCTTCAGAACTCCATGATTTAACTTTAGGATTTTGATCACACCAATTGAATACATACTTTTCCCACAGTGATCTATATACTATATTAGTATGATCACCTACATACTTGTTTATATTCTTTGGTTTATATCGTCCTGAATATGCCATAATTTTGTTATAAATAGGTTTAGTCAATATTATTTATCAAAGGATTACTCATGCCAGGACCATACAAATATCCATTAACAGACGAAAGTAGATTTGGAAGAGCTCGTATTGAATTTTCAGCAATGGAAGTTATCCCCCCAGAATTTGTTGCTCCTGGAGCTGTAGATAAATTAACTGGTGGTGTAGAAAATGTTTTTAAAGTTTTATTTAGTGATAATAAAACTGGAACTAAGCTATCAGAAAAAAATGCAGAACAAATTGCAAAAAATAACAGAACAGGATATAGAGGATTAAATGTTACAGCTATAGATGGTGAGAAAGTATCTTTACATATTCAAAATCCGTTTATTGTGGATGATGCTCTTAATTATGGTAATGCTAATTTAGGTGTAAGTGGTGCATCTACATTAGCTGGATTACAAGGAGGAGCAGGTGCAGTAGGTTCAGCAGCTCAAGGAATATTAGATGCTGGTAAGGGAATACTAGGTTTATTTGAAGCTGGAGAAGGAAATACAGCTGTTAACTTAGCTATTGTAAGAGCTGCACAAAGTGTTGCTGGAACTTTTTTGGGACAAGGTATTAGAAGTGCAGTAGGATTAGCAGCTGGAGTAACTGTTAATCCTAATTTGAGAACAACATTTGAAGGTGTGGGAATTAGACAATTTTCATTTCAGTTTAAATTTATACCTAAGTCTCCAGAAGAGGCTCAAGAAGTAAAAAAAATTATAAGGTTTTTTAGATTTCATGCATATCCAGAAGAAATTTTATTAGGAGATGTAATTCCAGTAGGATACAAATATCCTAATATGTTTAAAATTAAATTAAAATATGCAGATGAAGGTAATAAAACATTTGTTAATATAGGTACACCTATAAAAATGTCATATTTAAGAACCGTTCAAGCGGTATATAATCCTACTCAACAACAATTTCATGAAGATGGTATGCCTACTGAAATTGATATGACATTAGCATTTAGTGAATACAAAACTCTTAGTAGGAAAGATGTATTTTTTGAAGATGAAGAAAGTTTTTATGACATTAATCCTAAACAAAGTAGAGCAAACAATAAAATATTTTATAGTAATCCTAATTTTGCAAAACAATCTGAAAGAACAAGTTTTGGAGGAGGAGGTAGATAATGTCTAAATTTTTTTCGTTTTTCCCATCAATAGATTATAATTTTGGAGATGAATCCAATAGTAATCTTATTCAAAATATAACATTATATGCAGATGCAATAGATCAAATAAAAGATGAAAAATCAGCTTATGAAGATTATACTATTATAGAAAACATGAGACCAGATATAGTATCATTTAATTTATATGGAAGTCCTAATTTTCATTGGACTTTTTATTTTTTAAATAACAAAATACGAGAACAAGGATGGCCTATTTCAAATGCA
>Ga0160423_10003481_pt1 | contig 13068 bp, 7 predicted proteins | sample CRUFie14St8metaG_FD_108191 | JGI IMG/M metagenome (GOLD analysis project Ga0160423, IMG submission 108191) | Marine microbial communities from the Costa Rica Dome - CRUD Field 142mm St8 metaG | ecosystem: Environmental > Aquatic > Marine > Oceanic > Photic zone | place: Costa Rica: the Eastern...
CTTGATGGCACAATTGTAGTCGGCTCCTGCAGAAAGAGTTGCTATAGGAGTATAATGGATGTTAGAGGCTCCACTCCAAAACTTGTATGGATATTGATATTGATTATTGTTGTATCCATTTTGATACTGACCACTGTAGCCCCAACATAGTAGTTCATCTTCCGAATCAATTCCACATGAATGAGCTCTTCCTAAAGATACTTGATGAATTTCCATATTGCTTCCGTAATTCTTTTGATAATCAGTTGGAATATATTTATTTGAAGTACTCCCATATCCAACCTGTCCATGATTGCTGTAGCCCCAACATTTCATTCCACCGTCAGATTCTGTAATACATACATGGTGCTGACCCGCTTCAATGGAATTTACTTGTGGATTTGATAGAATTTCATTTGCAGAAGAGTTCAGAAGCAGATCGGTAACTACTCGCCCCTCCTGCTTGATTATTTCAGTCGATGAATAATTAATTTTCACGGTTTGGTTACCGAAAGAATCGATAACGAAAATGTTGAAACTACCTGATTGTAAATTTGAACCATCATATTCCAATGTCAGATTAGATGCATCAAAAGAGAGTCCAGAAGGTAGTTGAGGACTTGCATAAACCTCAGCATTCCATCCTAAGTAATCCAATTTTAGTGTTTCAGGATATCCCTGTATGAAGGTCAAATCCTGGCTCAAAACGCTAGATTTTGGCTCAAAATCTCTTACAAATGTATAAGGATAATATCTATCATTTGCAGTACCGTCCCCCATACCATAGATGTTGCCAGCGTTTCTTCCCCAGCATGAAACTCCATAATTGTCATAAAGGGCACAAGCATTCATGTAACCCATATCCATCATTACAATTTTAGCATCTGGGTAGAACTGATGATCTCTGACGTAAGCAGGATTGTTCATCTGTGTGTTATTTCCTATTCCAAGGTGTCCATAATTGTTCAATCCCCAACAAAGCGCAGAGCCGTTTTTCAGCCAAGCACAGGATGATGCATAATCCAAACTAATACCTACTACTTGGTAAGAAGAATCTAGAATTTGAGTTGGGGTACTTACATATCCTGTAAATCCATTTCCGATTTGACCATTTCCGTTATCTCCCCAGCAATACACGCTTAGGTCATTCATTATCGCACATATGTGCCCATAACCTGAATCAATAGATATGGCTGTTTTACCTTGTGGCAAACTAGGCCATCTCATTTGATTAAGCGTTTCAGAGTTTGAGCCATCACCCATTTCACCTTGAGATGCGCGACCATAACACGCGATTGACCCATTATCAATTAGAGCACAAGTGTGATGCTGGGCGGTTGAAATCATAATTGGTTTCATTTGACCAAATCCTTCCATCATTACAGGGGTGTAGCTGTAACCTAGTCCAGAAAATCCGGATTGGCCGTAGTTATTGCGGCCCCAACAATATATCTCGAAATTAGAATTCAGTGCACAGGATCTTTCGTTGCTAACACTGATTTGAATTACATTGGATTCTAAATTCTTAACTTTAACAGGAGAATTTCTCGCAGTGCTGGTACTATCTCCTACTTGCCCATAATTATTGTAACCCCAACACCATGCTTGAGAATTAGTATCTATCGAACATACATGGTATCCTCCACCATCGATGTAAACACTGTCTTTCATATCTGCATTGTAGACCTGATTTGGTGTGGTGCGAACGCTAGATGATCGGTCACCGTTCATCCCTTGGTTTCCATTACCCCAGCAATAAGGAGTGTTCTCCCCAGTAACTAAACATCCTTGATATATCGCAGATTGAAGGCTAATTACATTTCCTGAATTTGAATTCTCTGATTGCCTCTTGAAACCAGCCTCAGCGATATATGAATCCAATTTTCCAGTTGTTTTGTGGGATGAGGAGGGTTCTAGATTTATGCTAATACTATGGTTCATATTTCCAGATGTTGCATAAAATATGATTTGTGTATTACCTATTGTAGATTCTCCATCATAGGTTAATGTAGCATTTTCTGAAAGTATAATTCCTTGCGGCAGGGGTGATGATGAGATGTTAAATTGACCCCATCCCGATGGTATAACCTGTTTTGAAAATTCATAACCTTCACTGAAATAAATGGTGTTTATCTGGTTATTTGTGTTAACCTTAGCGTTGACGTAATTTTGCCTATTTGTGTTTGTAGCGTCTCCAAGCTGCCCTTTGTCGTTAGAACCTATACAATAAACGGTTGATTGATTCGAAACAATGCATGTGTGGGAATCTCCTGATGCTACAAGTACTGCCCCTATCCCGGGTGGGAGTTGTGATTTAACTGGCACTTTCTTGAAAGTGGTAGTCCCATCTGCTAATTGGCTATCTGCATTAAGTCCCCAACAATACATTTCGCCATTTTCAATGACTGCACATGTGTGTGAATTTCCAGCATCAATTTGCACGGTTTTCTTACCAACCGGGATTTGTGAGACAATCGGAGTACTATTGTCAAATAGGGTATCGTCTCCTAATTGACCTACATTGTTTCTTCCCCAACACCTTACATCTTGATTAATTAAAATAGCACAGGTGTGAGATTCACCGCTACTTAGTGCGATTATCGATTGCTGGATGTTTACTTTAACTGGAACTAGAGAATCAGTATTTGTGCCATCACCCAATTGACCGAAATTATTTGCGCCCCAACAATAAGCGGAAAAGTTACTCATCAAAGAACATGTAAATCCTCTGCCAACAGACATTGAAATTGGATAACTTCCAGCGGGGAGAGATACTTTCTGTGGGCTAGTTTGGTAATCATTTGTGTAACCTCTTCCGAGTTGCCCTTTGATATTACTCCCCCAACAATGTATTTCTCCGATCTTAAAGAGATAACAAGTGTGATTTGCTTGTGTTGCAATCATTTTGATTTCCTTATCTTCTGGATTATACATCAGATTAGGATTGGTTACAGCATTTGAATTTTGACCGTAAATTCCTTCATACTTGCCCAGACAATACATTTCATTTTGGTTACTCAAATAGCAGGTGTGTTCTGCCCCTGTGGCTACGTATTTTGAATTCTTGATCAGATCAGATGACATCTGAGTTGGTTGATTTTTGTCATCAGTATTGCCAGTGCCCATTCGGGAGTCTCCCCCTTCTCCCCAGCAGTATGTTTCTCTGTTATCTTGTGTGATACAAGTGTGGTCTTCAACACTAGATATTTGATTAATTGTAGAATATGAGTTTCCAGTATTCATTACAATTCCGCCTATGTGAGAAGAAATCCTTTCTGGATATTGGTAATTCTCAGACAACTCGATTGAGATTTGTAGGTCAAATCTGTCTTGTCCAGCTGAAAATGTCAAAACATGATATGTAGTGCCCACATTTCCAATCCCCAAAAATGATATTTCCCCAGTTCTATTATCCAACGAAAAACCGACTGGCAAGGCAGGGCTCGAAGATACTGTGAAATTCATTCCGTCTACATACGGAGTCACCCTATTTTCGACACCAACATCGAATCGTAATTCTGAGGTCTTTGTTCCGGGGTTTATTGTATTGTAATAAGGTGTGACTCTATTTGAATTTGAGTTATCACCTAATTGTCCGTTGTTGTTGTGCCCCCAGCAGCCCATTTTACCAGAATCGAAAATTGCGCAAGAAGAATATCCTCCCAGATGTATACTTGTTGCATCGTAATATTGATTGGAGTTTGCATTTAAGTTTACATTTTTGTGGGCACCGCTTACATCGCCTGTACCACCCCAGCCTAATTGGCCTTGGGCATAATATCCCCAGCAAGTAATACTCTGGGAAGTAAGTAATACACAGGTATGCTCTCTACCAACGTCGAAATCTAGTATGTCACCAATAACATCTGCTTTCATTGGTACAAATGTATCACTTAACGCACTCCATGTCGATTGTGTGCCCAACTGGCCGTATGTGTTGTATCCCCAACAATATAATTCTCCACTTTGTGAAAGTGCACATGAATGAGAGAAACCTACTTTTATCATTTTTATCTTATCAGAAAAAGGTAATAGTACCTGAGTGGGAGTGTAAGAGTTATCAGTAAAACCGTTACCAAAGTTGCCATTATTTCGACCCCAGCAGTAAACAGAACCTTCGTTGGTTAGAACACATGTAGTCCGGTAATTAATCTCTATCTGTACGGCATACAAGTCATCAGGGAGATTAACAATTGTAGGGGTTGTAACGTAACTAACCTGATTACCAATTCCTAATTGGCCGTAGGCATTGTCTCCCCAACAGTAAACCTTAGACAGATTGGTCAAAATGCATTGGTGCATTTCTCCAATATGAATTTTCTCGGCAGTGATATTTTCCAAACCTCTTACTTTCATTGGTTTAGGTTGATAACTTTCTGGAAAACCAGTTCCAAAAACATAGCCTCTATTATTTCCCCAACACCATATGTCAGCATTTTCATCAATTGCGCAACTAGAATGCTGATCAACTTCAACATCAGTTATTCGAATATCATCTGGTAACATCACACGTTGGTGATTATTTTGCTTATGTGGACTAGGAGTTATTTCTCCTAACCCTAATTGTCCATAGGAATCATAACCCGCACATTCGAGACTTCCGTCATCAAATACAACACAACTGTGATAGTAACCGATGCTTAGGTCTACAGGCCTACGTGTGTTGAAAAAACTGGCATCATCGATGAAAGTTTCGGTATAGAAATCGTGGTTGTGTTCTGCGCTTTGTTTCTCGAGTTCAATATCCTCTATCTCTTCTTGAAATTCATCTTCTGAACCATTATTTTGGACAAATGAAGTCATTGGTAAAGTAATCATCAAGAACGATAGAAGAGCGACAACTAACACCCTATTGTCTTTCAACATGCTTTTGTGACTAACAGGTGTTTCTTAATGATTACCTCAAATTATATTGTGAAAATAGAATCGGTTTTTCCGGCTTTTTTGTCGCTGTATCCTTTGTATAGGATAAACAATAACATGACGCCATAAATCACCAATCCCAGCAGCATATCCCATCCTATCTTGAATACTAATCTCGGTAGGTTTGGTGAAACAGATAAATGGATTGCTAATGCTGCAACTCTAGCAACTAATATCAAGAATGCGAGGTTGATTGGCCAGCCAATCTTTTGGAAATGATGCCACCATAAACATCCAATCAAAATTACTGGACCAGCACCTAGTAAGAATACCCAGAAATTGGAAGGTGATGTTCTGTCACCGATATATCCTCCTTTCAAGAATAGATTACCAGGGTCGATATCTCTTGGGTGCGTAATTCCATCAGTCTGGCCTAATGCAGCCCACCAAGTGAACCATATTCCCAATGGAAGTAAACCGATCAATATCATCCTGCTGAATTCTCGGACATCGGTCTCTTTTTCTTGGAATAAGTGAGACCATTCATTCTTTACAAATGATTCAACAGTAGCGAAAAGAATCATGGTAATTCCACCTGCCCATGCTCCCCAACTCATTGTCAATAGGAATAATGCAGTGTAGTAGAATAGCATAGTCGAATATTCATTTTGCTTGAACCTCAAGGCACCTGCCGTCAAGAATCCTGTAATTACAAATGTTAGCAAAACCCAATCTACTGTGTTAGAATCTTGAGCTATCATGTAAGGGATTACTGAAAATGATAGCGAAATTGCCAGCGCTTTCTGTGGTGAAAAACCGTTACCAACCGTTGAGTATAGGTACGTGCAAGAGACAATTATAATCGTAGAAAATATAATTTCGAATGTTTCATATGTTTGTGAAAAGAATATCATAAACCTTGGTACAGACACACCATATAGTCTGTAATCAGAGAATACGACCGCTATGAATAATATTATCATAAACGGCACATATAATTCCATTTTTGTTGATTTTAAATTTTCATTAGTTCTGTTTTTAATTGGATTATTTAGTGCGAAATATACTAACATTACAAGTCCAATTATTGTAAATCTCGTTTCTGGAAATACGATTATGAAAATCAACAATAATACCAAAAGATGAATCGAAGTATTACTTTCTATAGATTCTCTTTTTGGTGATATTTCTTTGAAAACTTTCCATGCTAGGTAACAAATCGGTAAGATTCCTAAATTGTAGTATGGGAAAGCGAAGGTAGACCTATTGTAGGATAAAAATAATGAGAATGATAAGAGGCATAATATTCCTGCTGAGATCTTCTTTGAATCACTAACACTATTCCCTTCCCTTGTCATCAATTTGAAGGAAAATACTGAAATTATGAATATAGACAAGAATGTGATTGTCAGGTCAATATTTCTAATTCCTATTTCGTCCTCTGGTAATTTTTCCCATTCGATGTCTGCCTCTGTTAATCCTTCTACATATGGTAGGCCATTTTCTTCATACCAATCATTTCTCTCAACAGCAGCATTCCAATTCCATTGTTCATAAATGTCCTTATCGCTTTGAGATAAACTAAATGCATCTAAAGGTATTTTCCCATGAATTGCATGTGGTAATGGTAATCCAAACAAGAAGGATGGGAGCGTAGCCAAATCACGTTGTGTGACACCTGTTACTTTGACACCCTCTGCAACATTTGGACCCCACATCCATGCTGCAGTTTCCCTGATAATCTCATCTGGTGAACCATGTTGTCCAGTATCACTTAGTCCGTGGTCTGAGGTGACTATTACAGTCCAATCGCTAGGAACTAACTTGAAAGCGTCGTCCAAATGATCGTCAAGCCAAGTCAATTTTTCCCTATAATCATCGGATTTGGCCATATATCTGTGACCGACGCTATCGAGGCCTGATAAGTGAGCAATAATAGCATCCGGGGATTCTTCTGAACCTTCAGGTAAGGTTCCATTTAACCACGACCCGAGTGTAACAAATGCTTCCTCGTCTCCTTTATAGTAATCAGCATGTCCGTATCTGTGTTTTGAAAATGGAATTAATTCTCTGTCAGGGTACAGACTTTCCCAAACATAATCTCCGAGAATTGCTAAATTGTTATCTGGGATTGAGTCGCCATCTCCATCATGTGTTGAAAGTAAACCCCAGCCATCTACACTTCCAGGATGGCTTGGTCTGAAATTATCGAGTGCCTCGTTTGGGCGAGCAGGCACCCCAGTTGCAATTTCTTTGACACAAGTGGCCGTCATCGTAATTGGATTTGTTGTGATTTCAAGATACGCTCCTTCATCCATGCGTGCGTTTAGTTTTGGCATTAAATCAGGATCAGACATCATGTCTCTTCGGCCACCATCTAGAACAACGAATAGCAATCCTCCAGTGAGTTTCTCATCAGGGAACGGGTTTTCTTCGACTCCATTTTGTGGCACTTCAGCCTCAGAAATGATGTAATTTCCAGTCACGAAGAAAGATGGAAGAGAAATTATGAAAACGCCAATAACGGCCAAAATAATCTGATTTTTATTAATCAATCTCTATAACCGTCTACCTGTCAGAGATATGTGATTTAGTATTTTGTAACAATAAGCGATATAGAGCCAATTTCAGATAACTAAGTTGATAGGCCAAATTAATAATTTATTCTGGAAAATTTTGGAATTTTCAATCGAAATAAGTTGAATCGAAATAAATACGTAAATCAATCTAGCAATAGTCTGATTTCTTCGACTGAACGAAGTTCTGCAAGATATATTTGTTCTACAGCATCGTATAGTTCTCTATCTGCAATTTCTTCCAGTAGAGGTAATAGTTCACCATATACCTGAGATGCTTTCTCTTCTGTCTCAAGAGCTCCTTGAAGCATATCTCTTGTGTTAGTTGTATGATTGATTGGCATTTGGTCACGTTCAGTAACACATTCGCCTCCATGTTTAACTATAGCATTTCTAATTGTTGCAGCATGCATCATTGACTCGTTTGCTTCTTGTTGAAACATCGGCTCAAGTTGAATTCGGTTTAGACCTTTAACGTAAGCAGCATAATGTGCATATAGGTTGATTGCTCGAAGTTCTAGGCCAAGGGCTTGGTTTAGTTTTTCTATCAGTTTAGACATGTTATCACCATTTAGGGCAAACGAAAAAAAATCTGCTTGCTTTCTTCTGTGTTGAACCTAAAAGTCATAGTTCTAAAACACTTGGCTCAGGGCTTAAATCAATTAGTTTAGTGAAACATGAATTTGGGCAACACCTCAAAAATAGAATTGCTGACGGCCTGCCATGAGGCCAAATTCTGAGTACATATTCAGCAAATCTGGCTTGAAGAGTCGCAATAGGACATTTTTAGCGGCAATGACTAACAAACAAAGTCATGAAGATGGAGTTTTGTCTGAAGCAGAGATAACATGGTTAACAAGAAGAGCAAAGGATGGATTCGGTGTGATCACAACAGCGGCTTCTCATGTTTCCGAACATGGAAAAGGTTGGAATGGTGAAATGGGAGTCTGGGATGACTCACATATTCCTGGATTAACAAAAATGGCCACGCAGTTACGTGAAAATAATTCCATAAGTTTGGTTCAAATCTTTCATGGTGGAATGAAAGCTCCAAGTGAACTTAACTCTAGAATACCAGTTTGTCCTAGTGAAATGAAAGATAATGAAGGAAAAACAGTCGCAAGAGAATTGGAATTATCTGAAATCAATGATCTGATTAACGATTTCACAAATGCAGCATTAAGATGTGAAAAGGCTGGATTTGACGGCATAGAAATCCATGGTGCGCATTCATATCTTATCTCACAATTTTTAGGCGTCAAAACAAACAGAAGAAACGACCAATATGGTGGTTCGATTGAAAACAGGTTTAGGTTTTTGAAAGATATTATCATTTCCATACGTGAAGTAGTTTCCAAGAATTTTTTGATATCTGTTAGAATCTCGCCAAAAATCAACACTATAGGCATCAGTTTAGAGGATAGTTTAGAGGTAACAAAAATGTTAACTGAAATGGAAATCGATATGTTCCATCTTTCATGTTGGGATGTTTTTGATAAATCTACATCAGGGACTAATCTAACTAAATTATTCAGACCATTTGTCCCCCAGTCTATTGCTTATATTTCTACAGGCGCAATATGGACTGCTGCTGATGCTAGATGGTTAATCGAACAAGGCGCAGACTTTGTCGGAGTAGCCAGGGTTGCAATCGCTCATCCTGATTGGGCAAAAGGTATTGAACTGGAAAATTATGAACCCAAAAGGCCTCCATTTACAGAAAATGAATTACTGGAAGCAGATTTGAGTCAGGTGTTTGTTGATTACATGAAAAATTGGAAAGGCTTTGTTCAGTAAGTCCAAAACCGTCATTGAAATACTCATCAGAATTACAATATCATATGGGATTTCTCAAATGGCTATTTGCTCCTAGAAGAGACCACAAGGGAATGTCCACTCCTAGTTATGCTGCACGCTGGTGGCTTATTGGGTCATTGATTACAACAGGTTACTGGGCATATTATGCCACTGATGGTAATTTATTCATGTGGTTTGCACTAACTATGATTGTTGTAACGCCAATACTATCGTTGGGCTGGTATCTTATTAGTCTAATATCAGAAAGATTTCAAGCAGAATTCATCATACCTAAAGCCGAAATTGCATACAATGCGAGACTTGAAAGAAAACGACTGCAATCGCTTTCCAAAGAATAGAGTGGACGTTGGGGGATTTGAACCCCCGGCCTCTTGAGTGCCACTCAAGCGATCTTCCAGCTGATCTAAACGCCCGTTTGCTACTTGTAGCGTTCCTGCCACCCACATTTCTATCATAAGGCTTCTCAATTAGTCCCTACTCGCAGGTACATGGACGTGGATGCAGTACTTGCTGAACTACTTCCAAAAATCCCAGAAAATGTTTTTTCTAGATGGCTAAATAACAGGGTCTCACTAATTTGGCTTGAAGATGATGATGACCGACTTGGTATGACCCGATTTGAAGAAGGTCAGGCTGAATTAGTCAGGAGGAGAAGGCTCAAGATTGACCCAGGAGACATCACAATCGGCTTACATCCAAGGTTGGTTGAAGAGCCAGACCTTTTGCGACACACACTGGTTCACGAGTTAGTTCATGCTTCAGGAGTTCTAAATCACTCTGAAGAACTTCATTCAGCAGTTGATTCAATAGCACCTGGTAAGAAAATCTCAGAATCTAAAATACTTCAAGAAAAACGAGACGAGTTTTTAGAAAAATCAAACATTAAGTCGTGGGTCTGCAAAAACTGCGGATATGAGTGGAAACGCTCGACTGTAAAGAAGCCAATGCGATGTCATAAATGTGCCAGACCACTGTAACACTCATAGAGGTGATTCCCTCCGGCAAGATTGCCCGTATAATGTAGTCTGGATATCATCTCGGCCTTCTAAGCCGATAACCGGGGTTCGAATCCCCGTACGGGCGCTCTCAGAATAGCGTTTTTTCGAATGACCATTTCAGTCTGAGGGAATTTAGAACGACCGTCAGAGAAGACATTGCCATCGCTGCGGCGGCAGCCCAAGCGGGCAGCAAGAAGCCGTTGATAGGATACAATGCTCCCATTGCGATTGGTATTGCTATTACATTGTAGGAAAATGCCCAAAATAGGTTTTGTCTGATATTTACTCGTGTTCTTTTGGCAAGATTTAGAGCATTGACACATGTCATCAATCCATCTTTTGTTAGAATTATGTCGCTTGAAATGTCTGCTAAACCAGTTGACATAGCAACAGCTATGCCGAGGTCAGCAGATGCTAATGCAGCAGCATCATTTATTCCATCTCCGACCATTGCGACATTTTCCAAAGATTCTACTAGGTCTAATTTTTCAGTAGGTGTTTGACTGTGTCGTGCGTCTTGGATATTCAATTCCTCAGCAACACGTTTTACTTCTTCTTCGGAGTCTCCACTGGATAGTATAACATTTGGTAGCAACTTAATCGCATCTTTAGCATCGTCTCTAATTTGGTCATGAATTCTGATTATGCCAATCAAATCATCACCTCTTTTTACCTCAATGCCATTATCTCCTTTACCGACAGAATGGATGACTCCCTCTATTTTACCTGTTAATCCCCAGCCAGGTATTGTTTCAACTTCAGTTGCGTCGGGATAATCTGAGCATTCTCTAAGAATTGCTACAGCAATCGGGTGAGATGTGTGTGCTTCGAGAGCGGCTGCAATTCTGAGGGCTTCTTCCGAATCGTATTCGATTTGTAATCTGCCCTCAGTTATTGTTCCAGTCTTATCTATGACTATATTCTCTACATTTGCTCCATTTTCAATGGCTTTGTGCCCTTTCAGTAGTATACCATGTTTTGCTCCAGTTGATGTTGCAACGAATAGTGAGATTGGAGTGGCCAATCCCATTGCACATGGACAAGCGATAACCAGTACAGATACGGCGACCTTGGCAGATAACCCCTGGCTATACCAAATTACAGCGCTAATTATTGCAAGGAGTACGACTAAGGGAACAAAAATAGAAGCAATCCTATCTACTAGTCGCTCAATTTCCGCTTTTTCAGATTGTGCTTTTTCGACCAATCTTACAACTTCATCAATTCTACTAGATCCAGAATTAGTAATCGCCTCGATGGTAAAAGAGGAATCTAGGCAAATCGATCCAGCCCAAACGATATCTCCAACCTGTTGTAATACAGGAAGTGACTCACCTGTAATAGCGGCTTGGTCAACTTGGGATTTTCCTTTGATTACTTTACCATCAACTGGTACAATAGAGCCAGCTGCTATGAGAATTTCATCGCCGGTATTATGTTCCCCAACAATTCTTTGGGACGCTAGGTCGGCAAATGAATTTGTGGCTCTTAGTCTTGCATTCAGTTCAATAGAATCTCCAAAAGCAACAAATGCAATTACGATATATGTTGCTTCCCACATTGCATCATTTGGTTCGTACAAAGACCAACTAAGTCCAGATATGAATGCCAAAAATATCAGTGTATACATATTCACGCCATATCTTAACGAATGAATTCCTTTGAAAATAACCTTCCATCCATCTAATGCAATTACGCACAAGAATGCTACCAAATGGAACTTTTCTTCTCCTCCAGACATTACATAGAACATAATTATGAGAGCAATAATTAGACTTGGTGTACTTTTGTAAATTGAAAGGTTTGCTTCTTTCTTCATGTTTTCCAATTTCTCTGTAAATTCTACAGGTACTGATGCAACATAGCCAGATTTGTTTATCGCATTAACGACATCTTCTACGGATGCTTTTCCGTTAAATTCTGCAGATGATAATGCTAAATTTACTGCTGCAGATTCAACTTCCGGGACTGATAAAATCGCTTTTTCAACATGACTCACACAGACAGCGCAAGTCATCCCGTCCACATCGATTCTCGCCACGAGCCTACGAGCCAGTACCTCCATTTCAATACGAAGGTAAGTAGGACTAGTCTCTTTTTTGAAATAATCTAGTCTATTTTGAAAAATGGAACTCATGCGATGCACTCATATACGAAATGTAAGTCGGCGACCTGTTAACCATGAAGCGAGGTTCCAGAGCGTGGAAGAAGTCTGGCAATCAACGATGGAAGTGGCGTAAGAAAAAGCTACGACGTCGAAAGCGTGCCCGACGACAGGCTAAGCAATGAGTTTAGTGGTAACAAGGGGAGTATAGTATAACCTGGTAGTATAGCTGGCTCCAGTTGCACGGGAATGACGAGAGGTGAAGGTCTGAAATTGTGATGAGCAACTGGAAGACTGACCCGACGCATCCCGCCACCAGCCGTACACATAATACAAAAGTGGCGGATCAGAAGATACCAGCCGGTCGGGGTTCAAATCCCTGTGCTCCCACCATTTTACTCGTAGTAATCCGTAAACCAACATATTGATGTTTGATGTATTCTTGAATAGGGTCGGGGAGATTATGAGAAGGGGATTTACGCTAATTTGTTTGGTACTTTTTTTAGCTCCTTTAACAGGGTCTATTGGCAATGATGAACCAGTAAATAACAACTGGGTTGATACAATTCCAAACATGACTCCAGTAATTCATGAAGAAATAGATTGGTGGGAACGCACTACTATGGATTCCAATAGAAACGGTATCTTCGACTCTCTTGAAACTCTTGACCAACCAGTAGGCATTGGCCTATCATACGGGCGTGATGTCACTGAAAACGACGTATTATTC
>Ga0160423_10003482_pt1 | contig 13064 bp, 30 predicted proteins | sample CRUFie14St8metaG_FD_108191 | JGI IMG/M metagenome (GOLD analysis project Ga0160423, IMG submission 108191) | Marine microbial communities from the Costa Rica Dome - CRUD Field 142mm St8 metaG | ecosystem: Environmental > Aquatic > Marine > Oceanic > Photic zone | place: Costa Rica: the Eastern...
CAAGGCGATCCTAGAGGAAGCAAACAGGCAGATCACAGCCGGTGCCATTCCGATCGAAGTGAAGCGTGGTATGGACAGCGCCGTTGATAAGATTATTGAAAAGTTAAATGAGATGGCAACGCCAGTATCTTCTGAAGAGGACATTGCACATGTGGCAACTGTGTCTGCAAACGGGGACAAAGCTATTGGTAAACTGATCGCATCTGCTGTCGCTGCGGCAGGCAAAGACGGAGCTATCACTATTGAAGAAAGTAGATCCCTAGAGACTTCGCTCGACGTGGAGGAAGGGTTCCAGTTTGATTCAGGTTATGTGTCTACTCAGTTTGTCACAGACGAGAGAAAGGGATCAGTGTTTCACAAGGATTGTCTTGTGTTTGTTACTGACTCCACCCTGGACAACGTTGATGAAATGCTTCCGCTACTTGAGGTTGCGGCTCGTGACGGCAGACCATTTGTTATTATTGCAGAAGAGATTCAGGGTCAGTTGCTCGCTGCTTTGATCATGAATAGGATGCGTGGTCAGATGAAGATTGTCGCTGTTAAGGCACCAAGATATGGGGAAGAAAGGCGCAACATTCTGTCTGACATTGCCTTGACCACTGGTGCTACTTTTATTAGTAAAGACAGTGGTATAAAGCTATCCCAAGTGAAGCTTGAGCACCTTGGTGGATGCAAGACGATTGAGATCTTTAAGCATCGCACGACCATCGCTGGTGGCAACGGAGACAGCGAAAAGATCGAAGAAAGAATTGAGGCATTAAAAAAAGAAGTTGAAGAGATTGATAGCATTCACGCTGCTGAGAGAGCCCAAGAAAGAATCACGAGGCTAGCATCTGGGATCGCCGTTATTAGAATCGGTGGTGCTACAGAGATTGAAGTGACAGAGAAGAGGCATAGAGTTGAAGACGCTCTTGAGGCAGTAAGATCCGCACAGGAAGATGGGATTGTGCCGGGCGGTGGTTCGGCTTTGATCCGAGCATCCATGGCTATCGAGTTAGGTGATCTGGATCATCAGGACCAGGCTGTTGGTGCCTCTGTTTTGCAGACTGCTACAGTCGCTCCGATGAGAAAGATTATTGAAAATGCTGGGATGTCACCAGACCTTATCATCAACACTTTAGTTGGTATCGAAGAGACGGAGATTGGCTTCAATGCTAAGACTGGGAACTTTGAAAACCTAATCGAAACAGGTGTCATTGATCCTGTTAAAGTAACTAAGACAGCACTTCGTAACGCTGCCTCTGCTGCCGGAACTTTATTGACAACAAACTGTGCTGTGTTGAGAAAATAACACTTTTAAAAACTATATACTTTATAAGTTACCGTTAGTGGTTTGTCAATACATTTGAGGTAATCACAATGCGTGACCAAGTGCTCGAAGAGTTATTAAGTAAAGTTAGTAAAATTGAAGATAAAGTCACATCAGCCAAATCCCTTAATGGTGGGTTTGACAAGCTTATGCTTGAGGTAACTCATATCAAAGAAGCACAACAAGATATTCTGGATGGAGTTAAAGGGGTCAAGAGGACTCTGTATGAACCAGACTCTGGACTATTCAGCCGAGTAAAGGAACTTGAGAACGAATCAGAAAGACGTATGGAGTTTATCAGAGAATCAAAGCCAGCCCTGGAATTTTCTAAAGAACTTGCGGTGTGGAAAAAACATGCTGACAAGGAACTGGAGCAGTTTGAGAAACTTCAGATTGAATTTGAGAAGCTTAAGGATTGGAAAGCAGGTGCCCAAAAAGTTATCTGGCTTATCGCTACGGCTGCCGGTGGTATGTGGGTTAAGCATCTCATGGATATAATGATGAAATGAGAGACTGGAAGCCGATATTTATAGAGAACAGCAAAATCCCTGTTTGGTTATCTTATGTCGCTCCTATCAACATTGGTGCTATCGCTTTATTTTTCCTTGTGTTTAGTCGTGGTGTAATGGATGATAGGCTCCGGCGGCACGAAACAATCCACTTCCAGCAATTTTTGGAGACACTGGTCGTGCCTTTTCTGTTCTTCTATGCTTTGGATTATATACACGGATATATTAAATATCGTGATGGTGCCATGGCATACAGAATGATCAGGGCAGAACAAGAAGCATATGACAATGATCACGATGAAAGCTACTTGCAGACCCGCCAGCGTTATTCGTGGATAAAAAAATATAAAGTTTAAAATATTACTTGACTGCCAATATTGGTGTGCTATTATACTAATGTAGGGAGATCAGCTAATGAGTTACTGGCATCAGATGTATCCTCGCCGCCAAAAGACTGAACGTCTTGAAGTTGAGAACGGCGAGGCTCGCTTTGAATCTTTGATGGCTAAGAAGCTATCCGAGCGTGACCGCAAGTTCGCTGAGTCTCTCAAGCGTCAGTTTGAGGATGGCGGCAAGCTGTCTCCCAAACAGATTGAGTGTGTTGAGAAAATGGAGCAACGCTACTCTCCCGAGGCACAACTTAAGCGTGAACGTTGGGCTCAATCTTACAAAGCTGAGCACCGTGAGACTGCTCTCATTGTAGCTCGCTACTATCGCACCACTCAGTACTTCCGAGATCTTGCTACCAAGGTTCTTTTGGATGACGATTTCATTCCTACTGAGCGCCAGTTTGTCGCCATGACCAAAAACAAGTATGCCAAGAAGGCAATCGCTACTGCGACCGAGCCGCCTGCCTATCCTGCGGGATCGATTTGCAAAGTGCGTGCAAACTCTAACTTAGTGCCCCAGCGTGAACTTCATAATCAGATCGCTCTGGTGGTGGCTAATCACCCGGTCGGGCTTCACGCCTCCTCTACCCTGCTTGTAAACGGTGTGCAAGTCAAGCTTCAGGACCGATGCTTGAAAGCAGCTAAGAAAAACTAGTTATCAAAGAAGCCTGGTCTTAACAAAGATCAGGCTTTAGTGTATAAAATAGAAAGGAGGTTTCAGAAGCTTATGAGTTCGGAACAAAATGATGTAAGAGCAAATTTATCTTTTAGCGTGGAGGTTGGTAGGACTATCGAGTTAGTTCGCTGGCTAGTCTCGCTGGAGGGTACAAGACTGGTGAAGATCGTTGAGGGTTGGAATCAGACCTTTGATCCTGAGCAAGACAATGATGAGATGCTTGCTGCGATGAACAAGGTTAAGCTCAAGTTGCTTGACGTGTCTCGGATGATCGAACAGTACCAGAATATGGTCTTTGGGTTTTTGGATCAAAGTAATAAAGAGCCTGAGCCGGAAACTAGTGCGCCAGATATTACTGTGGATCAACTGAAGCAGAAGCTGCAAGAGCTTGAGATGTTTAATGGTTTCCTTGATAAGATCAATGACCAAGAAGAGGAAGAAGAAGATGAGTCTGACGAAACGAGCGTCTAGATTTAAGCCGGGTGATTTAGTGTATGTGCCTGCAAATGTCACACTGCTCCAGTTTAGGAGCCCACCTGGCGATCCCCAACGAGATGTAGAGATGTCGGAACTGAACGAACACCCAACGTTTAGAACGGGACCGCCCATCGCTGTTGCTAGCAATGATAAGCCAAAGCACGTTCTTGTAGTGGCATACGATGACACGACTAGGAGATACGAGGTCGCTCTCGACGGTGCAGTTTGGAGTGTTTACCATGAAGATTGTTACAGGTTGGAGACATAATGCTTACTCCGTTTTATGAAGTTTTTTTTACTAATGCAACCGCCGCAACCGACGGCACGGTTTGTAACACCTTTGAAAAAAAGTGGGATGTGAGAGAAGTTTGGATCAACAAATATCATATCACTTATATGGTTGAGGCTAACTTATCTGATTCTGCTAGGGAGAGTCTTCCAGAGGACTTAATCAAAGACGCAGGCTTCAGCCGACTGCAAATGCAAAATGGAAGTCAGCCAGTTAGTATGATTATCGTTGGCAACCCCAAGATGACTTTAGGAAAGTTACAAAAAGATGGGGATTGATATTAAAAAGCCAACTTGGCATAATCTAAAAGCTTATTACTCTTATCATAAAACTGTTCTCAATGGTCCGAAGCACAAGGATCGTCACATTCAAAACCCTTTGCATGAGCCTCTGACTCGTCGTCGTTATAACTACTCGAAAGTTGTGGATAAAGATCGAGTCAGGATAGTTTTTCTTAATCGGCTGTTAGAGGTTAAGCCTGAATATAAAACTCTTGTTAGAGAGGGTAAGCCAATCTGGTGCTATGACTTAAGATATGAGGGCTTGGTTGAGGGCAGCAGGTCATTCAGCTTCAGGCTGGCTGGAGCAAAAAATAAAAGGTTTACTGTCACTGAAGACTATGCGCTTTTGGTGCCTCAGCGAGTGTTCATTGATCATATCGTATCTGCAAGAATATTCCCAAGGACACCATATTCTCAATTTGGTACGGTGTTCCGGTATGATAACTGTCGTGAGATGATGTATAATAACCGCTCAGAGGATCATTTTTATTTATCCTACAAAGAGTTCGTTAAGCTATTAGATAATGATTGCCAGATAAAGGTTGGTGGTCTGGTTAGACCTAGGGTTGGTTTATTTTCCCCAACTAGGAGAAACAACAGGCTGCTTGGTAAAGATCAGGGCAAAAACATTCTGGAAAAAATGCTCGACACATATAAGGGTAAGATTAGTAAAAGAGATCATGACACTCTATGCACCGTTGTTAACGTGGATGTAAACCTCCCGTTGTCTGAAAGAGAGACAGGTATTCTTGACACATTTTTAACTTGGTGTATGACTAGTGATGAAGTTTTGTTTCCCTTTGGTCTAGTTATATCTAGGGAAACATCTATCAATGATGGTTTGTTTGGCAAGGATCTTTATACGGTAAGGTTTGGTCCAAACGAGTACACTATGATACACCCAATCGAACTGGAGGCTGCTAAATAATGAGAAAGTTTAAACTCTATACGACGACCTCTTGTCCTTATTGTCACGCCGCAATTAAGCTTATTGCAGAAAACAAGATGGATTACGAGTGTCACGCTTTAGATAATCAACCTCAGCTACTTCAAGAGGTTAAAAGCAAACATAACTGGCGAACCGTGCCAATGGTTTTTGAGGTTACGAACGGGCAAGAGACTTTCATCGGTGGGTACACCGATCTGAAAGAATACCTTGACAAAGGCAAGCAGGTGTTGCGTGGATGATCTGCTCAGCAATAACATTATTAGCTCTAACCTTTCCCAGCTATTTTAATTCAGAGCAGCAAACAAACACAATTTTAATAATCAAAAAAGCTAAAGAGTTAGGTGAAGATCCATATTACCTCGTTGCCACTGCTTGGGTAGAATCAAGGATTAAGGCAAGCAAAATATCACACACTGGGGATTATGGGATCTTTCAGATAAACTGGCGTTTCTGGGCTAAGAAGTGGGGATATACTAGCAAGAGAAAATTCCTAGCAGACATGTCCGACCCAGAGCACGGAACTGTTGCTGCTGTTGTTGTGCTCAAAGAGATGAGGAGATATGAGGCTTGTCGAGGATTGAATCTTCCAGCTTGCTACAATGGTGGACCAAGATGGCAGAGATCAAAGAACATCAAAGCTATTCTTCGTTATGCAAATAATGTAAATTGGATGGCAGGACTTTTTAAAAGAAGGTACCCAGGCTGGGCTAAATGATGAAACCACCCGCAAAAAAATATGCAATGCGAATATCCTCATTTATAAGGGCGGTAGAACATTTTAAGAAAATGCTTGAGTATTTAGAGGTATTAATAACCCAGGACACTGACGGTAATTACTCAAAAGCACATTTAGATATTTGCCATGCCATTTCTAGGATTGACACTCACTTAAGTTTTTTGATTGAAGAAATAGGTAAATTGCCCGTCAAAGAGACAGCCGGCGAAACGATGATCAATTTGCCAAGTGATATCGCAGAGGAGATGAATATTTATGTAGAGTTATCAAATGATGCGATTGAAAAACTTAGAAAACACAACATAGTTTTAACGGAGAACTGATATGATGAATAAATTTTTATGGTTTTATAGGGTGGTAATATTTGCTATTCTTGGTTTGTTGGGGTATGATCTTATTACTCACAACGTGACAGGCTTTACTTTTGCATACCCTGTTTTGCTGCTGTATTATTACTGGCGTATGGGACAGATGGAAAAGATCGTCGAAGAAGAGCCAGGCTTTACTATAGAACCGAAAGATTAATACTTTACAACGATCACCACTTATACTATACTAAGAATAGGAGACAAGGTTACGTTATCGGAAGGGGGGTGATATTTCACCACTTGGATGGTCTCCTGGCGAGCGGGGACACAAACCCCCGCTCGTTTTTTAACTAAGGCAAATATGTTTGACACATTGAGAAGTAAGATCGCCAACACCACGGCTGCTGCGATAAACGGACTGACCGGGTTAGGTTTCTTGGGCGCAATCACGTTTGTTATACTTGTAAAAGAGTTTCGAGACAGAAATGAAAAATAAAAGATCAATCTTGTTTGAGGCAGCTAAGCAAAACCTCGACTTAGAACAAACTAACACAAAGCTTTGTGAAAGTGGTATAGCTGAAGTGAGTTGCCGTGAATATTTAATGTGGCAACAGTCGATCGCACCAATACTTCAATCAAACATGTTTTATTACAATGATTTTATTGTTAGGGGTGAACTTTCAGTCGCAGGTTTGATACAATCAATTAACCAAAGAAGACAGAATCAGATCATCTCTTAGGAGTTCGCAATGAGTGTTGTTTTAGTTTTACTTATTGGCTTGCCGGATAACATTGGCGACCCAAGACAAGAAATACAATGCCCCAGGTGGATCAGTGAAGATTCCGAAGTTACTGTACCAGATGATGTTAGTATCTCACCTGAACAAACAAAAAGAAATAAACTACGCTGCTATTGGTCAGTGGTGAAAGCAGCAGAAAGGATTTGTAAAAGATCATCACCACGAGTTTTGTGCGAGGCTAGAACACATAGATGGCTTCAGCAAAACTTTGCCTGGACACCTGCTCAGATGGAGCAAGCTTGCGATGATAACCTAGGTCAGGTTCGGTTTAGAAACCTGATGATTAACGTTCGGCAGTAAAAGTGAAAAAGAGAAAAGGTATTACTTTAGTCGTGGTCTTAGCAATGATGTCAATCTTAACCGCAGTTGCTCTCATGTTGTGGAGTTCAACTAACTTGTCTGTTTTGATCGCAGGCAACCATCGCCGACACACTCAGGCTAATATTTTAGCTGATAGCGGAATCCAACACTTTAGGTCTATGAACTTATCGAGTAGGCAGATCAGTGCGATGGCTGGCGAAGGCGAGTTCGTTATGGTTGTAGATCAGACTTTGGGCGATGGTCGTTATTATGTTTTTGCAAGACCGTTAGAGAACAATAGGTTTGAAGTTGTTAGCACTGGTGAAAAAGCAGGAGCGGTGTCCACGAAAACCGCTACTTTTGAAACTATTTATGAGGAGTAATAATGAATACGGAATGGTTTAAGATTTTTTGTAGAGATAATAGACTTCGCCTTTCGGCGGATGATGACGGACTACCTGTGGCAAAAGCTATTGGTAAATGGTCAGAAGATAAGTTTACTGAGGGTTGGGGTGAAGGCACAATTGGGGTTGTGGTTGTCAGAGAGACAAAAAATCAATATACCCATCTAAAGAAAAGACTTATTAATAAGTTTGGCTGCACAGTGAACCAAGACGGTGATACTGAGGGGGTTTTCTTGATCGACGCTTGGCGGGCTATTCCATTAGCAAAGCACTTGAAGATTGCAAAGGGTAGGGCTAAAGTGCAGGACCCGCATTGGCTTAGGAGCTAACATGGATCTTCAGGAAGATAGAGTAAGCCTCTCGGGTCTTGGTCCAGAGCAAATCAAGAGAAAGCTCCAGCATTACAAGGATTCAGGTGGAGACTCGGCTTTATTGGGTCACTTTATTCTCGCCTCCTCTTACTGGTATAAAGAATATAGCAAGATGAAGCTATACATTCCTATCACGCTTTTGGTGGGCGTATTGGTTGGGTTTTATATTGGGTCTCCGTGATGATGCAAAGGTATTAGTAAAGTGTCGCTTAGCCTTTTACAAAGGCAAGGGGGACTGGCATAACAAAGTGGTCCGGTATTGGAATAATAGTTTATACTCTCACGTTGAATTAATATTACCTGACAACACTGCTATAAGTATTACCCCGTTTGACACCCGTGGAGTGCGAAGAGAGAAGTTTGAAGATAACTTAAATGAGTGGGATTTTTTGACCATAGAGATTAATCAATGGCAGTATAAAAAACTACTTACTTTTTATGATGAAACCAAAGGAGAAAAGTATGATTGGATTGGGATGCTTACCTCGCAATTTCTCCCTTTTCATGTCAAGCGAATTGGTCGCTGGTATTGTTCTGAGTGGATTGCATATGGCTTACGCTTGGCGGGTGTGATTCACAAAGTATACGCACACGCTGACCTGTCACCACAAAAACTTTATGATCTTATTGTGGTCGAAGAAAGAATAAAAAAACGATTAAAATAATACTTATTATGTGTTAATAATCAAATGACTTGGAGACAATCTAATGGCAAAGAATAGAACAAACAAGCCCTGGGGCTACGAAGACCTGTGGGCTAAGACCGACAAATACGTTGGCAAGTTGATTCATATTAAAAATGGCGAGAGCTTGTCTCTACAGTATCACGACTTCAAGGAAGAGACCGTTCGAGTCGTCAAGGGTCGATTGTACGTTGAATTCCAAAAAATCAATGAGGGTGGACAAAAGGTGCATGAGTATTATGTTTTGAGGGAGGGTGAATCTCTTCACGTTCCACCAAAGCAGGTCCATAGGTTTTATGCGGAAGCAGGACCGGTTGATGTCATTGAAGTGAGCACGCCGGAGCTTGATGATGTGGTGCGACTAGAGGACAAGTATGGCAGAGGTCCAACCGAGCAACAACTAGAAGATATGTGGAAAAAGATAAGAGAAGATATCCCATATTCGGGTCCGGTGTCGTGAGTGGCATCGCTAAAGTAGCTTTCGTTTTTGGAGTAAGTTTCGTCATAGTAGTGGTGTCGTTTATCGCATATTATTTTGGGATGACCAACACCTCACGCTATGAGATGCGGCGGCGTTACCTAAGATTAATAAGCGGCGCCGGCAAAAAAGAATATAATACTCAGGGCGAAAGCCTTCGCCAAAATTTTTTACAAGAGGAGGAGAGCGATGACAATGTTTGATTCAGTAATCAGTCACTTGGTGTTGTTTGGCGTGGCTTTTGGTGCGCCAGCTATTGCTATTTGGCTTGCAGATCGTCAAGTAAAAGCAGAAAACGCAAAGAAGAATGTCAAACAAGAAGGAACGACCAGATAGACTCCGTGCTAAGAAGAAAGCTCATAAGCTATCTAAAAAGCACGTCGAGATGATCCGCTCACAAAAAGGCAAGATGTCGGTGAGGGAGATCGCTAAATGGTTTCAAAAAAGAACTCACTACATCTACAAGGTGTCACCAACTATGGTGCATTATATTTTAACCGAGAGATATCACGCCAACAAAGAGGACGATAAGGTCTCGATTTATGATCTCATTAATAATGATGAAATAAATGAAAAAGAACTTGACAACATCAACCCAAGAGATGTAAACTATGATTAAGGAAAAAACATGAACTTAGAGTTGAAACAAGTAGCCTTGATTCTGTCGTTGTTGATGCCGGCGGTTGGTTTTTATTACACCACGAATGCCCGTCTTGATGCCGTGGAGCAAAAGATTATAAAACTAGAAAAGAAAGTTAAAAAGGGGGGCAAGAATGTCAAACGAAGATAAAGATAGGATGCTCGCAGAGTTAGTGCAGACCGTGATAACACTTGACAGAGGTATGGACGCAATGTATATGCTCGTGATGAAGCACGATGAGGTTTTGTCGGAGATGAAAGATAGAATCGAAAATCTCGAAAAATTGCTACACGTTTCAAAGGGGGGCTTGATACAATGAAGCAGATCATCCACGTCAACCAACATAAGATCCGGGCTAATACCAAGAACGGTACCGACCAGCCCGTGTTGACTTGCAAGACTTATAAAGAGAATATCTACGCACACGAAGCCGTCATTCGATCAAAGGATGGCGTGGAGCTTGGTAGAGTGAAGTATAGCCCACACAAGCCACTAAGTTGTGGCGCTCGTGTATGGGTTGAGTTGGACACAGATACAACAGATGTTGACTTTATTATTAGACCATGTTATGTTGAGGAAGACGATAAGGAGCTAGAAGATGGCAGGTAGAATCTTAGATAAAACAATCACCAGTTTCGAGGAAGCCACGGGCAGGATCGAAGATGCAATCGGATGGGTCGAGAAGGCAAAAGACTATGCCAATGAGTTCGATCCCGGTTGCAAAGCATATGTGGATCTTCACCTCGTAGAACAAGTTTTGAAGAAGGCAAAAAAGAAAGTCTACAAAGCTTCAAACGATTTGTGTAAAGAAGTCTTCGATGTCGGCAAGAAGTGATCAAGAGATAAAAGATGATATGCTCCGGTATATCATGACGGTGCTTGAACCAAGGCGAGAAGAGTTCTCCGGTATGCCAGCGTGTCCGTTTGTCAAAGCAGACAGGGTTGCCGGTGAGCTTTTCTTAGCGGTTTATGATAACACCAAGGATACGCTTTTGGGTATGGTGGATCAGTTTATTGCATCGGGCAAGCGTAGTGCTCTGTTGGCTCAGATCAACGAGGAGTTAGGTCGGGAAGAAACAAAAGAATATCAAAAATTCATTAACGCACTGCTAATAGAAACAGGTAGGGGAAGAGTAGCATCTTTGTGCTTCAATCCCAAGGATGAATTAGAAGTCAAAGGGTTCAACCCCAGAGCCGCAGCGCCTTACTTCCTTATTAACTTAGCCTACTCAAAAGACCTATCGAAAGCACATCGGAGCTTGCGGAAAACAAAATATTATGATAACATACCGGCGTATTATATGAGATACCTCGGAGACACGACAGCAAAGGACAAAGAGGATGAGAATACTAGCAGCTAGGGTGATGTTCTTCTTCGCCAGAACATTCCTAAGCAGAGGATTCCTAGTAGGGCAGTGGTTCCAAAACAAGGCGATTTTATTATTAGCATCAGGAGAAGACAATGCTTCACGAGAATAAATACTTTCAACTATTCTTCCCTATCTTCTTGATGGTGGCTATGGTGACAATCTTCTCTGGGTGCGCCTCCACGCAGGTAAAAGATCCCAAGGAATGTTGCAGCAAGCTTAGCCTCCACAACCAAGAGATGGGTAAGTTCACCCGGTATTGCAAGCTCGCTTTGTTTATCAAGCGGAGCAGTATCAAGGATAAAAAGGTAATGGATATCGCACACCAAGGCGTACGCATTTGTAAGTTCGTTCTTGGGGTAGAAAGCGACTACCAACTACAAACGATCAACGAGGCAAACGATAGCATGTACAAGGTTCGCTCCTACATTCTAGAGAACGATGGCAGCACCTTTTGGCGGCAGACGTTACCTTGTGATCCCGACGAATACACTTGTGAAGAGTTCTAGTGTTTGAGGTCGGTGACCTTGTGAGAGTCAACGAGAGTTGTCTATTAGAATACTTCGAGGGGATGCTCGGCGTGGTTATGAATCGAATGGGAGAAGACAGCGCCGGCAGACAATATTATAAAGTTAAACTACTAGACTCAGGAACAAAAGCAGATATATTAAATCACGCATCAATATACAAAGCTAGTGAGTTAGTATTAATAAATGGAGTAAAGGAACAATAGCTATGGGCTTCTTAGAATCACTAATGTATGCTACACTGTTTGTAGGATCAGGTTGGTTTGTAGGTAGAATGATACACGGCTTTGTAGAGTTTATTATAGAGAGCATTAAGAAAGAAGATAGGGACAGACATGAATAGGTATCAATGGGAAGAGTTAGTATCCGTATTGGGTATTGCGAGTTGTATTGTTTTGGTAGCCTACGGGGTCCACGGATTGTTTGGACTGTGAAGAAAAGGCTAGTTGATTTAGTTGTTCTTGTGGGGCTAGTACCGTTCATTTGGTGTAGCCTGCTTGAGCGTTCAGCCTACCGTTAAGTGTAATAACAAAAGCTTACGGAGTGTGCATAGTTTGCACAGTTTTTTTTGAAAAAAGATAGTCACCTTTTTGACACACAAAAAGACTAGTGATATTAAAGAGTTATAGACAGGGGGTAATAGACTGTAAAGAATAGTTGACAGTTCGTTTAGGCTAAGTACAGGAGTAATGCTAACGTGTCAAGCAGGCAATCAAAGACAATCGCTTCCATTGTAAGCCAAAAGCAGCCATTTGTTAACCCCAAAAATAAATGCGGAAAAAGTGAAATAAAAGGTTGACAGGTGTTGTATCGGTGCTAATATACTAGTGGAGAGAGGGAGACACAATAATGTCAGTGGACTTCAAAACTTTTATCAGCCTAGCCCCAGCAGTGAGCAAAGCTGGTCTGCCAGTAATCCTACGAGGACGCCACGGTGTTGGTAAGTCCCAGGTGGTCTACCAGATCGCTAAGAACATGGAGCTTCCGGTTGTGGAGCGACGAGCCAGCCAGATGACCGAGGGTGACTTGGTTGGTCTGCCTAGCATCGACGGTGACCGTACCAGCTTCAATCCTCCCGATTGGTTCAAGGTGGCTTGTGAAGAGCCGGTGGTCTTGTTCCTTGACGAGGTGGACCGAGCGGTCCAAGAAGTTCGCCAAGGCATCTTCGAGTTGACCGACAGTCGCAAACTGAACGGTCACCACTTGCATCCCGAGACGGTGGTCTTCGCTGCGGTCAACGGTGGTGAGCACGGTGAGCAGTACCAAGTCAATGAGATGGACCCGGCTGAGCTTGATCGCTACAGCGTCTGGGACATCGAGCCTACGGTTGAGGATTGGCTCTCCTGGGCAAAAGAAAATGTTGACCAGCTAGTCTGGGACTTCATCAACCAGAATCGTGATCACCTCGAACACTCAGGTGACTATGAGCCTAACAAGGTCTACCCTAGCCGTCGTAGCTGGGATCGACTCAACAAAGTGCTGGAAGGCGCTGACCTTCTGGAGAGCCCAGGACCTGAGTTGTTCGCTCTCTCGGTCAGCTTCGTCGGCTTCGAGGCTGCGGTAGCCTTCAA
>Ga0160423_10003483_pt1 | contig 13063 bp, 11 predicted proteins | sample CRUFie14St8metaG_FD_108191 | JGI IMG/M metagenome (GOLD analysis project Ga0160423, IMG submission 108191) | Marine microbial communities from the Costa Rica Dome - CRUD Field 142mm St8 metaG | ecosystem: Environmental > Aquatic > Marine > Oceanic > Photic zone | place: Costa Rica: the Eastern...
GATAACAACCATGAGCTCTGTCTCGATACGACCGCTAAACCTGTGCGTGTCGAGTTTCCCGCGGGCTTGATGACCGATCCGATCGAGGATCTTAATCCGGCTACGTCAATTGGCCTGACCTACACCAATAAAAAATAACAGCCAAGCCATGATCTGGCATTTTCGGAGAGCCCATGAACCATCGCAGACAGTTTCTGAAGTATCTGGCAGCCAGTCCCTTGTTAACAAGTTACAGTGCATTCGCCCAGGAAGTAGAAGAAACTCTTGGCGAGCGACTGACCGATCCCCGCGATGTTATCAATGTGTTTGAAATGGAAGCTCTGGCCAGGGAACGCATTCCTCCAGCCCACTTTGGCTATCTGGCAACAGGGGTGGACAGTGATGAAACCCTGCAGGCAAATCGGGATGGATTTAGCCGATTCCAGATTAAGCCACGGCGACTCGTTGATGTAAGTGAAGTTGATACATCGGTCAATGTGCTTGGTGTTCAGGCAGATTCACCAATCTTCCTCTGCCCGGTGGGCTCCCAAGGAGCCTATCATTCGGACGCTGAACTGGGCACAGCCCGAGCGGCGGCTGCGAAAGGTCATCACATGATTCTCTCCACCCAATCTTCAACTCGCATAGAAGACGTAGCAGAAGCACGGGGAGCACCTATCTGGCACCAACTGTATTCCACTGATCGTTGGGAAAACACCGTTTTGATGTTACAGCGAGCAGAAGCCGCGGGCGCCACCGCTGTTTGTCTTACGATTGATTTACCAGGTCGCCGCAATACTGAAACCCAGTCGAGACTATTTCGTGAAGATGATCGAAACTGTTTAGACTGTCATCGCGGGCAGGCCAAACCAATGTTTGAAGGTCTCGACATGCGCGGTGCGCGACTTACTGATCCGTCCCTGACCTGGGATGTTATTGGTCGCATGAAACAGGTCACTGACATGAATGTCATTATCAAAGGCATCGAAGTCGCCGAAGATGCGGCACTTGCTGTGGAGTATGGCGCCGATGGAATAATCGTTTCCAATCATGGCGGTCGCTCCGTGGAGACTGGTCGCGGCACCATCGAATGTCTGCCGGAAGTTGTTGCAGCAGTAAGTGGGCGCATTCCAATTATTGTCGATGGCGGGTTTCGCCGTGGCACCGATGTATTTAAGGCATTGGCACTAGGAGCTTCTGCTGTTGGATTCGGGAGGCCCTATTGCTTCGGACTGGGTGCATTCGGGCAGGCTGGTGTTGAACGGGTACTTGATTTGGTAAACCGTGAATTAGTGATTGCAATGCGAGGCAGCGGCACCACAAGTGTCAATAACATCACTTACGACTATGTGCATGACAATGGCTACCGCGTCTAGGGATTAACCATGAATGCAATCCGCAAAATTTTCATGTGGTTGACAGCAGGAGTGCCAGCGGCTCTGGTATATAGTGCGGCAACAGCCCAGTCCCCTCTCGCCAATGTCGATCTGACCATCACTCATGCGGCAGGCACTGTTTATATAATTCAGCGTCCGGGCGGCGGCGGTAATATAGGTACGCGAATATTTCTCTTCTAAAGTTCGCTATCCCGGGGATCGTACTCATTACCGTGCTCGTGCCTCCCATCCTGGCGACCACTCAATAGGAATAACTGTTAGTACTGTCTACACAACTGGCTACCAAAAACTGGGAGGGGAAACGATATGCCTGAAAGTGGATCACTATCGCTATACGAATCAGTTGAGTTGTTCTATTTGACACTGGGCATGCAAGACCGATTCTTTGATTTTTGGATAAGCGCAACCTTCGCCGTAATTATTGCTTGCCATCTAGGCTCCCGTACTCTCACTAAGGGCTTTAGTGTGTCGATGGCTGTAATGTATACAGCGTTTTCGGTAAATATGCTGATTCGGTGGTTGTTAGCCCAAGGAGCCGTATTTAGATACCTCTCCGAAATGGTTGCTCTCGCAGGAGCAGAGATAGAGGGAGGTTATGAGTTATTTGGTCTCTCAAGATCATTAACCTTCGGCACTTTGGTTGTAGGGACAATTATCACGCTTTTTTTTATTTGGGTTACTTTCAATAACCGAAAATATATAGATCAACCTTAGTAAGTTGGATTCATGAAAATCCATTTCTAGCGGTCAGTGGACCGTATTGCGATATTCGGCTGAATTATTTTAGCCGCATTTGGTCCAATTCGATTGGGGTGTTACTGCGAGGGAGATGAAGACGCACAAGAAGTATTAAGTCGATAACTCAAAAGAGAGTCAGTGGGCTGGCCTTTGTTAGCCCACGCTCTTCGATAGAACAACACCCTACCGATTCAACAATAGACGTGACTACCCATTCGTCAGGCAGTTCAGTTCGCCAATCTTTTCTCAAGCTACTCTGCATTTCTCTTGTCTAGGTATACGAATTCTCTTCATTGACCTATTCCGTGGACATTAGGTCAATGGTCGTTGGCCTAGCACCTGTAAACCACCCACGCACCAATCGTAAGCACATAGCGTGGCCCTTTAGCCGGTTAAATGGCCTGTTTGTGTTTTCTTCCGTGGCTGTGTGTCTTTAAGCTACTGGATTTATTCAAAATATTATCTTTCGTGGATTTGCATAGCATCTTGGTCAAATGTTGGCACTCCTATTGCAGTGAAGGGCGCATAACAATATCTATAAACTTTTAAATTCACTATGAGGCTATTCCAATGAGATTTCCAAAAACTTTCAAAACAATTTTTACAACGCTTGCTATTACCCTTTCTGGCGCAGCGCTGGGTTCTTCCTATCACGTATTCGGAGATGCGGCGGGTGGGCTTGCTCTATCGAAGGGGGATATCGATGCAGCAGAAAAACACTTCAACGGTAAATTAGATTTCGCTGATCTCAATAATTATTGCGTGTATTTAGCCTTGGAAGGTCGGCTCGATGAAGCTGCAGGTCAGTGCGTTTCAGCTATTGATTTAGCGAGTTCACAGCGAATGTCCGTGCGTCGACGAGCTCTTCCAAAAATCGAGGCCAATCTGAACACGCTTAAGCAAGTACCATCCGCATTAATATCGTCAAGCGATGATTAGGCATGAGCTAGGGCTTACTATCGGGCTAGGACCTTGCGTAGCGTTCTTTGCGCTTGACGTTCGCTAGTTCGAAGGCATTTACAGAAGAGCCCTCAATAATTGCTTCGGCCACTAGGTACTCACTGACCCGGGGGCCGAAGCATAAGGTAAAAACCGATCTCTCTAGTTGCGACCAATCTACTCTGAGTCATCTCTCCAAGATTCAGTCTATTATTGCTTGCTGAACAGCGTTTTCGAAATCGTTCTGCGCCGGTCGAAAAGGTTGTTGTAGCATCAATACTGCCGTGAGCTGTTCTTCCGGGTCAGAGTAGGAGCGAGTACCGAAAGCGCCGCCCCAGCCAAACGCGCCCTGGCTGCGGCGTTGGTTGCCGAGAATCGGGTCCTCAGAAACTGCTACGGTATAGCCAAAGCCCTGGCCTTCCACGCGCCGGCTAATGCCCCGGTAAAGACCATTCGTTTGATCGCTGGCCATCATGCGAATTGTTCTTGGACTCAGTAGTCGATTACCGAACAACTCCCCACCGTTAACCAGCATCTGCTCGAAGCGCAGATAGTCATCGGCGGTGCTATTTAAGCCATAGGAGCCAGAAAAGTACATGGTGTCCGGCACATCGAAGAAGCGGGACATGTCGCGATCGACAATCACCACGCGTTGATCCTGATATTCAGGAGGAACATTCCACCAGGTGTTGTTCATGCCGAGCGGTTCAAATATTCGCTGCTGCACAAACTGATCGAATGGCAGGCCCGATTCAATTTCAACGATTCGCGCGATGACATCCAGTGCAGTCGCGGCACTATACTGCCAGCGCGAGCCTGGCTGAAAATCCAGCACATACCCACCGAACTTTGGCACAGTAGTCTCCAGATTTGCCGGCGGACGACGATCTGCCTGGGGGGAAATTGCGCTGCCAAGACCGCCACTGGCGAGGCCTGAGGTATGCGTGAGGATGTCGTGTACTGTGATCTCACGCGCGGCTGGCACCAATCTATATGCCGGGAGATTCTCAGAATTGACGCGAATAGGGCTGATATTCTCCTCTGAAGGATCGGCGAGCACCGCAACCTGCATGTCAGCGAATTCAGGAATCCATTTGCTAACAGGGTCGCTTGGGCGGACCAGGCCTTCCTCGATCATCATCATGGCCGCTACACCCAGCACTGGCTTGGTTGAGCTCATCATGATGAAGACATGGTCGCGCGCCATCTCACGATTGTTGGGCACATCCATCAGCCCATGGGCTTCGAAGTGGACGATTTTTCCCCGCCGCGCGACTGCAGTAACCGCGCCCTGAATATTGCCAGCCTCTATATGGCGTTGCATGACCTGATTGATGCGGTCCAGACGCTTGCTGGACATACCGACTTCTTCTGCGCTGCTGGCCCAAGGAATTTCCTGCGCCAGTGCCAGAGTAGTTGTAAGCGCGACTGTTATCGCAATAATGCTGTTGAAAAAAGGTCTAACTGAAAAGGAACTGTCGTTCATATTTATTTGCCTTGCAGGGCCGCCGATGAGAAATAAGAGTAGAAATACAGTATCGTTGTTTTACTCTTATTTAGCGAACATGTGAATATTTTATTTTGGCTCTTTGCCTAATGCTGCTGCATTTTCACCCTGCTCACCGATGTTATGATTTTCGGTCTTACAGTCAGACCTAACGATTATTGTGCCAGCCATCTCCCTTGTGAGTCGTGTTTGCAGCAAGCCCTTTATGCCGCACCGCTGCAGCAGTTCTTGCACCATCTGACATCAGCTTCGCTGGCTCATCGACGCTCGACACAAGGACACGCAGACCTTTTCTTAAACCTGCAGCCAGTAAGCTGCTATGCTCGACAAAAATTTAAAGTGCTGTAAACCGCTTCGAGTGCGCAGAGTCAACCGACAACGCTCGGGTGCGTTAGATAAGCAGAGTTCCTTGTACTCTGCACAGACTTGAGTGGCTATTTACTCCAATTACAAGGAAAATCCAATGCTGCTAAAACGAATGAAGCACCTGCCGTTCCTTGATGGAAGTCCGATATCAGGGCATTGCGCAGGCGGCACTAGCTAAAGCCGGCCAATAGATGGCTACATCAAGAGTTTCACTGAGAAGTAAGTTGTTCGATGAGGTGCAGAGTATCAGCATGTAACTTATTGATTTAGTTGATGGGCCCACAAGGGCTCGAATCTAGGACCGACGAAAGATGAGTTCTTCACAGCTCATCTACTCTACTCTATGTAGCAATGACTTGCCCTGCCTTTAAGGGCTTTATTCATTCAAGTGCTCCTTTCTGAAACTGATCGATTCGAAACATTCTTGGATTTCAGGCTTTGAACAGAGTTTGCTCTAATGATAATGATTATCATTTGCAACTAGGTGCAGCTTTCGTTAGAATCAAAAAAAACGCACCGCAGTAACGATTAATATGTATTAGAAGCGCGCTGCGGGGGTAAAGATGAAAGCAGGGGATATTAAAAGTTCAGCAGAACCCTTGGACAGTGAGATTCTGTTCAAGGGCCAATCGTGCATATTCATTGAGCACAATGGTGAGCTCTATACCTTAAGGATTACTTCTAATGACAAACTGATTCTCACGAAATGATCTAACTTTTAGTTAACATTCTCTCTACTTGTCAAGCCAGCCAACCTCCACTTACTCCTGAGGCAGCCAGCCAGACTTTTTTTAAGGTCTGAACTATGCGTTGTAAAACATACCAATTTTCAAGAAAGATTTCTAGGTTCACATTGAACCTCTCTGCCTTAGTCGCTGTTGCTTTTACTTGTAGCTCTGGAGCACAAGATATCCAGCGAATCGAAGAGTTAACCGTCACAGCAACACGGCAAGATAGAACTATCCAAAATATTGCCGGCACAATCTCTCTTGTCACAATTGAGAACATCGAAAAAGAAATGGTAGATGATCTTGATGACGTTGTGCGCTATCAGCCAGGAGTTTCAATGGGAAACAACTCACGAGGCGGCAATCAAGGCTTCACTATTCGCGGGATAGGTGGCAACCGTGTCCTACATGTTATTGACGGTGTTCGTAGTAGTGACATTTATTATGGCAACGGCAAAGATACTTTTGAGATGGATAACTTACAAGGCATTCAGATCATAAGGGGGCCCGCCTCGGTGCTATATGGAGCTGATGCAATGGGGGGTGCTGTAGTTTTCCAGACAAAAACTGCCCGGGATTATGTCGGCAGTGACAGTGGAACATACTTTGGAGCACGCACCTCTGCTTCAGATGCAGACGATCAAATCAAAGCCGGAGCTACGGCTGCTTTTCAAAATGGCAGCTTCGGCTTGATCGCTCAAATAACCCAACGGGATTTTTCGGAGCACGAAGTCAACGGCACTGGCTCGGTTAATCCCCACGATGGAGAAACGCAAGGTGGTCTAATTAAGGCATTCTGGGATATTTCTGCCAATCAGAGTTTGGCTATAAGCTTCGAATCATTCGAAGAAAACCGTGACTTTAATCTCCTAACAGACCTGCTCGGGAGAAATGCTGGCACGGTATTTAGTTCACTAGGTTTCGACGAATCAGAACGCACAAGGACGGGTTTGGAGTACAACTTGTTGCGAAGCTCTGGAATTTTTGATGACCTCCAACTTCTGGTGAATCTCCAGAGTACTGATTCCACGCAGAGAACCGTGCAAGAAAGAACAAGCTTCTCATTTGTAAATCCGAGAAACCCACGATCATATGGAGGGACCGCAGCGATAAGAGACACGACCTTTGGATTTGAACAAGAGACTCTGGCGCTCAACTTGAACCTTAGAAAGTCAATCGAAACGGAATCTCTGACCCATAATTTCGCTTATGGCTTCAATTTTGATGAAACAGAGACCTCTCGGCCAAGGGACCGTTTCGACACAGAAACGTCTTCTGGCTCTATATCAAGGTCTATTTCAGCTTACCCGATGGCCCCTGCAGAGGTTTTCCCTAATAAAAGCTTCCCAGATACAACAACCACTCGTCTAGGTTTTTACTTGCAGGACGAAGTGCAGGTCGGTAACACTGGTTTATCTCTCATCCCTGGTGTTCGATACGACCGGTATGAATTGGCTGCTACAATTGATTCGTTGCTCGATGGGACCAATACGGTAGAAGGCTATGGATATCCTGTTCGAGACTTTGATGATGGAAAGTTTTCACTGAGCCTCGGGGCGATCTACGATATTGACGAGTCCTACTCACTCTTCGCACAGTATGCTGAAGGCTATCGTCCACCAAACTTTAATGAGTCAAACCAGGCCTTCGCTAATCTCGCATATCGGTACGCTGTGGTGCCTAACCCTGATATTCGAGCAGAAACGAGTAAAAGCTTTGAATTCGGCCTACGAGCGGACTATGAGAACGCATATTTAAGTGTATCTGCCTTCCGAAACTCCTATAAAGACTTTATATCGAGTAACTTCATTGGTAGGAGCGGAGCGGTATCGTTATATCAAAACCAGAATATTGACGATGTCGAAATTCACGGTGCAGAAGCAACAGCCTTCCTGTATTTCGGCGAGAACTGGAGAATGAGATCTGCTATCGCATACGCTATGGGACGAGACCAAGAAACGAGCCAGCACCTAGATTCGGTCGATCCGGTGAATTTAGTCAACAGCCTCAGATATGACAGTACCTCTGGAAGCTGGGGGGCAGAACTGTTTTGGACAGTTGTAGCTGATAAAACAAAAGTCTCCTCGGATAGCGTCACTGGGGCTGACGGATATCAAGTTCTAGACGCTGTCGTGGACCTGAGAATCGGCGAATCACTTTCTTTCAGAGCAGGCGTATTTAACATCTTCGACGAAGAGTACGCGAGATGGCAAAGCATACAGGGACTCAACAAAGTAACTGCCGCAGACACCATTCTCAATAACTATCAGCCAGGAACTAATTTGCGCCTAGGAATCAATGCTAATTTTTGAGAATAGCGAGTATTAAATTTATGTATTTACGGCTTAGAGTCATAACTTTTTTGGCTGCTTGCTTAGCCCTGTTAGGTTGTTCGTTACAATCTAACTCAATAGGTGGATTGCCGAGACAAATTCACGAAACTAGTGAATCACGATTCGGTGTCCTATTAATGGCCCATGGAGGATCCTCAGAATGGAATGAGGCGGTTACATCGGTCGCTTCCGACATTGACGCCTTGATGCCGATAGAGATTGCATTCGGTATGGCCGATGCCGGCAGTATTGAGAGGGCAGCTCAACGGCTTGAAGATCGAGGAGTGACGCACGCGGGGGTGGTGAGATTGTTTGTTTCCGGTGCTAGTTGGCTGGAGCGCACCGAAATGATTTTGGGCTTAAAGGAAGGGGCGCCCTCCAAGGAGAAATGGGCGGCGGAGAAAGCTAAGAGCACTCAGATGTCAATGCCAATGGGATTCTGGAACATTCAATCACCGATAAAATTTTCACTTTCGAAGGAGGGCTTAGCAAACAGTAAAGAAATGGACGTCGTAATTCGTGATCGGATCGCAAGTTTAAGCAAAAATCCGCACAAAGAAACCGTGATGGTTATCGCCCATGGTACAGGTGATGATGAAGAGAATTCCGAATGGATAAGATTGATAAGTGAGAGGACAAAACTCGCAAAAGCTGAGCTTGGAATGGATCAAGTTAGAGTTTTCTCTCTGCGAGAGGATTGGATGGGAAAAAGAGCTGAGTCAGAATTTGAAATACGTAACTTTCTCCAAGAAGCTCAGGAATCGGATCATGAAGTAATTGTTATACCTTTCAGAGTTCAAGGTTTTGGTCCATACCAGAAGGTACTAGCAGATCTCACTTATAACTCGAATGGTTTGGGTCTGCTGCCTCACCCTGCCGTTGGGGATTGGATCAAAAATCAAGCGTCTATTCTCGAAACATTACTTTTGGGTGCTGCGATATGAAGCCTGCCATGCCAGAACGGGAGGTAATAGTATCTTCCCTACTCTATTTATTAACTCGATATACTCAATGTGCGGAAAAACACCTTGCGAACGCTATTTGCGACCACCTTGAGATGCTCCATAAACACCCAGAAACGTCTGACGGTTGCTTATTCAACACTTGCGACAGACTTTATAGAAACTGGCGGGAGGTTGCGGGCTCAAATTCTAAATCTGACAAGGTCCATACCATCGAGCGAAGCACGCTAGATCAATCGTTTCATTGATCGTTAGGGCAGGGAGAGAGCACCATTGTGGAAGTTGTGAGTAAGACTTAGTGAGCTTAAAAAAGAAGTTTCAGGATGTAGTCTGCCAGTTTAAGGCTTAGTCCTAGGTGGCTTAGATGAACGAAAGTGTAAGTACATTGATAGATTTCGCTACTGAGTCCAGAGCCAATTCAACAATTAGCTCGGGTACTAAAGAATTTTGACCTTCGTGAAAAAGTAACTCTTGTATTGAGGAACACCCAGTATGATAACAGTGTGCAGTCAAGCTCCAAATTTTAAAGCGCCAGCAGTGCTGCCCGATGGAACAATTGTTGATGGCTTGGAGCTACAGGAATATCGAGGACAATATGTACTGCTGCTCTTTTATCCGCTCGATTTTACTTTTGTGTGCCCTTCTGAGCTTTTGGCGCATGATAAGAGAGTAACGGAATTTGAGGAGAGAAACGTGCAGATATTGGGCGTATCAATTGATTCTCAGTTCACTCATTCCGCTTGGCGTAATACGCCGGTTTCAAAGGGAGGGATAGGGCCGATAAAATTCCCATTGGTAGCTGACTTAACCAAAGAAATTATCTGCAGCTACGGAGTTCAGCATCCGGATGGCCCGGCCTTGAGAGCCTCTTTTCTTATTGATAGGGAAGGTACGATACAACACGTAAGCCTCAATAATCTCTCTTTTGGCAGAGACGCAGATGAAATGCTGCGTATCGTTGATGCCCTTCAATTTACCGAAAAACATGGAGAGGTGTGTCCTGCGGGATGGAAAAAGGGTGACTGTGGTATGGAGGCTAGCACTGAGGGAGTGGCAGAGTTCCTCTCCCAAAATGCGTCGAGATTATAATAACCCGTCTTAGTGAAATCGGTGTTGCGTCAATTCATAACTTAAGGTTCAACAGCATTTAGAAGCTCGAAGAGATCAACAAAGATTTGGAATTCGAACCATACTACTTGGAGGTAGCAATATGGACAATAAGATATGTGGAACCGATATCAATATTAAACTTGGAGTATGTGCGTTGACGGGTTGCAAAGAGTGTAATGTGTTTACGCTTACAATTGGTCCGATGTCATTTAGATTGGACGGGGCTTCGCTAAATGAGCTCGTTGCGATGCTGCATCAATGCCCAGACTCTGAGCAATACGAAAAGAGTTTAGTTGACTCGTTTGCTTCTTATAGACCTAATTTGATCGGGAAGCACTAGAGAGTGACACCGGAGATGAGACTGGCATTGCTCAGCGTCATACTGACCCTTGGTGGGTTAGGATTTTTTTTGCTTGCATGGAAAACAAAACCTCAGCTTTGTGATAGCTTTTATATCAGCGGTGCCTTGGTCTCGGCAATTGCGGTGACCTGTTGGATAGAAGCGTTCTCAGGTTCTTACTGAACGATATCCAGCCCCATGAGTGTCCTACGGTCTGAGGGTTAAATAGGTAGAAAAGGGTGTTATTTATTATTTTAGCCGTTGGGACGACCATGGCTCGAACCCGGGGCCGACGGATTATGAGTCACTCGCAGATAACCGCCCACAACAGTCTCCGTTACATTATCTAAAATAGCACCTGAGTTTATCAGAAGCCTGATATCATAAACAGTTGAGATCAGTTGAGCCGCAGTGCTCAAAATAGCCCCCCACCCTCGTGAAAAACCAATCGCAATTTTGCAGCACTCACCCTCCGGGGTGCCTCCTTTATTCAGATTGGTTCCGTATGGCGTGTATACATATTATTCTGCTCAGACAAACTTGAGTTTTTACAGTTTTCGATATGTACTCAATCGGTGCTAAATTGTCGGTTGTCAAAATTCTAGTCAAATTCGATTCGAGAGAAGTATCTATTCAGGACTTCTAGTTTCTCAGAGCCTTTCGCGTCCTTATATTCTAAAGAAATCCTGTCTATTAACTCCCCAATGCTTATCCCTCTCTCTATGGCTTGTTGCGCAACCGGAGTCAAATAGTTCGCTCTTCTCCAAACTTTCCCCTCTGGGTCCGTGAGGTCTCTGTTATCTTCTTTAGACATCACCGATCTCGAAGGTCAGCTGGATAGATTTCTGAGAATCCTTTTCATTTGGGCAGACAGTCTAAGTCTGGTTGAAGCCTTTGTTTCAGGTTGGTCGAACCCTATTCGACATGGGGGTATTAGGGAGTTATTCTGTGAGCCGTTCTCTACCGAACCTTCTCTCGAGGTGCCGTTATGAAGTTGCTAATCCTTTCTTTGACATTTCCGATAGTACTACTTTCCGGCTGCAGCCAGGATTCCCGGCTGAAAACGTCGACTATACCAACGGCTGAAACGTTGGAGCGACCAGCTATCGATAAAGCGCCGATTCCGCAATATAGCATCGACGACTTCATGAACAGCACCCGCTATAGCGGTGCCAGCTTTTCACCAGATAGCAGCAAGCTGTTGGTGAGCAACAACAGTACGGGCATCTTTAATGTCTATGCCATGACTGTTGACGGGAGTGATACAACGCAGCTGACTTTTTCTAAAAGCAATGCCATGCTCGCGATTTCATACTTCCCGGAAGATGAGCGGTTTCTTTATACGGCCGATCAAGGTGGTAATGAGCTGAATCATTTGTATGTGGTAGAAATGGATGGGTCAGCAATCGACTTGACACCCGGAGAGAATCTCAAGGCCTCTTTTACTGGTTGGTCAGGAGATTACAAATCATTCTTCGTTCAGACCAATGAACGAGATCCCCGCTTCTTTGACGTTTATGAATATCAGTTAGCTGAGGGTTATCCGAGGGAGATGATATTCCGTAATGAAGAAGGCTATTTCCCAGCCCAGGTTTCCCCTGATGGCCGATATCTTGCCCTGGCTGAATTAATCACAGCTGACAATAACAACCTCCACTTGCAGAACCTGACTAATGGAGAACGTACGCTTATTACCCCACACGGCGGCAATGTGAGTTCGGCGCCAAGTGACTTCTCGCCCGACGGTGCGTCTCTCTACTACACCACCGATGAAGGCAGTGAGTTCCAGCAGCTCATGCGCTATGACATTAGCAGCGGTGATAAAGAAATAGTGTTGGCTCTTGATTGGGATATCTACTATGGCGTTTTTTCCAGAGAGGGCAATTACTTCGTTGTAGCAGCTAACGTGGACGCGCGAACTAAACTGATAATGTTCGATGCCGCTACTATGGAGCAGATACCAGCACCATCGATCGATGGTGCAAATGTCACCGATGTTAAGTTTTCTCACAACGATGAACTAATTGCGATGTACGGAAGCAGTAGTCGCTTTCCTAGCGACTTGTTTGTAGCAAGTTCCCGAATGGAAACTTCACCGTTGCGATTAACCAATAGTCTCAATGCCAATATCGACGCAAACCATCTTGTGGACGCAGAAGTGGTGCGTTTCGTTTCGTACGATGGTGTCGAAGTACCAGGCATTCTCTGGGTGCCACATGGAGCAAATGAAGATAATCCCGCCCCGGCCTTGGTTTGGGTGCATGGTGGTCCTGGGGGCCAGACTCGAGCGACATATAGTGGTCTCATTCAATATCTAGTGAATCATGGTTACATGGTTTATGGAATTAACAACAGAGGCAGTTCGGGTTACGGCAAGACTTTTTACGGAATGGACAATAAGCGCCACGGCGAAGCAGACCTCGGCGATGTAGTTGCCAGCAAGCAAATGCTTATTGACACCGGTGTCGCTGATCCTGATAAGGTTGGTATTATCGGCGGAAGCTATGGTGGTTACATGGTGGTGGCTGCGCTAGCTTTCGAGCCGGATGTGTTCGATGTCGGTGTCGACATCTTCGGTGTGACTAACTGGCTGCGGACGCTGGAGAGTATCCCGCCTTGGTGGGCAGCGCAAAAAGATGCGCTCTATGACGAAATGGGTGATCC